>ERZ773100.1057-NODE-1057-length-13175-cov-35.750534_pt1 | contig 13175 bp, 10 predicted proteins | sample MGYA00511119_ERZ773100 | MGnify/ENA primary metagenome ERZ773100 (study PRJEB29015, sample SAMEA2738000) | human oral metagenome | biome: human oral; feature: human-associated habitat; material: dental | place: China | collected 2111 ...
TGGCGGATGGTCTCCGTCAGGTCGCGTTCGTCCATGAATCCGTAGCGGACGGTCATATGCGTGACACCTCGCACCGGCGAGGCGATCTCGTCTAGAATCACCCGCTTAGAACGCGGAACGTGTGGTGTGGTAAGGGTCTTGATCGAGACGATGACGACGTTGTCGTGCAGCACTCGATTGATCTCCGTGTTCTTCCTCAATGCGAGGGGCGTGGTCGTGAGCATCGAATGGGGGTAGATGGCTGTTCCGGGGATTCGCCGAATGGCGGAGGCCGCCAAACCCTGGAGGTACTCGGAAAGGCTTCCTTCGCCGGCTCTGCGCGAATGCGTCACGAGTTCCTCGCCGCGCCTCCAGGTGGTCATGACAACGAGCATGAACGTCGCGATCGAGAGCGGAAGCCAGCCGCCCGTCGCGATCTTCGTGACGTTTGCCGCGAAAAGTGGAAGTTCCACGGCCAGGAGCACCGCGGCGGCCAAACCCGTCGCCCATCCTGGCCAGCGCCAGCCCGCCCGGGTGAGCAGCAATAGGAGCGACGTCGTCAGAAGGAAATCCGTGGTGACCGCCAGTCCGTAAGCTGCGGAGAGCCGCTCGGAGTCCTGGAAAATGAGGATGATCGATGCGACGGAGACGAAAAGCAGCAGATTGACGGCCGGAAGGTAGATCTGGCCTGACTCGGTGGCCGAGGTGTGCTTGACCTTCATGTGCGGGAGGTAGCCCAGGTGGGAGGCCTGCCGCGCGATCGAGTACGCGCCCGAGATCACCGCTTGCGAGGCGATGAGGGTAGCCAAGGTGGCCATGAAGACGAGGGGCACGGTCAGGCTGCTCGGAACGAGCATGAAGAAGGGATTGCTCAGCGCTTGCGGTCTGTCGATGAGGAGGGCGCCCTGGCCCAGATAGCACAGGGTCAGAGAGGGCAGGACGACGGCGAGCCACGTGCCCTGTATGGCCCGGCGCCCGAAATGGGCGATGTCTGCATAGAGGGCCTCCGCGCCTGTGACAGCCAAAACGATGGCGCCCAGAGCGACGAAGGTGGTTCCCGGGTGGCGTGAGATGAAGGAGACGGTCTCCACGGGGGACAGCGCCACGAGGATGCGCGGGTTGCCGACGATGTGGGGAATCCCCATGCACGCCAGAATTCCGAACCAGGCCAGCATGATCGGGCCGAAGACCCTTCCCATTTTCGACGTTCCCTTGCGCTGGGCCAAGAAAAGCGCGGAGAGGATCGCGAGCGCCGCTGGGACGACGTACTCGGTCATATCGGGAAATGTCACCTCGAGGCCTTCGACGGCGGAAAGGACGGATATCGCGGGGGTGATGACGGAATCGCCGAAAAACAGGGCTGCTCCGAAAACGCCGAGGAGGGCGACGGCGGAGGCGATCCGGCCGGGCCTCAGGCTGCGGCGGACTCTTGTGGCGAGGGCGAGAATCCCGCCCTCGCCCTCGTTGTCTGCGCGCAGGACAAAACACACGTACTTGATCGTGACGATGAGGACGAGAACCCAGATGATGCAGGAAATGACGCCGGTTATGTCGTCTTCGTCCAGATGCACGGCGCCGCCGTCGAGCGTGAAAACCGTGCGCAGAACGTATAGGGGACTGGTTCCGATGTCGCCAAAGACGACCCCCAGGGCAGCCAACCCGAGGCCCGCCGATCCGGCGTGCGCCGCGGCGCCGCCTTTCTTGCGCGAAGATGCGACTTTCATGCCGGCTATCCTACGCCCGGCACCTCGGGTGTGGCCCAATCGTGGGCGTCAGCCGCCCGCCGAGGGCGGGCGGAGTGCCAACCGGGCAGGCCCGGGGCGTGGGGAGAAGACCGGGCAAAAGCCGAGCCTCAGCGGCCTCACCGGGGCGGCTCACCGCCGCTCCCGGCCGGTGAGCCAATGGCGAAAGGGGGTCACAGGCTTTCGCGTGTGATTTTCACGAGCCAGAACTCTGGTCCGTTGACGAGGACTTCGTAGGCGAAAGAGCCCGGGAGCTGCTCGACCTGGGCGAGAAGGGGAGCGGGCAGGTGCCCCGCCTTGATCGTCAGCGCGAATCCCGGGTTCAGCGAGGCCAGGGCGCCGAGAATTGCCGCGTGGCGGACGAAGTGCGGGATGGCGTGGACGTCGAGGACTTCGTCCTCGGAGGTGTCGAGGATCTTATAGGCTGACGCCGACGTCGAAGCCTTCGCCTTTGCCTCCTCGGCTTTTTCGGTCTTCTCGCCGTGATCGTGACCGCATCCGCAGGTATGTTGGGACATGGAACCCTCCTTTGTTGAAACAGCTGTTGAAACGGCGCAACGATTCTACGCGGCGAGGCGAAGGATGGGCGCGGTGCGCTTCGTTTTCAAGCTCAGCGCGAAGCGTCGGGGCTGGCGGGGCCTCGCCCGAGGCATGCGACTTTTGCCGGCCTTGAGCCTGTTTTCAAAGCCATCGCCTTCCATTAGGATGAAAACAAGTGTTCTGCGCATGGAGGATGAGGAATCGTGAATGCTCAGATTTTCCCGCGCGGCGATCGGCTTCCCGAGGGGACGTTCACCGGCGCCGCCTACTTGTATCCGCTTGAAGACAACGATCTGCTCAATGCGGGCGCGGTCACGTTCGAGCCGGGGGCCCGGAACAACTGGCACGCCCATCCCGTGGCCCAGCTGCTCGTCGTGACCGCGGGAGAGGCCCTTTACAAAGAGGAGGGCAAGCCGGCCGTGCGCGTCCGCACCGGCGAGAGCGCATACACTCCGGCGGGAGTGCGCCACTGGCACGGGGCTGTCCCCGACGCCGAAATGACGCATGTCGCCGTGACGCTCAAAGGCCCCGACGGGCCCGTGGAATGGGGCAGGCCGGTGACCGACGAGGAGTACGCGCAAGCGGCGGCCGAAGCAGTTTGACGGGAGAGGCGGCTGCGAGACTGTGACCGGCGCAATGGAGATCGGCGGGAAGGCGATGCGCAAGCTCGCCGAGTCCGGTTGGGTTGCCGCGCCGTCGGCAGCGGCGGCCTTGTCGGAGGCCGGCCTCCCGCTGCCCGACGTCGGATACCTGGCTGAGGCGTTCGACAAAACGGTTTGGAAGGCCGCCGAGGATGCGGCCCGCGGCCTCGCCGAGCGTTTTCGGACGGCTCGGTTCTTCGATGCGACGGAGTTTGAGCCGCTTCTCGTGCCCGATCCGTCGAGATTCGACGTGCGCGTCCCGGCGCCGGAGGGAGTCCGAGCAGATCAGCCCGAGGTGCTCAAGCCCGATTTTCTAGACGAGAGAATCGGCGAGGGTGTCAATGCCTGCGAGGAGGCAGACGCGTGGACCCTGTTCGTCGCGGCGACGTCGCCGGCGGGTTTGGCGATGGGCAGCTATGACGACGTCGCGGGCGCCCCGTCCGAGGTCTTCACCGTGGAGGGCTTTGACACCCGTTCCCTCATGATCCGCCAGCTGTGGGGCGCCCTGACCTTCCAATGCGGCCGAGAGATGCCCGACTCGGAGCGGCGCGAGGCGTGGACGTTCACCGTGTTCGCGGGGGAGGCGCCGGTTTCGGGCTCCGTCGTCTCGGGCACCGTGCTGCACGGCCAGGTCCGCCAGCGCCTTGGAAAACCGACTCGCGGCATTTCGTCTGCGAGGGTGCGTCCCGCTGTGAGGATTGCGGGCGCCAGCGGGTGAGGACAGACGGGCCGGGCCCGTCCGGTCCCGCGGTCGGAAAGGCCGAAGGGACGCCCCGCGGCGACGCATATGCGCTTGCAGGCGCCCGCGGGTGAAAGACGTTCGCGGCCGAAGGGGCGCCCGCGTCCGAGTTTTCGCTTCTCCCGCTCCGAGGCCAAACGACGTAGACTGTTAGCTTCAGTCCGTATGAAGTCACGCAAAGGGGCGCCCATGGGCAACTTCGACCTTCACAACCTCCCGGATCAAATCGTCGCCGTCGTCGCGACCTTTGTTCTGTGCCTGCTTCTCGGGGTCGAACGCCAATTCCACCAGAAGAACGCCGGCGTTAAGACGCATGTGCTCGTCGGCCTCGGCTCGTGCCTGTTCACGCTGGTCTCGGCCTACGGGTTTACGCCCTCGGATGCGGCGGGCCTGGACCGTTCCCGAATCGCCGCGCAGATCGTCTCGGGCATCGGCTTCCTCGGAGCGGGCGTCATTTTCGTCAACAACGACACCGTCAAGGGCCTGACGACGGCGGCCACGGTGTGGGTGTCCGCCGCGATGGGGATGGCGTGCGGCGCCCACATGATCCCGGTTGCAATCGTCGTTCTTCTGCTGCATTATGCCCTCATTTTCTTGCTCGGGCCGCTGTCGAACAGGCTTCCCTCGAGTCACCACAACAACCGGACGGTCATCGAATACGAGTCTGGGCACGGCGTCATGCGCCGAATCCTCCTGACCGCAACCCGCCACGGGTACCGGGCCACGGTGAATTCGACGTCGTCGATCACGACGGAGGAAGGGCCGGGAATGCGCGTGGTCATGCGTTTCGAAGGCCCCTATCCGCAGGACGCCCTCATTCGCGCCCTGTCGGAGGTAGAAGGCGTGCAGGCCGTCGACGTCGTCGAACCGGGCGACCTCGACTGAGGCGGCCAATCCGTCCCTTCGGCATTCGGCCGCTCTCCGGGTTCGCGCGCGTCCGCATGCCGCTTGAATTGTTCAGGCGAGCAGGCCGTCGACGTCGGCGAGTCTGGCCGTCGACGGGGCACGCGACTTGCGTCGGCCCGGTGTCAGCCCAGCAGGTCGCTGACGACGTCGAGGTATGGGTACTGCGACCAGGCGGAGCGGTCGCCGATGACGTAAAGGCGGTCCTTCGCCCGGCCAACCGCCGCGGTGATGAGATTCGGGTTCTTCGTGACCCTCACCTTCGCCGCGGCCCGGTCGGGGTCGCCGCCCAAGACGAGGATGACCACCTCGGAGCGGCCGCGCGGCATGCGCTGGATCGTTCCAGTCCTCAAGCCCGGCCAGTGGATCGAGGAAAGCATTTCCAGTTCGCGCGCCACCTGGGCGAACGGAGTGACGATGAAGATGCGGTCGGCGGAAACCCCCTCGGGTCTGAGCTTGTCGAGGATCTTCCTGACGGCGTCGATCTCGAGGGGCTGCACGTGGCTTCCGGGATTGTCTGCGGGTATGTCGATCCATGCGCTTTGCGGAATCGACGTAGGCGAGCCGGCCGCGCCGGCGAAAAGCGATCCGTCGTAGGCGATTGCATTGAGGATCGAGTGCATCGGCTCAGAGCAGTGGCTTTGAACGCGCAGCGGGATGCCGACCCACAGGCCCGCGGAGGGCTCTCCGTCGGCCCTCTTGCCGGTGCGCAGGGTCGTGCCGTAGCTGCTGACGCGGTCGGCAAGCGTTTGCACGGAAGCCCCCGGGGCGAGCCATTGGGCCGTCCCGTACATCGAGGCGATCGACATGCTCGTTTTCATCGGCACGGCGACGGTGGGCTCCAGACGCAGAGGGTCGCCGATCGCGATGGTTCGTCGAGCCCGGGCGAGCGTTCCCACGGCCATCTGGGGCCGGACCTCGGCCGCTTCGTCCACCGCGAGCCATCCGAAGGCCTCGCGCCCGATCGAATGGAACATGCGCGCCGCGGCGGTGAAGGTCGTGCAGACCAGGGGAACGGCGAGGAATAGAAGCTGCCATGCGGCGGTCAGTTTCTCCGGCTCGAGGTTGTGCGGGCAGTTCCCGGCGACGACGTCGGTGGCCGCATCGAGCCCGGGGTGGGTGAACTCTGCTGCCGCGCGCAGGAAGGCGGCGTGCAGCTTCAGGGCGGCCAAGAAAAGCTCCGAGCGGGCCTCATCGAGTTCGACGTCGAGCCAGGGGGTGTTCTGCTCCCGCTCGGCCTCGCTCTGCGGGGCGCCAGGATAGGACTTTCCCCACAGCCGTCGATCCTCTTCGCATTGGCGGGTGAGCCTTGGGATGTCGGCGCGGATCTGGATCAGTTCCTGTTGAATCGCGCTGACGCGGTGGGCGCGTGCGCGCACGAGCTCTTCGGCCTGAGCCAGAGCCGCACGAGCAAGGCCGTCTGCCTCTGCGGCGGCGGCCTCTCTTGCGCTGAGCTCGTCGTAACGGGCCTGCCAGTCGCGCTTGGCGCCCCCTCCGGATCCGATCCTGCGGAACAGCCCGGGCTCCTCCCGGCGTTGGCTTTGGACGAGCGCGCTCGCTGCGCGAAGCTCGCGTTCGGAGGACGCCGCCGCGTCGATGAGCTCGGGAACCGAGGCCTCCGCCTCCCGCAGCTCGGCCACGGCAACGTAGACCGCGTCTTCGGCGCGGGCGAGGCGAGTGGGGAGCTGGGCGAGTGTGTCGCGCCGCCTTTCGGCGTCGACCCGCTGCTGGAGAAGGGCTTCAACCTTCTTCTCCACCTCTGCGTAGGCTGCGCATGCGTTCGCCCAGTCGGCGAGCCTGAGGTTGTCGCGCCGGATCGTCTGTTCTTCGAGGATCGCGTTCATCCCTGCGACGCCGGCCGTTCCGTCCGCGAACCAGTAGTCGCGACGGAAGGCGGCCTGCTGCGCTTTGGTGTCGAGCTGGGCAGCGACCATCGCCCAAGCCCCCGGGGCGGGGGCTTCGCGATCCGAAGGCCGGTCCGCGGAGGGGAAGGCTGCTGCGCTCTCGCGATCGCCCGCGGCAGGGGCGCCCGATTCCTCTCCGAGGCCGAGCACGGCGGGAGAATCGGGCGAAGACGCCGATGGCGCGGAAAAAGCCGATGCGGCAGACTGCGCCGAGGGTGCGGACAAAGGCGACGCAGCGGACAAGGCCGAGGCTGCGGACTGCGCCGAGGGTGCGGACAAGGCCGATGCGGCAGACTGCGCCGATGCAGCGGGCGAGGCTGCGGACTGCGCCGAGGCCACACCGGGGAGCGATCCCTGATTCGGCGAGTCGGAGGACGGGGCTGGCGCAGCCGAGGCGGCCGAGAGAGCGGAATCCGCCGGGGGCGCCGAGGCAGCGGGAACGTCCAAGCCCGCGGCCGCCGGATTGCCTGCCGGATCGGCCTCGGCCGAAGCGGGTTCCTGCGTCGGCGAATAGGGGGCGTTCGAGCCCGGCGCCGTCGAAGTTGCGGAGTCAGCGGACGGCGCGGACTCGACCTCCGTCGCATCGACCGTCGCACCGGTCTGTGCCGCGTCGGCGGTGGCATTTTCGTTCGTAGGCGTATCGCTCGTAGGCGTATCGGTTTCGGCCGGCGCATCGGTTTCTGTCGGCAAGGCAGAATCCTCCGGCTCCGCAGCGTCTGTCGACGCGCCCGCCGCAGCGGGAAAACCGAACCCCGCCGGGCTCGCCGACGCCGCGATAGCCGATGCCCCGGAAAGCCGAGAACCTGCCGAGGAAGCGGCAGCCGAGGCGAAGGAGAACGCCGGATCTGAAGACGCCTCCGCCGAGGAGGAATCCGTCTTTCCCATGTGGAAAGCGGATTGCTTGACGGCAAGCTTCGCGTTGCTCAGCAGCGAAGCGCCGCCGGGGGCCTGCTTGGGAGCGAAGGAGGCGATGTCAATCGGCGGGAGGGATCCGCCGGCGTCTTCCGAAGAGACTGAAGGCAACGGGAACCCTGCATTCGACAGGGCCGTTGAATCTATGAGCAGAGAGTCGTTCATCGGCAGGCCGGCGAACAGCGAGTTCCGGGACTGAGCCGAAGCGGGCGCGTCCGCGGAGGCCTTCCGGCCGGAGCCCGCCGTCACGGGGCGGTCCTCGGGACGGGAGGCCGCAGCAACGCGGCCTCGGTTGACGTAGGCGGCGAGGCCCTTGAAGAACGCGTCGCCCGAACGCCATTTCTTCGCCACGAAGGAGGGCGAGAGGAACTCTTCGGCGAGGGTGTCGGTCGGCCCGGCTGACACAACGACGGTCTCGAAACCTGTGAGCTCGGGCTTGAGCTGCGGGACTTCGCGGCGGGAGGCGCCGTCCTCCCACGTGTGGATCGCGCCGGTGAATGCGTCTCTCGGATCGCGCAGACGCGAAAGCCTGCGCGCGCGTTCGACGACGTTTCCGGCCAGAATCTCGCGGACGACGGCGGCCTTGCCCGTGCCCGGCGCGCCGTTGATCGCGAGGATCCCGCCCCTGTCGGAGAGCTCGTGCATGGCGCGATTGACTGCGAACTGCTGGTTGCGCGAGAGGTGCAGGGCAGGGTCGGCGGGCCATCTGCCGGCTGGAATGCGGCTGGCGCTGAGCCGGGCGTCAATGGCCGCGCTGCGCTTGCGCATGTCGTGCCGGCGGGCGGTGTTGACCGCCCTGTCGGGCGAAAGGAAGCGCGAAAGCGCCATGCCGGCGTCGTCTCGGCGAATGAGGTCGCTGGCGAGGGCGATCTCGTCGAGGAAAGGGCTGTTGAGGCTGTCTTCCTCTCCCACGTCGGGTGGAAGGCCGTGCGCTCCGGGCGTGCCGGGCTCGCGGACCCTGACGCTCTTGATCCGCACGGCGGGCCTTGCCAGCGAAGGAATCCGCGTCACGCCGGCGGCCGATTGGGCGATTGCGACCAGCTCGGCGAGCGAATCTGACGTTTGCGGGGACGGGTGGCCGTCCGACGAACGCCGAGCTTCGAACGTTCGAATCGAGTTGACAAGCTCCTTCGAGCCGGCGTCGAAACCGAGGAACCACCAGGGAACGATCGGACCGGGGTCGCGGGCCCGCCCCACTCCCCACGCGGCAGAGGACAGCACGGCCGTTTCCGGCAGGACGCGGCCGAGGGAATCGAGCTGAACCGTGGCGCACGCGCTCATTCCGCGGGCGACGGCCAAGTTGTCGGTCGAATCGACGAAGATCGATTCGAGCTCGCGAGCGATGTTCTCAGCGGTGAAACAACCTAGATAGACGGTGTGACGCCATTGCCCTTCGAATGCGTCGGCGTCGGCGATCTCCTGCCATGGAAGCATCATTCCCGGGCGGAGATCCAGAACCTGATAGTCGGGGAGGGGCGCCTGGCCGCCGTTGCGGCCCTTGCCGCGGCGTGCCTCCGTCCCCTGGTAGCGGTGGAAGCGAACGGGCAGATCGGCGTCTTCCGCTGCGTCGTCTGGCATCTCGCCCAGTGCGGAGGAGGGCAGCTCGAGCTGGGCGCGCCAATCCTCGCCCTGACGCCGCCGGCCATTGCGCCGCGACCTCCGTTTGCGTCCGGTGGGCTCGGGAATGGGCTCGGGGCTGAACTGCTCGATCAGGTTCCACGTAGCGAGGACGCTCAGCTGCTCGTCCTTGAATCCGTGCATCCCTTCTGACATACCTCAGCCTATCTTCCGCCGCGCGAGAATCCGCGCAGCCCTAGGGGAAATCTTGCTTTGCGTCACGCCAAGAGCGCGGGCTGAGGCTTTCTAGGCCGGTATGGGTTGCAGCAACCCTTTTCGACTGGGGTAAACACGATCGTGTCCTTCCAATTTTGCGTGATGTGACGGTAATGCCGCCTCCTGATACACCATGATAATAAACGCTTGCGGCAAGCGCATGAAGCGACCCGCTAGTCTACTGGGACGGCTGTCGTTTTGGTGCCGCAGGTGGCGATGGTGTTATCAGTGTCTTTTACCTCAGCGTACCAGCTAAATGGCCGAGTGATTCCCGGAATCCGGGTGTATGCCTCCACAATCGTCAAATATCCGTGCTCGATGACCACGAAATTGTCGTCCTCGACGGGAAAGACCTTCTTGCCGTTGAGGTGCCCGGCTGAAAGGACTCCGTTCGCCCCGTCCTCGCCGAAAAGCGTGACGACGTAGCCGAGGGTGTCCGGCGGCGTGCCGACGCCGTCCTCGTACACGAAACGCGCCGAGTACTTTGTGCCGTTGCCTCGAAAAACGACCTTGGAGACAGGGGACTCGGCGCCCGAGACGGGCGTGCACTCGACCGACGTCGTGAATGCCCCTGTTGATTGAGGCGACGACGGCGGTTCGCTCGGGCTCTGATGGGCGCGCGGGGACGGCGGCGCCGGGGCCGACGTCGGAGCTTCGCTCGCCTCGGTTGAGGTGGGAGTGGGCGTCGCAGCCTTGGACTCGCCCGATGTGGGCGCCGTCGACGGCGCCGATGACGTCGACGGCGACGTCGTTCCGCTGGTTTGGGACGAGACTGCGGTCGAAGCGGTCTGCGTCGGCGTATGTGAGTGACTTTTCTTGCCGTTGGACGATCCTGACGATTCGCATGCGGTGAGCGCCACTAACAAGGCCATCACGGTGGCCGCTCTTACCAGTCTCTTCGGCATGTTCCCTCCTTCGTGGCGTTGCTTTTTGCCTCCGCGTGTTCAAGCGCCACTCTCCAATATTGTTACCGCCAAGGAGACATTGTGTCATGGGTACTATTGCCCAGGCCGGAGGTGTGTGATGATTGTTCCGCGCAACGGCGCGGAAAAAAGAAGGAGTGTTAGCTCCGCCAAATCGAGGGTGAATTGCAGGCGTTCACTTTCGCATGATAATATAGACAGGCTGTGGAGTCCCTGAAGGGAATCAGCAGTCCCGGCGTCGGCCGCTCAACCAGCTGGTGAGTTTCGATCCCGCCCCTTTTGCGAGGCTTTTCGCCCCTTTTTTGAAGTGCCCCTGGGTTTCCTCTCGGTGCGCGGCCAGCAGCTCGGCGATCCTCGCCCACGGGATGGACCTGCGAATGGCGGAGCACTGGCTGGTCAGGCGTTTGCGGCGGCTCGCCTCCTCGACGGCCTCGTTGAGGGTGGCGGTGTCTTCGCCCAAGGCTTCGGCGATCCACAGCATTCCCTGCGGCGACGTCGAACGATTCCATCCAACCCGGGCTTCTAGCGAGCGCCTTTTGCGGGCGGAACCGTCGGGGGACTCCAGGTCCTCGTACCAGCTGACCATCGACTGTTTGGGGCTGGAGTACCAGTTCTCTTCCGCAAGCAGACGGTCAGAGCCGGATCTGCGCGCGTCATATCCGTCCGATATGGGCAGCCCCTCCGGCAGCTTGGACAGTACGCGTGAAAAATCCGCAGCGCTGAGGTCCTCATCGCTCATTATTTTCACCCTAACGGAAGCTTGTCGTCCGATTGGACTTTTGTGTGCGTGATAGTTTTGTCTTCATTGGTCTTTGCATTTTACGTCATTTGGCATCGATCAGTCCACAATTTTCACGTCTGTCCGCATGGGCATCGTTGTCCGGCGCCTCGGGAAAGGAAATTGTCCGAGTTGTCGGAGGAGAAAATCGCACGACGGCGGCTCCTGCCCGCTGCTGGCCGCGTGCCGTTTGCGGAGGGGCTTTGAACGGTCCGAGGAGATTCGCGACCTGAAGGAGGCCTGAGCCGCCCGAGGGAAAGCGGGAAGCCGGGCGATTCCAGCGCTGCGCGCCTCAGCCGTCTCCAATTCGTCTGCAGCGGTCGCGTTCTGCTGCTGGTAGGCTGACGTGAAATCTCACGGTGCAGGGGACTTCCCCCACAAGGGGCGGTAAGCGGCTTGCACGGTGAGAATGCAAACGCCGGAGCGGTGACGCTCAGGAAAACTCGGGCGAGGCAACGCCCGGAAGGCCCGGGCGGCGACGCCCAGAAAGACTGGAGGGAAAATGACTCCTTGGCGGTGGACGGCATACTGCCTTTTCACTTTTGCCCTTGCCGTACTGGCGTTCAGGTTCGCCGTCGACCCGCCGCACGTGCTGGCCGTGGGAGTCGCCGTCGTCGTCCTCGGTGTTTTGGCCCTGGTCTTTGCCCTGAACTCCGAGAACAACGGCGGACCGCTCTCGTCGCGGGGCAACGACGTTCTGGCCGCGCTTGGCTGGGCGGGCGGAGTCATCGGCCTGGCGTTCTTTCCGCCGCAGCCGTCGTGGGCGTGGGTTGTGGCAACGATCGGCCTGCTGACCGCCATGCAGAGATACGCGGGAAGGCAGTGGTACGGCTAATCCGCCACGACGACGTCGGGCGCCCCGCTTCGTGGCAGCAGGTCCTCCTGTTCGGCCCACATCAGCCACCATCGTCCGGGGTCGCCCTCCCTTCGGGCCACGCGTTCGCGGCGGCGTTCCTCGTCCAGCTCGACCCAAACGGCGACGTCGACGAAAGGCCGACACGGAGCGCTCGCCGCCCCGCACCCCGTGAGAATGAGAACGTCAACGGGGCCCGACTGCGGAATACGGACCTCGTCCGCCCACGCGCCGCGGTTCCAATCCCACGTGCGCGCCGTCGCGCTCCCTCGCGACCGGACGGGCTCGAGAATTCGGGAGGCCACGGCCTCGACGCCGTCGATCAGACCGTTCCAACCGCCGATGAACGACTCGACTTCTATCGCGGCGGCGGCAATGCCCTCCTCGCAGAGCTCCTTCTCCAGTTTGCCCGCCAAAGTGGTCTTTCCTGCGCCCGACTTCCCGTCGATCGCAACTACGAAGGTTGGCCGCGACGCTGTCGAATCCGTCGGCGTCCCCGAGGCGGTTGGCGTCCCCGAGGCGGTCGGCGTCCCCGAGGCGGTCGGCATTCCAGAATCGATCGGCGTCCCCGAAGCAGGCTCTGCTGTCCGTCTGTGTTCGCCTGCCCGCCTGTGTTTGTCTGTCAGCGTGCGAATGAAGCGAGGAGCCTCCGCCGACGAGACTCGGATGGGATCGCTCTCGGGCATATCGAAGTTCCTTCCTTCAGGCGCGACATTTTGACGTTTTACGCGAATGGGCGAGCGTTGACTTGCTTGAAGACGTCCCTGTGCATATGTCGCAGCACACGTGCATATGTCGCGGGAACCGAAGGAAAGTCATTTTCTGTCGGTCGGTCTCTATGTCAGAAGGCCTTCCCTCTCCGCATCGGGGCGCTCCCGCCCGGATGCGCGAGGGGCGCCGGGTCGGTTGCGTCCTGCTGGACGCCCTCGCGCAATCGTCATTCGTGAGAGGCCTCGGCCTCTTGGGAGTCGATCGCCTCCCGGAGCTCGGCCAGTTCGACCATGTCAGAGGCAGCCCCCAAGAAGCGCGCCCCCCTCGGTTCGACGGCGTTGCGAACCGAGGCCGTCGTCGATTCGACTGCCAGCCTGGTCGGCCCGTATCCCTGGATGAAGTAGGCGAATTCCCGTCCCGAAAGCTCTTCCGCCCTGGGGTGGGTTTCCAGCCTCTCCAGCAGGGTCCTGGCGGCCGCGCTCATTGTTTCCGTATAGACGGGGGAGCCGAGGACTATGACGTCGGCAGCGAGCATCTTCTCCAGCACGGCGTCGAACTCGTCGTCGTCGAAGCTCTGGCCGAAAAAGCCTATGCGGTAATCGACGAGGTGGATCTGTTCGCTTTCGAGGCCCTCGAGCAGGGCCGTTCCGCATTCGACAGTCGATCCGTCCTTTTTGGCGCTGGCGTTGATGAAAAGATACTTTCTTGGCATTCGTC
>ERZ773100.1060-NODE-1060-length-13141-cov-4.736818_pt1 | contig 13141 bp, 8 predicted proteins | sample MGYA00511119_ERZ773100 | MGnify/ENA primary metagenome ERZ773100 (study PRJEB29015, sample SAMEA2738000) | human oral metagenome | biome: human oral; feature: human-associated habitat; material: dental | place: China | collected 2111 ...
TCATCAGCTCGCGAGCTTCAGCCTGAGCGTCATCGGACAACGGCAAGTGGACAGCCATCTGGTCGCCATCAAAGTCGGCGTTGAAGCCGGCGCAAACTAGCGGGTGCAGCTGAATCGCCTTACCCTCGACTAATTTCGGCTGGAAAGCTTGGATGCTCAAACGGTGTAGGCTCGGTGCGCGGTTAAGCAAGACGTACTTGCCCTTAATGACCTCGTCGAGTGCGTCCCAAACCACTGCTTCGCTCGACTCGATCAGACGAGTAGCGCTGCGGATATTATGCGCGTAATCATGCTCAATCAGCCAGCTGATGACAAATGGTTTAAACAACTCGATCGCCATTTGCTTTGGCAAGCCGCACTGATTAATTTTAAGCTTTGGACCAACGACAATTACCGAACGGCCAGAGTAATCGACGCGCTTACCGAGCAGGTTCTGGCGGAAGCGGCCTTGTTTACCTTTGAGCATGTCGCTAAGACTCTTCAAGCGCCGACGGTTGCCAGTGGCATTGACAGCCCGGCCGCCGCGCGCTGATGAATTATCAATCAGGCTATCGACAGCTTCTTGCAGCATGCGTTTTTCGTTGCGCTGAATTACTTCTGGCGCGTTCAATTCGATCAGCTTCTTGAGACGATTGTTACGGTTAATGACGCGGCGATAAAGATCGTTCAAGTCGCTCGTCGCGAAACGGCCGCCTGCCAGCGATACCATTGGCCGTAGGTCTGGCGGAATCACCGGTAGAACCGTCATGCACAGGCTCGACGGCTTGATGCCAGCTGCTTGCATGCCTTCTAGAACCTTAAGTCTTTTTAGTAGCTTTTTCTCGCGCTGGCCCCTGGCGTCCTCGGATTCTTGTTGCAAATCGGCGATTAGTTTATCGAGGTCGATTTCGTCGAGCATTGCTTTGAGTGCGGTGCCGCCCATGGCTATCTCGATTAATTCTTCATAAGCTTCCGGCAAGTTGCGATAATCAGTTTCGCTCATCAGCGCGTGCTTTTGCAAGCTTTCCAGCTGCGATTTCTTGGTGGTAAATTGATTTTCTAGCTCTTCGAGCTCTTTGCTCTGTTCTTCGGCTAAAGCCTTGACGTCAGCGCCGTCGGCGCCAGCTTCGCGTTCGTAGCGAATTTTGATAGCGGCGCGAGCAGCTTCAGTCTCGGCTTCGAGATCGGCTAGTAATTGGTCGCGTTTCTCTTCGTCAACCTTCAGAATTACGTACGTAGCAAAGTAAGCAATCCGCTCGAGATTACGTACCGTGATACCCAGCAGCAAGCTCATAGCGCTCGGCGTACCGCGCATAAACCAGATGTGCGCCACTGGTGCGGCCAATTGAATGTGGCCCATGCGCTCGCGGCGAACAATGGATTTAGTGACTAATTCGCCGTTTTTATCGACGGCAGCTTCGCGCGAGCGTACGCCCTTGAGCTTGGAATCATGCGGATTGATATCCTTGACCGGGCCAAAGATTCGCTCGCAGAACAAGCCATCGCGCTCTGGCTTTTGGGTGCGGTAGTTAATCGTTTCCGGCTTAGTGACTTCGCCGTGGCTCCATTTTAGGATATCTTCCGGGCTGGCAACCACCAAGCGTACCGCGTCAAAATCTGCGATACCAGATGTCGAGACTACTCGTGCCATCTTACGCCTCCTCCTCTTCATTATCGTTTGTATCGTCGTAATTATCGTAATCACTTTCCTCTTCCGAGATTTGGCCGTCATCGTCAATATCGCGCACGCTCATACCGTCGTCGATATTGACGATACCGTCAGATTCGTCAAGGTAAGTTTCTTCGTCGTCGGAATTATCGCTACCATTATTATCGTCGCTTGCTGGCACAGTTTTGTCAGCCGGGCCGCTAGTAGCGATGAGATTTTCGGCATCGATATTATTGGTGTGTTCGTCAACCAGATCGACGCGCAACCCCAAACCTTGCAGTTCCTTCACCAAAACATTAAAGCTTTCTGGCAGCTTCGGGCCGGTGATGACGTCGTGCTTGATAATTGACTCGTAAGCTTTAGCGCGGCCATAAACGTCGTCGGACTTGATAGTCAGCATTTCCTGCAAAGTAGTCGCCGCACCGTAAGCTTCTAGCGCCCAAACCTCCATCTCACCGAAGCGCTGGCCGCCATTTTGCGCCTTACCGCCGAGCGGCTGTTGGGTGACCATGGTGTACGGGCCGGTCGAGCGGGCGTGAATCTTGTCGCTGACCATGTGGTGCAGCTTGATCATGTGCATGACGCCAACAGTAGTGCGTTCCTCAAAGGCTTCGCCGCTGCGGCCGTCGAAGAGCTGACTCTTACCATCTTTGGCGAAGCCGGCTTTCTCAAGTTGTTCTTCAATCGTTTCGTTGCTGACACCGTTAAATGGCGGCGTAGCGACTTTGTAGCCGAGAGCGCGGGCAGCCATGCCCAAGTGTGTCTCGAACAGCTGGCCTAAGTTCATGCGACTCGGCACGCCTAGCGGGTTAAGCACTACATCTACCGGCGTACCGTCGGCCAAATACGGCATATCCTCGACTGGCAAAATACGCGCTACCACGCCCTTGTTGCCGTGACGACCAGCCATCTTGTCGCCGACACTGATTTTGCGTAGTTGTGCGACATAAATCTGGATCTGCATTAGCACGCCAGCCTTTAATTCGTGGCCGTTTTCGCGGCTGAAGATCTTAACACCGACAACTTTGCCGCCGCCAGCATTATTCATGCGCTGCGAAGTATCGCGTACATCCTTGGCTTTTTCGCCGAAGATAGCGCGCAGCAAGCGTTCCTCAGAACTCAGCTCTTGCTCACCCTTTGGCGTAATCTTACCAACCAAGACATCACCGGCACGTACTTCAGAACCAACCTGTACGATACCGTTTTCGTCGAGGTGGCGCAAGCTGTCTTCCGACACATTCGGGATATCGCGAGTGACAATCTCTGGGCCAAGCTTAGTTTCGCGAACTTCAACCGAGTAATCCTTGATATTGACCGAGGTCAGCGTATCATCTTCGACCAAGCGGCGGCTGATGACGATAGCATCCTCCATATTGTAGCCGCCCCACGGCATGAAGGCTACCAGCAAATCCTTACCGAGCGCCAATTCGCCGTCAGCGATTGACATACCCTCGATCAAGATATCGCCCTTAGCGACCTGCTCGCCGCGCTGGACTCGAACTTTCTGGTTGATACAGCGATCATCGTTGCTCTTGGTGAAATGAATCAAGTCGTATTTTTTGACGCCATCAGCGTACTTGACTTCGATGCTATCGCCATCAGCACGGATAACTTCGCCATCATCTTCAGCGACAACCAGTTGGCTAGAATCGCGAGCAATATTAGCCTCGATGCCAGTACCGACAGTTGGCGACTGCGGCTGCAATAGCGGCACTGCCTGGCGTTGCATATTCGAGCCAGTCAAAGCGCGGTCGACGCGGTTTTTCTCGATGAATGGCACCAGGCTAGCAGTCGAGCCAAGAATTTGCTTATGCGAAGCGTCAATCAACGTCACCTCCGAAGCATCGACGCGAGCTGGCTGCAAGAACTTGCGGGCCGAAACACGCGGACTTTTCAGATTATTATTCTCGTCGAGCTTGACGCCAGCATCGGCAATCACTTCGTTAACTTCTTGAGAAGCATCGAGATAAACAACTTCGTCGGTAACATGGCCGCCAACAACCTTGAGGTATGGTGTCTCGATGAAGCCATATTCGTTAATTCGAGCATAAGTCGCCAGGTTCAATACCAAGCCGATGTTAGCGCCCTCTGGCGTCTCGACCGAGCAGATTCGTCCGTAATGTGTCGGGTGAGCATCGCGCACCTCGAAGCCGGCACGCTCGCGGCTCAAGCCGCCTGGCCCCATTGAACTCAATCGCCGCTTGTGGCTAAGTTCCGAAATCGGGTTGACCTCATCGAGCAGCTGACTGAGCTGGCTAGAAGCAAAGAATTCGCGCACCGCTGCCACGACCGGGCGGGCGTTTATCAACTGGCTTGGCGTGACATTCTCGAGATCAGACATTGACATGCGATCCATAGCGTTGCGCTGCATACGCAGCATACCGACACGGAACTGGCGTGCTACTAGTTCGCCTACCAGCTTGATTCGCCGATTGTCGAGCGCGTCGATATCATCGCCTGGCTCTTGGGTGTTGTTCATGCGGATTAGCTCGCGGATAATAGCCACCAAGTCGCTCTTTTGCAGAGTACGATTCTCGGCGATATTTGGCACATCTAGCCCCAAACGCTTGTTCATCTTGTAACGGCCGACACGACTGTAGTCAAAACGTTTGAAATCAAAGAACATTCGTTCAATCATTTGCCGGGCATTATCAACCGTCGCCAGGTCGCCTGGGCGCAAGCGGCGGTAGACTTCAATCAATGCTTCGTTGACGCCATGAGCCGGATCTTTCTCAAGCGTAGCGTCGATATATTTGACATCGCCAGTATCAATATCTTCGAATAATTCTTTAATTTCCGACACCTTGCTGTAGCCAAGCGCTCGCAGGAACGTCGTCACGGCAATTTTGCGGCGGCGATCGATCTTGATGTAGATAGCGCCGCTAGCGCTGGTCTCGAACTCCAACCAAGCACCGCGGCCTGGAATCAATTTAGCACTGTATAGACTGCGCCCGGCACCCTTTTCGGCAGTATAGAAGACACCCGCCGAACGAATCAGCTGGCTAACAACCACGCGTTCGGTGCCGTTGATAATAAACGTCGCCCGGTCGGTCATCCATGGGTAATCACCTAGATAGATTTCTTGTTCTTTGACCTCGCCAGTCACCTTGTTGGTCAGCTCGACCGTTACCGACAGCGGCGCTTCAAACGTCAGATTATTCTCTTTGGCGAATTTCTCGTCGTTTTTTGGATCCTCAAATTTGTAATCCTTGAATCGTAATTCAAGTTTTTGGCCAGTGTAATCCTCGATTGGGTTGAGTTCTGCGAAGATCTCGCTTAGGCCCGTCTCGACGAAATCTCTCCATGATTCCTTTTGATGAGCCAAGAGGTTCGGCACCTCGACCGCTGTGTCATCATTGGTGAAGAAGACACGTTTGACCGGGGTGTGCTGCGCCGTTGTTGCTTGTGGCATAGTACTCCTGCTTGATGGTTAAGTTTGATGAAACCGCACTAGGGTGATGATTCCCGCTTGCGATTGGCGCCGAAGCTTTACTAAATGTAGATACCGCATACCAAAAACGCCGCGCCACAGGCGCAGTACACAACCAACCCACATTACACAATCTTCATTAGCTCTAATTATAATCGCGCGAAGCCGCTAAGTCAAGAGTTTTGACGATAAAAACAAGGAAAATCCCCGCCAGCTTTACCCGGCGGGGCGGCTAGGGATGGCTCCCCCTAGCTGGAGTCGCCTCGTTAAGAGGCGCTGTCGAGGTGGGTGGTGTCGCGCTGTGAGTCACGCCATACTATGGCGGCTTTGGCCATCGCGCGGGCGAAAGCTATCATAGTGTAGCTAACTAGCGCAAATAGGGCAGCGCAGACTACCGCCCACACTGCACCAACCATCAGGAATCTGAGTACTACAAGCGCCGCAGCTGTGGCATAAAAAAACCACGCAGCTGCACCCAACTTGTAGTACCGTACCCTGTGCGTAGTATACACGCTAGTCGAGACGGGGCTAAAAATCCCCTGGCTCTCCGACTGCAGGAACGCCCTGTGGGCGAGCGCAGCGGCAATAGTGCCGCTAGTAAACAAGGCCAAAATCATGGACACAAGGATTCTAATCATTTCTTCTTCACCTCCTTAGGCCGAAACGACTAGAATATCTAAAATTATACCACAGCATCTCTCAAGATGCGACCTTCTGTCTAGAAATCGCAATTCTGCTAGGAATCATCGTCGTTATCGTGTGGCTGTCAAACTAGCCAACCGCCGCTCCGGTAAATTATTTTCCAGATTTCCCCGGTTTGCTGTCTTTGTTGTTTTTGCGGCCGATTACTTCGTCGACTACGCCGTATTGCAGCGCTTCGTCGGCGCTCATCCAGTAGTCGCGCTCCATGTCAGCTTTAACTTTGTCAAGTTTCTGGCCAGTGTTGCCAGCTATGATTTTCGCTAACCGCTCTTTTAACTCTATCGCCTCGCGCAGGCTGATTTCTTGGTCGGTCACCTTGCCGTGAGTACCGCTCGACGGCTGGTGGATCATCACCCGGGCGTTCGGCAGCAAATAGCGTTTGCTCTTGGCGCCGCTGCTCAGCAAGAAAGCACCCATGCTGGCTTGCAGCCCGATGCCGATCGTTTGGACGTCAGGCTTGATATATTGCATAGTATCATAAATTGCCAAGCCATCGTAAACTACGCCGCCTGGGCTGTTAATGTAAAGCTGGATGTCCTTTTCGGGATCTTCGTTAGCTAAGTGCAGCAGCTGCGCCACAATGACGTTAGCCGTGGCTTCGTTGACTTCCTCGCCTAGGAAAATGATGCGATCCTCTAGCAGGCGCGAATAAATGTCGTAACCGCGCTCGCCGTCGCGCGTGCGGACGATCACGTTGGGTACTAAGTAATTCGATGGTTTCATAGTTTAATTGTAGCGTACTAATTAGCACTCGTCAAGGCAGAGTGCTAATAAACTTGCTATTTAACGCGAAATGTAGTATAATAAAAAGATGGACGGCGCAATCCCGCGCTGTCTTGCTCCGTTTCATCGATAGAAGGAGGTGGTACGCTATGAGCGTACCCATTCCCCCGCCCGACCCGTACAAGGAGGTGCCGCCGTTGTGGCGGCGTCTCCTAGTCATCCTCCTGCTGGCCGTTTGGCCGGCGGGAGCGCTTTTCCTCCTCCTCGGCTCCGCAGCCGGGGAGGACAGCTTTCTCGGCCGGGGCTTCACTGCCCTGGCCGGGGCGCCGTGGTGGGTGGCAATCGGGGCCGCGATGGCCCTGGTTGTCGCCACTTTGTTTGCCATCCCCGCCAGCCTGAGGCTGGCGGCGGACATCACAATCGGGGCGAGCGTATTCGCCCTGATATTGTCGTGGGGTCTCGACCCCGCGATAGCTGACACCACAGGCACCCCGCTCTGGGGCTGCCTGTTGTTCAGCGTCGGCGTCGCTATAGTCGATGCCGGCCACACCGCGCAGGAACGGCGGGCGCGCCGCCCACCGCAGGGCGGAAACGGGGCATAGAGCCCCGCCCCGCAGACTAACAGTCTCGCCGGGGGCGGGGCTGTTAGTCTTTTTTGGCAGTATTTTATACCATGTCCAAAATACCTCGCTTACGCTAGCGAGGTATTTTTTGGCAGGCTATCTGTTATTTGCTTGCCGCTTCTGATTTCTTTGCTTTGGCGCTAGATTTTTTGCTAGCTGGTTTCTTGGCGGCTGGTTTGCCGCCTTTGCTATTTTTACCAGCCTTAGCGGGTTTATCCGCCTTGCTTTTGTCAGTTTGTACAGTTTTTGCTTTCTTAGTATCTGGAGTATTTAGCTCAACCAATTTATCAACGGTCTTTTCGGTGATCAAACGGTTGGCGATTTCGCGCTGAGCTTCTGGCTGATCAAAGCGCTTGGCCATTTCGGCGTTGTTGGCATATTGCTGCTTATAAGCATCAATATGCGCGGCCAACTCGTCCGCAGTCGCTTCAATTGCTAGTTCTTTGCTTAGCTCGGCTAGCACCAACCCAGCTTTGATGCGCGCCTCGGCTGTATCGTTAGCTTCTGCTTCGACCCAAGCGTCGCGGTTGGCAAACCTGCGCGATTCGTAGTATTGATCCAGCGTCATGCCGCGGTACCGCAAATTTTGCACCAAATCCTGCTCTAACGAGCGGATCTGATCTTGACGCAGTACGTCTGGCACAGCCACATCGCTAGCTGCCACTAATTGCTTAACCAAATCATCTTTCAATTCGTCTAGCGCTTGGCGCTCTTGCTGCGCAGTAATTTCGGCTTCGATATCTTGACGCAAATCGTCCATCGAAGTATAAGGGCCAGCCTTGGCAGCAAACTCATCATTCAGCTCGGGCAATTCTATCTTGTTGACTTTCTTGATAGTCGTTTCAAACACTACGTCGGCTCCCGCCAGGTCTTTGGCGTGATAATCTTTCGGGAATTGCAGGGCGACGTCCTTTTTGTCGCCCGCTTTGAGGCCGACTAGCGCTTCTTCAAAACCCGGGATAAAAGCGCCGCTACCGAGAGTCAGCGGATAGTCTTTGCCGGTGCCGCCCTGGAAAGCTTCGCCGTCGCGCTTGCCAACGAAATCAATAATCACCTCGTCGCCGTCTCGCGCTGCTTCGGTGGTTTCGGTCTTTTCAGCCAAACCTTTACGAATGCGTTCGATTACTTCTTCGACGTCTTTTTTGTCAACCTTGATCGCCTTTTTGGTTGCTTTGAGTTTCTTGTAATCGCCAAGCTTAACCTCGGGCATGATATCAGCCTCGGCCGTAAATTCCAGCGTCTCGCCAGGTACGAACTTCTTCAGCTCGACTTCTGGGCGGTCAAGTACTTGCAGTTTGTTGCTAAGGAACGCCTCGGCGACAGCGCGATTAATTGCCGCCTCTAATGTCTCTTGGCTAAGCGTGTGCGGGTCGGCGTGCTTTTTGACTACCGCAATCGGCACGTAGCCCTGGCGAAAGCCGTTAACTTTGATTTTTTTAGCCATTCGCTTGAGCGCAACTTGTTCTGCTGTCTCGAGCTCTGGCTGGCCTGCCGCTACCGTTACCAGGACGCGGGTGGCTGATAATTTCTTCACAGTCGTCTTCATAACGACGTATTATAACAGATTATGCTCAGGCTGGCTATTTTGGATAAGCTACAAGATATCTGACAAGTCGAAAACATCGTCGTCTTCGTCGTACTGCTGATGATGACGGCGATCGCTGACAGCAGTCACTACCCGCTCGAAGCTGACTTGCTGTTCGCTATTTTCGCGAATATTCTGTAGATTATACAAGCCCTTGGCGACAGACTGCTCATCAACCGTCATCACGTAGCGGACGCGCTTTTTAATAGCTTCTTTGATCTGGCGATCAATTGGCCGGCCGGTATAATCAACCTCGACCGAAACCCGCTCGCTGCGTAGCTTTTCGGCGATTCGTTCAGCGTCGTCAAGTACATTGCCTACGGTTACAATATAAACCTGAGTAGCGCTCTCGAGGTGGCGCATACCAGTATGGCGCGCCAGCATCTCGATAATGTTTGACATGTCTGATTGGCCGCCAACCGAACTTTGCAAGTCGTTATTGACATAGCGCCCGCCCTTATACAGCAAGGCGCTATGCGTAGCATCAGCTTCGGTGAAATCGAAAATAATGCCGCCAGTGTATTCTGGATGCGCCAACGTGATATCGAGGATAACATTATCAATTCCCAGCCGCTCTAACCGTTCATACAATGCCACTAAATTCACATAACATTCACTATGGCGGATAACTTCTGGTAGGTCTTCAGCCGACCTGGCGGTCAAAAGCTTAGATAATTTTTGCAGAACTTCGCTAGAGTGCGACAACCCGACGATATCAATCGCGCGGTCGCGAAACTTATCTGGCGCCAGCGTTCGCTTCTGCGCTAGTAGGCGCGCCATCAGGCTAGTCTGTACGGCGTCAAGATCAAGGTATTCGCTCAGTAGCAAATCGAGCATCTCTGAGTCATTAATGCGCAAATTATAAGCCGAACGCTTGATGCCCATAGCGTCGAGACCGCGCTTGGCGATAGCGATTGCTTCGACGTCAGCTCGCGGCGACTCGCAGCCGGCATGTTCGTAGCGCAGCAGATAAGATGCGCTCGGGTAGGCCGACACGCCGAAAGCGCCCGCTACGATGTCGTAACGGCGACGATTCTGTAATTTTGACTCAGTGTCAATATCATATTCTTCATAGCCGTACAGTGTTGCCGTATTGCGCCACGATTGCTCGACTAGCTGGCAAGCGCGCACGGTATTCGGATAGTGCACGTCTGTATCGGCGGTTACATTGGATGCTGGTGCCATCATATATCCCTATTATAGCATAAATAGAATTATTTTGCAAGAGTGCTATCTACAAACTCTTTACAGGCGCACCTAAATCAGCTAGAATGAGTCTGCGTGCTAGATGTGATAATGCTCGGCGACTACGTGGGTAGCGAAGTGCATGTAGACGCGTAGCGCGTCAGGCTGCTAGAGACTAGTATAGATAATCGCGGTATAGTACTTACAACCATGTGCATATGTGGCGACTGCGTGGGCAACGCAAGTATGCGTAGACGCGCTGCGCGTTGCTAAGAATATGTAGATGTCGCGATATAGTACTTTACAATGACACGCAGATGTGGCGGAATTGGTAGACGCGCTAGCTTCAGGTGCTAGTGCCCTTCGGGGCGTGGAGGTTCAAGTCCTCTCATCTGTACCATAACTTGTATTTAGTGGAACAACGTTAATACTACCCGCTCAGGCAAAGCGGGCTTTTTTGTTGAGCAAATAGTTGCCTCGCAGCTAAAGTTTGTGTTTAAATAGAAGCATGACGAACGAAGAACTAGCGATCAAGATCGACAACCTAAGCGATATCGTTGCTAATCTAGCAAAAACGATGGACGAACGGTTTAAGCAGATTGACCAAAGGTTTAAGCAAATTGACGAACGGTTTAGACAAGTCGATGAGCGTTTTGAGCAAATCGATGAGCAGCTCGCTGATATCCGCAAAGACCACAAGACTCTGGTTGATATCGTGAAAGATATGGATCTGGCGGCAGATGAACGATTCCAGGAATTAAAGGCTGGGCAAGCCGAGCTGGCGGCTAACCAAGAGAGTCTGCGGGCCGACCTTGCTGTCGTTCGCCGCGAGCTATATCATGAGTCTGGCAGCCGCGAGATGGTAGACGACACGCTTTATAACTCGCTTGATAAGCGCTTACGCCGAGTAGAGGCAAAGTTTCCTGATTTAGCGTCGAGCCAAGCAGCCTAGCTGTTCCGCTCAAAATACGATTGCTCTTCTCTTCTCCTACGCTAGTTTTAAATAAGTGTAAGCGATAGCGTGCATATATTTGGTCTGTTAATCGATTAAGAGGCCACTTTTTGCTAGCGACGCTAACAATTCTAACAACCTATTTGTAGAAAATATATTTTGGCAGCATCTACCTATATCTGCGGCAAAACATCGCCGTTGACGCTAGACGTGAGCGATCGCAAATTATCGCCGACTTTGACGCCTGGATTCATAATACCGAGCGGATCAAAAGTTTTTTTGATAGCCGCGTACATCTCGCGAGTGCGAACGTCAAGGTGTTTATACGCGAAATGCGCTGCGATTCGCCCTTCGGCTGCTTGGCCAATGAGCGCGCCGTCATACTTAACAGCCAAATTAGACAATTCATCAAAAATCTTGAATAATTTTTGCTTGTCTCCAACTTGACGCAGCGACAGTACCGGATGGACCGTGTAAGTTTCGGTTAGCACGTGCCCAGAAATAGGCATATTACAATGCAGACGACCAGCCAAAACTGTTAATGCTTTGGTAAACTCATCGAAACGCGCAGCTGGAATATAAATATCACTATACAAATGCGGCGCAAAAGCTGGGTTTTTGTCAGGCAATTCGGCATAGCGAGCAATATTAAGTGCTGATAATAGCGCGTCATCGTCCGTGTCTTCGCTAGAAACTAATTTGACTCCCTCGGTGTTGCTGAATGTCTTCTGGATTTTTTTGAGGTTACGAGCGCGAGTGCGAGCATTAAAATCGTCAAATCCGGCGATAATGACTGCTTGCGGGTCAGCTCCTTCTAGGTTGAGCCAGTCAAAGTGCCGGCCGGCAGCAGCGGCAGCGCTAAATAGCTGGGCGTCAAAATACTCGGCAAAAGCTGCGCCGCTATCGCGCAATATGCGCATAGCATCATTGGCCATGCTAGCCGAAGCAAATACTAGTGCAAAGACTTCGTTGCTCTGGCTACGAAATTCGGTGCGCAAAATCATCTCGCTGATAATACCTAGCGTACCCTGCGCACCGATGAATAGCGGTGTCAAGTCGAACTGATTTCCTCTCTTGACAGAGGCTATAGAGCTATAGCCAGACTTATCATATTCTGGGAGAGCAGTAATCACGTCGTGGTATTCGTCAATGATTGCGTCAATGCCGCGGTAAATATCGCCCTCTAGATTCTGCAGGCCTTTCTTGCGGCTGAGCTCGCGCCGGCCGAGCGGGCCTGTTTGCAAAATATCGCCATTTGCTAAAACTATCTCGAGCTGGCTGATAAAGGCGCTTAAATCGCCGTATTTACCGCTAGCCAGTCCAGCTAGATTGTCAGCGATAGCCCCGCCAACTGTTCGACGCGCATCTAGGCCGTTGAGCGGCGGGATGTTAACGCCCTGCAAGCTTAATGCCTGACGTAGAGACCCAACTGTTGTGCCAGGCTGCAGACGGACTAACCGCTGCTTGGCATCGTACTCAAAAATATTATTCATATGCCGCGACATATCGGCTATCGCCCCGCGGCCAATTGCGCCGCCTGTAGTTCCGCGGCCTGAACCGCGGACGGTTATCGCCTGAATATGCCCGCGTTCAGCTAATTGCCATGACAACCGCGCCGTTTTGCGGATATCCTCGGTGTTGCGCGGCGCAACGATCATCTCTGGCGCTAAGCTCAATACTCCAGCATCGTTAATATAAGCCTGCCGCACATCGGGCCGGAAGTCAATCTCTCCTAGCAAATGTCCGCGTAGGTAATTAGCAATTTTGCTCATACACCCTCATCTTCATATAAATCTATTTTAGCATAAGCTGCAGTAATTTTTCGCGAATTTGTTAGAAGTTTGCTATAATTATTTGTGCAAGCAAAATGCATGCAATTTGCGTGGTAGTAGTGCATTGCTAGAGCTTGCAAAAGTTCGCGGATGTGGTGGAATTGGTAGACGCGCTAGCCTTAGGAGCTAACAAGCTCGCTTGCCTGTTCTTGTATTTTATAGGGTTAATATAGCCTTTTCTTACTAAAAGAGGAGTCTATTCTTGCAACAGACTCCTCTTTTAGACTCCTTTATTGTTCATAAGGATGTTTTTGCTTGGTCGTTGTCGTTATGTTTATTGTAAATTTTATCGGTTACAGCGAGAAGTGCATTTGATTTTTCTGTTTCGGTTGAGTGAGTATAGATTTGCAAGGTTGTTGTTATTGAAGAATGCCCAAGGATAACTTGTGCATCTTTCGCCGAGACGTTAGCTTCTTTGAGCATTGTAGCAACGCTGTGACGAATCTCATGAAGCGTTATCT
>ERZ773100.1061-NODE-1061-length-13140-cov-15.901337_pt1 | contig 13140 bp, 11 predicted proteins | sample MGYA00511119_ERZ773100 | MGnify/ENA primary metagenome ERZ773100 (study PRJEB29015, sample SAMEA2738000) | human oral metagenome | biome: human oral; feature: human-associated habitat; material: dental | place: China | collected 2111 ...
TAACAACTCCCTCCTAAGGAGTAGTTGCAGGTTCGATTCCTGCAGGGGGCATTTTGGGAAGTGTAAAGAAAAACAAAGAACATTTAAAGTGTTGGTTTAAAGGTAATCATCACAATTTAGTTTTTAAAATAGGATAGTATTTTTGGAATTTTTGACCAAAGTGTAACCAAAAGTCAATGAATATAGAATAAAGTGGATCAGGAATAGTACTGCACCCCAAAAGTTAGATTTTTTCTGTCTAACTTTTGGGGTGCAGTACATTGGGTGCTTTTTTTGCGCCTTAAATCAAAAATAACAGTGAAACATCTCCTCTTTTAGCATATACAATGAAATCATGAGTAGCAATACTTGTGATTTTTTTGTTTGAAAGGAGGGTGGAAATTGCCTGAGATGGAACTAAAAATTTAACTCCTATGAACAAGTGAAGTTTGGAGGAACAGAAAGAACTCCAAAGAAAGGGAAGTGATTGCAAATAGTTGCTTAGTTTGTTAAACGAGGGGGAATCTTGGGCTAAATCTCCTCTCTATCAGTTGTTTATAATAGTCACTTCTCTGATTGTTATCACATTTCAAGAATAGTGAACTGGAAGCGGGGACAGTTCTATCTTAAAGACGAATTCATGTAACTTACGAATGATGGTTGAAGTAGAAACTACGAGATTTCTTCTATATTTCTCAGGAGAATTTGCCAGCTACAGAGTAAACAAATCAGTTGTATTTGGTTTGTTTTTTTACAGAACACAGTATATATGACTATAAATTTTCCCGATTTTATTTCATTCTTTCATACTATACTAAAATTATCTCAATGGAAAGCGGTAACATCTATGAAAATGTCTACCTTTTTCAAAAAAAGTTTCTGGCCAACCTTTTTGATTGTTCACCAAACAATTATACTATTGCATTTAAAGGATGGCTTGGATAGACAATACCTTACAACAGATTCCATACATTGGGTGATAGGGACCTTTATATTTGCTAATATTCTAGTGGCCATGTTTAGTAATATGAAAATTGGGAATAAGGAGAAAAATAATTCCTGAAGCGTCCCCAAAACATTTTACAAGCAATCTAACATTCAAAACATAGTAGTTAGATTCCATAACATTTAATCAGAAATCTAGAGGATAGGTTTGATTCAGTATTGGCAAGAAAAGATTGGTGATTCATTGCCATTAACCTTGACGAACCTTTCCAAAAACGATATAATAAGAAAGTTGAGAATTGATTTTCAGTTGCCTTAGTCCAGAGAATTGGCGGTGCTGCGAGCCATCTAAGCTAGGAAGTCATGCTACTCAATCAGACAATTGCATAAGATTTTGAGAATGACAAGTTCATTGAATGAAGGTGGTACCGCGGTTTTTCGCCCTTCGTGATATGGACTTGTCTTTTGATTTTTGGAGGTGTTTATGAAGACATTTCTCGTGAAACAAAAGTTTCGTCTTGGGGGCGAACGCTTTGATATCAAGGATGATAGAGGAGTAGTGAACTATCAGGTGGAGGGATCTTTTTTCCAAATTCCTAAAACCTTTACCATCTATGACGCCTATGGTGAGCAAGTCAGTGAAATCAGCAAAGAATTTTTCACTTTGCTTCCTCGCTTTAACATTCAGTTACGGGACGGTTCAAATTTCGTCATTCGTAAGAAGTTGACCTTCTGGCGAGATAGGTATGAATTTGATGATTTAGGCCTTCGTATCGAGGGCAATATCTGGGATTTGAATTTCAAATTGCTGGATGACCGAGATCAACTTGTCGCCGAGATTAGGAAAGAAATTTTCCATTTGACCTCAACTTACACCGTAACCGTCTATGAAGACTCTTATGCAGATCTGGTCATTTCCCTCTGTGTCGCGATTGACTATGTGGAGATGCTAGAAAGCCAATCAAATTAAACAAGTGAAATAAGGAGACAATATGAAACAACTATCTAGTGCACAAGTACGCCAAATGTGGCTGGATTTCTGGGCAAGCAAAGGCCACTCTGTAGAACCGTCAGTTAGCTTGGTTCCTGTAAACGACCCAACACTTCTGTGGATCAACTCTGGGGTAGCAACTCTTAAGAAATATTTTGACGGGACCATTATCCCTGAAAATCCTCGGATTACCAATGCGCAAAAAGCCATCCGTACCAACGATATCGAAAACGTTGGTAAGACTGCTCGTCACCATACTATGTTTGAAATGTTGGGGAACTTCTCTATCGGGGATTACTTCCGTGACGAAGCGATTACTTGGGCTTATGAGCTTTTGACAAGCCCTGAATGGTTTGATTTCCCAGCTGAAAAACTTTACATGACCTACTATCCAGAAGATAAAGATTCATACAACCGCTGGATTGAAGTAGGAGTGGATCCAAGTCACTTGATTCCAATCGAAGACAACTTCTGGGAAATCGGTGCGGGACCTTCTGGACCTGATACAGAGATCTTCTTTGATCGTGGAGAAGCCTTTGATCCAGAAAATATCGGTATACGCCTGCTTGCAGAAGATATAGAAAACGACCGTTACATCGAAATCTGGAATATCGTTTTGTCACAATTCAACGCAGATCCAGCTGTACCTCGTAGCGAGTACAAGGAATTGCCACACAAGAACATTGATACGGGCGCTGGTTTGGAGCGTTTGGTGGCAGTTATCCAAGGGGCTAAGACAAACTTTGAAACAGACCTCTTCATGCCAATCATTCGTGAAGTAGAGAAATTGTCTGGTAAGGTCTACGACCAAGATGGCGACAACATGAGCTTTAAGGTTATCGCTGACCATATCCGTTCTCTTTCATTTGCTATTGGGGATGGTGCTCTCCCAGGAAATGAAGGCCGTGGTTATGTCCTTCGCCGTCTTCTCCGTCGTGCTTCTATGCATGGTCAAAAATTGGGTATCAATGAGCCTTTCCTTTACAAACTCGTTCCAACTGTTGGAAAAATCATGGAAAGCTACTACCCAGAAGTGCTTGAAAAATGTGACTTTATCGAGGAAATCGTGAAGAGCGAGGAAGAATCCTTTGCTCGTACCCTTCATTCAGGTCAACACTTTGCAGAAACCATTGTAGCTGATTTGAAAGAAAAGGGTCAATCTGTCATCGCGGGTTCAGATGTCTTCAAACTCTACGATACATACGGATTCCCAGTGGAATTAACAGAAGAAATCGCCGAAGAAGCTGGCATGACGGTAGACCGTGAAGGTTTTGAAGCAGCCATGAAAGAACAGCAAGAGCGTGCGCGTGCGTCAGCTGTTAAAGGTGGTTCAATGGGTATGCAAAATGAAACCCTTCAGAACATTACAGTTGAAAGTGTCTTCAACTACAATGCTAGTCAATTGCCTTCAAAATTAGTAGCTATCGTAGCGGATAATGCAGAAGTGGAAGCTGTTTCTGAAGGGACTGCATCCCTCATCTTTGCAGAGACTCCATTCTATGCTGAAATGGGTGGACAAGTAGCTGACCATGGTCAAATCTTGGACGCTGCTGGAAACGTTGTGGCTACAGTGATAGATGTACAGAAAGCGCCAAATGGCCAACCACTTCATACGGTTGAAGTTCTTGCTCCGCTTGCTTTGAACCAAGAATACACACTTAGCATCGACACTAACCGTCGTCTTCGTGTCATGAAGAACCACACAGCGACTCACTTGCTTCATGCAGCGCTTCACAATATCCTTGGAAGCCACGCAACGCAAGCAGGTTCGCTTAACGAAGTCGAATTCCTTCGCTTTGACTTTACGCACTTCCAAGCGGTGACAGCAGAGGAACTCCGTGCCATTGAACAAGAAGTCAATGAGAAAATCTGGGAAGCAATCGCAGTGGAAACTGTTGAGACTGATATTGAGACAGCTAAAGAAATGGGAGCCATGGCCCTCTTCGGTGAGAAATACGGTAAGGAAGTTCGTGTTGTGACGATCGGCGATTACTCAGTCGAGCTTTGTGGTGGTACCCACGTTGGCAACACTTCTGAGATTGGCCTCTTCAAGATTGTCAAAGAAGAAGGGATTGGATCAGGAACTCGCCGTATTTTGGCCGTGACTGGTAAAGAAGCCTTCGAAGCTTACCGTGAACAAGAAGACGCTCTAAAAGCCGTCGCAGCGACTTTGAAAGCACCTCAACTCAAGGAAGTACCTCATAAAGTTGAAGGCCTTCAAGAGCAACTCCGTCAACTCCAAAAAGAAAATGCAGAATTGAAGGAAAAAGCAGCAGCAGCGGCCGCAGGTGATGTCTTCAAGGATGTGAAGGAAGTCAACGGCCACCGTTACATTGCAAGTCAAGTTTCTGTATCAGATGCAGGTGCCCTTCGTACCTTTGCAGATAACTGGAAACAAAAAGACTATTCTGATCTTCTTGTCCTAGTGGCAGCTATCGGTGACAAAGTCAATGTCCTCGTAGCTAGCAAGACAAAAGACCTTCATGCGGGGAACCTTGTCAAAGAATTGGCTCCAATCGTCGATGGACGTGGTGGTGGTAAACCAGACATGGCCATGGCAGGAGGAAGCAACCAAGCGAAAATCCAAGACTTGTTGGATGCAGTAGCAAGCAAATTGTAAGAAAAAATGAGTCTCGGTCAACTATTGTTGGTAAATAAGAAATCATCCTCTGAAGAGAGCCGTACCGGTTCTCTTCTTTTTGATATTCAGTGACTATTCTAGCTTTAAAGTTGTCAAAAATACAAAAAAATAAAAACATTTTGCTTAATTATCTTGGATAGGGATTTTATTGTAGGGACTAAACATGTTCCATTTTAATGCCCTTCACTTGGTCTTTCTCTGTTTGGAATATCATAGGAAAAGATTGGTTACATTTGTCACTCCATAGTCCGTTCCCTCCTCCCAAGATATGCAAACGGCAGTTAAAACAGAGCTTTAGATTCATGTTGGTTAAGAATGCAGTTGGAACCGGTGACAGGTAAAACTTTTCTCGACAGCAGTCGTATGGGGCATCTTTATCGGTCGTTGAGTGAATTTAGGAAGACCTATTTTAACCAAGTAGTCAATACTGTGGGGACATTTTGGAGCAGGATAATTCAGTCTAGCGCTGTCTCGCTTGCGACTTTTAGTTTATAGATAGTATAGGATAGAAAATTTGTTGTTTTTAGTCTAGTTATAAGAAACAGTATGATAAATCTTAATCTTCTCCACTTTCCAACTTAAAATTAGGAGTTTGGTTAAAGAATAGGAATTTTTAATAATCGTTGGTTTTACATTCTGGGAACATTCTTGTTGGTATTGAAAAATTGAGAGAATATATGATTTTTGTGGATATTTTTCGATACCAGAAAATCAAGAAAAAGAGCAGTTGAGATGAGACTGCTCTTTCTTGTATTTATGTTAACTAGTTAATGTCTTTAGACAAGTTCATCAATCGAAGTGTGGTCCTTATCTAGCCCTTGTGAAACTGGAAGACTGGTCAAGTAACCTTGATAAGTTGTAACTCCTTCGCGTAAGCCTTGATCTTCAGTGATTGCCTTCTTAAAGCCTTTTCCAGCCAAGGCTTCGATGTAAGGAAGGGTGACATTGGTCAGGGCGATGGTAGAAGTACGAGCTACGGCACCAGGGATGTTGGCGACAGCATAGTGGAGCACCCCATGTTTTTCATAGACGGGTTCATCATGTGTTGTCACACGATCTGCTGTTGCGATAACACCGCCTTGGTCAACGGCAACGTCAACGATGACAGATCCTGGACGCATTTGTTTGACCATCTCATCTGTCACTAATTTCGGAGCCTTGGCACCAGGGATGAGAACTGCTCCAATTACTACATCAGCATCTTTCACGCTTGCTTCGATATTGAATGAATTGGACATAAGAGTTTGGATTTGGTTTCCGAAAACATCTTCTAGGACTGAGAGACGTTTAGCACTGATATCTAAAATAGTCACTTGAGCACCAAGTCCAAGAGCGATGCGGGCAGCATGTGTACCGACAACACCTCCACCGATGATGGTTACTTTTCCTTTTGGAACACCTGGTACACCACCAAGTAGGACACCAGATCCACCAGCTTGTTTGGTAAGGAAGTGAGCTCCGATTTGAACCGCCATACGACCAGCAACCTCACTCATAGGAACGAGGAGTGGCAGATGTCCTTGGCTGTCACGGACAGTCTCATAGGCAATTCCTGTTGTTTTTGCTGCTAGCATAGCATCTGCTAACTCTGGTGCAGCAGCCATGTGCAAGTAGGTGAAGAGGAGCAGGTCGTCGCGCAAGTAGCCATATTCAGAAGCTAGTGGCTCTTTTACTTTCACGACTAACTCAGCTGCCCAAGCTTCACTAGCAGTAGCGACAATCTCAGCACCTTGCTTTTGGTAGTCAGCATCAGTAAATCCTGAACCGAGACCAGCATTTGTTTCGATGAGGACACGATGACCACGACCAACTAGGCTATAGACACCAGCAGGTGTCAAGGCAACGCGATTTTCATTATTTTTAATTTCTTTTGGAATTCCGATTAACATAAAGGCTTACTCCATTTTCTAAATTCGGGTTTTTAAAATCAAACATCACAGAGAAACCCGATTATCGTGATGTTTTTATTTTATATAAAACTGTTTCAAAAATCAAGAAAAACTTTTGCTTTGATGAGCTTTTTTTGCTAAGCTAGTAGAAAAATACTTGTAAAGAGAGGGGGTTTGTATGGAATCAATCTTTTTAAAACTAGCCAGTATCCAATAGTGGAGAAATAGCGTTTATTGATCAGATTTCTAACCTTGGATGATACGGAAGCAATGTTTGATTATGTATCAGATAAGAAAAATAGGAGATTCTCTTGGACAAAAATCAAATTATAAAGTTAAAGGACGTTGAATTTGTAGGAATTGGTAATTTTAAAGGGGAAACAGTTTTTTTTGATAAGAAAACAGACAAGATGTTCTTAGGTCATTCTAAAAGAAAATTTAAAGTGTCTCCTGTCGCTTTCTCGACAGGAGCAGCACTTATCTTTTATGTGATTGTAAGAGAAATAACAAAAGTTCAGGTGTTCAGTGGGTTTTGGCCCTTGATTTTTGGTTTTTTTCTAATGATCATTGTCTCAAAACTTCTCTACAGACCAGCTTTGAATGAAGAATTAATTATTAGTCCTTTTGTACTTTCAAACATTGATATGATAACTTTTCTTAAAAACGAGAAGAAAAATATAGTTAAGAGCCATCTAATTATATTATTGGCATTTCTTTTTCCAGTGCTTTTTTCTATAGTTTATTTATTGACTTCTAATTTTTTGTTTTTGTTTTTAGCCATTTTATTTTTTATGTTCCCCCTATTGTTATTAAACACGAAACCAATACAAAGATTTAAAGTGGTTCATATGTTGTACAAAAAATATTGCGATTATGGTAATTAGACATGAAAAAATATTTAAAAAATATGGTTCCGATAGGAACAATTGATAAAAATCCAGTTTATTTTGATAAAAAAGATTCTAGTTTATACATAGCAAGAAAAAAGACTTCTTTTTTGGAAACTGCTGGCAGTAGCTTGATCATGATAATTTATATCATAATCGGAAAAGTCAATTCCAAATACTATTCAACCATTCTGGGAAGATATCAATTTCTAATGATTGGCATCCTGATTTCCTTTATAATAGCCTTTGTTGTTTGTTATGTTACGTACCATCGTGAGAGGCAAGTTGAAAAGCTTCAATTAGAGGAAAAAGCAATGAGGGACTTCGTGTTAAGAGAGCGAAAGAATATCTTTTTGACCTATTTATCTCTTATTATATTACCACTAATTATACTATTTTTTGCACATCTCTTTATCACATATGGCAATCTTCCGTGGGGAGTTGTTTCAATTTTATGTATGACTATATATTTTATGTTCTTTTATAATAAGATATTCCAAAGAGGAAAAATCATAAATGAACTGTATAAAACTTATAAATGAGAAAGATAATTATGAAAAGTAACACTAAAAATTTCATTGTCCTAGGTATATATCAGGAAAAATCTGTCTATTATAACAATGAAAATCATCAACTTTTATATCCAACAAAGGATAAAACTATTGGAGCAACTGCCCTTACTGGTTACAGTTCAATTGCTCTTATTTTATATAGTGTTTTGAGAAGTATAAGTAAAAATGGGAAAGTACCAACAGATTTTCGGTTGCTGTCTTTGATCTTTGCTTATATTATCATTAGTATTGGTAGTAGCTTATTACTTTATTATGTTTTAAATCGTGTCATTGAGTTAGAAGAATTTCAAATTGATTTAAGAAACTATCAAAACTTTTTAAAGCAAGAAAAAAGGAATGTTTTAATATTATATATAACGATAATCTGTTTTTTGCTCATAGGCATAGTGACTGCTGCAATTTTTATAAGCTCGGGTAACTATATTAGTCTTGTATTAACTTTATCATCATATTTTATCGTATACACTATTTTAAATACCAAATTGATTAAACGCAGCGTGATTTTAAGACAGTTATACAAAGAATTAGAAAATAAAGATATTTCATTGAAAGATTGAGTTCTATACATTTTTTAATTTATTGAAAAATTAGAATAAGCTGATTAAGGTATGATTTTTAATTAAACGGATTTAGAGTTAGGTCAATTTAGGAGGTTAAGTATGCAAGAAAAAACAATAGAAGATATTCAGAATGCAAATAAACTATATTTTAAAAGTTTAGCAAATACACGAGCCTCTGTAAGTATGATGGTTATTTCATGGACAGGAGTATTTATATTAGCACTAGAAATTTTCGTTTTTTATTACTATTTTGATACAGTCGCTATAATGAACCCATTTATGAATTGGTTCTTTGATTTACTCTTGATTTCTTGTTTCTACCTTATTATTGCATTTTTCATTCCATTAGTAGGTCTCTTTGTATATAAGAAGCAAATTTTGTCAACAATTTTTCTGATACTAGTCTATATGGTCATATACTTTTCTCTGCAGTTGATGATGCTTTTGATTATAGTGACTTCCATTTCAACGAAGGAATTTACTATAGGATTCTCCCTATATTCTCCAATTTTTATTCCATTTTTAGTTATTTGTACAATTTGTAGTTTTATTTATCAGTATTTTTGGCTAAAAAGAGAGCTAAAAAAAGGTTTTTCTATCAATAGAACAATGGGTAATTATTTTGCGAAATCCAGTGTTTATAGTAAGAACTCTCTTCTTATTATTTTTATAGTTTCCATGCTAGGCGGTCTTCTTTCAGGTAAATTGATACTTATTTTTGGAATTCTTGGAACTCTTCTTTTCAGCTATGCATTTTCTCAACTAATTACAGAAATTGCCTACCTTTTATACCTAAAAACTCAAAGCAAGGAGTATTGGGAAGATGTACCTACGAAAAAAGAGACTTTTCGAGATTTATTTAAGGGTTTCAGTTTAAAGAAAGCAAAAATTCGTATCCCACTTGAGATGGTAGCTTTTGCAATATTATTAGGGATTATTAATTATAGTGGTTATTCAGATGAGAGCATTAAGCGACCTATTTGGCTGGTCTGGAGTGTCAAATTGTTCATCTATGCAATAGAACTGGATATTTTGGGAAGTTTTATTCTTTATGTTATAAAAAAAGTAAATGCCAGATTCAAAAAAGGAAAGAAAAAACAGTGAAAGATGTTGAAGAATTAAATAAAGTATATTTTAAAAGCTTAGCGAACACTCGCGCATCTGCGACGATGATGGTTATTTCATTTGCAGGAGCCTTCGTTTTGGCATTGTTTCTGCTTTTCCAATATTTTTATTTTGTTAAAGGCTACGGAATAAATCCTTTGGAAAATTACTTTTTTGATTTTGTTTTGATTTATGTTATTTATCTTGTCGTGGCAACCTTTATTCCGCTAGGAATGACATTTATTTATCGTAGACAGATTTTATCAACCATATTATTACTTTTATCTTATATAGGTATTTTTTTATCCTTGATACTTATATCTTATATTATTCTTGTTTATTCAGGGACTAATTTGCAAGAATATAACGAACGTTCATTATACACCATTCCTTTTTTGTTAATCTGTACAGTTGTTGGTTTTGTTTATCACTATTTTTGGCTAAAAAGAGAGTTAAAAAAAGGTTTTTCTACCAATAGAACAATGGGTAATTATTTTGCGAAATCTAGTGCCCACAATAATAATTCTCTTCTCATTATTTTTACAGTTTCCATGCTAGGCGGTTTTCTTTCTGGTAAGTTTGCGCTAGTTTTAGGAATTCTAACAGCGGTACTTTTTAGCTATGGCTTCTCCCAACTCATCACAGAAGTCGCCTATCTTTTATATCTAAAAACTCAAAGCAAGGAGTACTGGGAAGATGTACCTACGAAAAAAGAGACTTTTCGAGATTTATTTAAGGGTTTCAGTTTAAAGAAAGCAAAAATTAGAATTTCCCTTGAGATTTTGTTTTGTTCAATATTCCTTGGTATTATGTATAATATAGGCTATTTTAGTCCTAGTTCATACACCCCCCTTTGGCTTATTTGGTTTGGGAGAATATTTATAATTTTGATAGGACTGGATATTTTGGGAAGTTTTATTCTTTATGTCATAAAAAAAAGTAAATATTAGATTCAAAAAAGGAAAGAAAAAAAGATAAATCCTCATTGTCAGTAGGCCTCTGAATTATATAATTATTGATTTTAAGAAACATTTAGAAATGCTTCCAAATACCAGAGGACCCTCTGCTCTAGATCAGTTATTTGGTATTCTTTGTCAGCGCATCTTGTTGTAACTTCTTTTTTATGCTAGACTGGGAGAATCAAGTTTTAATGGAGGAAAAAGCATGGAATCAATATTTGTGAAATTTTCCCAGTATCCGTCTATAGAAACGGAACGTTTGTTGCTCCGACCTGTAACTTTGGATGATGCAGAAGCTATGTTTGAGTATGCCTCAGACAGAGAAAATACGCGCTACACTTTTCCAACCAATCAAAGCTTGGAAGAAACTAAGAATAACATTGCTCAGTTCTACTTGGCTAATCCTTTGGGACGGTGGGGGATTGAACTAAAAAGCAATGGTCAGTTTATCGGTACCATTGACCTGCACAAGATTGACACAGTCTTAAAAAAGGCTGCTATTGGTTATATTATTAATAAAAAATATTGGAAGCAAGGATTGACAGCAGAAGCCAATCGAGCTGTGATTGAACTAGCTTTTGAGAAGATAGGGATGAATAAGTTGATAGCTGTTCATGACAAAGCAAATCCAGCTTCTGGTAGAGTGATGGAGAAGTCCGGTATGCGTTATTCTCATGACGAAGAGTATGCAGCTCTTGATCTGCATGAGGAAGGTCGAATCGTCACAAGAGTTCATTATGTCTTGACCAAGGAAAACTATTTTGCAAATAAATAAGCAGTTGAAAAGAAATTTTCGACTGTTTTTTCTTTCTCTTACGAATAATCTAAGAGAGGAGAAAATATGGAAGCAATTATCGAGAAAATCAAAGAGTATAAAATCATTGTCATCTGTGCAGGTTTGGGTCTGGCCTTAGGCGGCTTTTTCCTGCTAAAACCAAGTTCACAAACATCTGTGAAAGAAACAAATTTGCAGGCTGAAGTTGCAGCCGTTTCAAGGGATTCATCGTCTGAAAAAGAAGTGAAGAAGGAAGAAAAGGAAGAGTCCCCTGAACAAGATTTGATTACAGTGGATGTCAAAGGTGCTGTCAAATCACCAGGGATTTACGATTTGCCAGTCGGTAGTCGGATCAATGATGCTGTTCAGAAGGCTGGTGGCTTGACAGAGCAAGCAGATAGCAAGTCGCTCAATTTAGCCCAGAAAGTCAGCGACGAGGCTCTGGTTTACGTCCCGACAAAGGGGGAAGAAGTAGCTAGTCAGCAGACCGCCTCTGGAACGACTCCTTCTACAAGTAAGGATAAGAAGGTCAACCTAAATAAAGCTAGTCTGGAAGAGCTCAAGCAGGTCAAAGGACTTGGAGGGAAACGAGCTCAGGACATTATCGACCATCGTGAGGCAAATGGCAAATTCAAGTCGGTAGATGAACTCAAGAAAGTCTCTGGCATTGGTGCAAAGACCATAGAAAAGTTAAAAGACTATGTTACAGTGGATTAAGAGTCTTCCTATCCCCTTAATCTATCTGGGTTTTCTGTTACTTTGGCTTTACTATGCCATTTTCTCAGTTTCTTATCTTACTTTACTAGGCTTTGTTTTTCTACTCATCTGTCTCTTTTTCCAATTTTCGTGGAAATCTGCAGGTAAAGTTCTAGCGATTTGTAGTTGTTTTGGAGTCTGGTTTCTATTTCAAACTTGGCAACAGATACAAGCTAGTCAAAACCTAGTGAATTCTGTTGAGAGGGTACGAATTTTACCAGATACCATCAAAGTCAATGGAGATAGTCTATCCTTTCGTGGCAAGGCTGACGGCCGTACCTTCCAAGTTTACTATAAACTCCAGTCCGAGGAGGAGAAAGAGCACTTTCAAGCCTTGACAGATATTTATGAGATAGAACTAGAAGGAAAACTGTCCGAGCCAGAAGGGCAGAGAAATTTTGGTGGATTTGACTATCAATCCTATCTGAAAACTCAAGGAATTTACCAAACTTTGACTATCAAGAGTATCCAGTCAATGAAACAGGTTAGCAGTTGGGATATTGGTGAAAACCTATCAAGCCTACGTCGAAAGGCTATTGTTTGGATTAAGAGCCATTTTCCCGACCCTATGCGTAACTATATGACAGGGCTGTTGCTAGGACATTTGGATACTGACTTCGAGGAGATGAATGAGCTTTATTCTAGTCTAGGGATTATCCATCTCTTTGCCTTGTCGGGTATGCAGGTGGGCTTTTTTATGGATGGGTTTAAGAAGCTCCTTTTACGATTGGGCTTGACTCAAGAAAATTTGAAGTGGCTGACTTATCCTTTTTCCCTTATCTATGCAGGTCTGACAGGATTTTCAGCCTCGGTCATTCGCAGTCTACTGCAAAAGTTACTGGCTCAACATGGCTATAAGGGCTTGGACAATTTTGCCTTGACGGTGCTTGTCCTCTTTATCATCATGCCCAACTTTTTCCTGACAGCAGGAGGTGTCTTGTCCTGTGCCTACGCTTTTATCTTGACTATGACAAGCAAAGAAGGGGAGGGGATTAAGGCTGTTGCCAGAGAAAGTCTAGTCATTTCCTTGGGAATATTGCCCATTCTATCCTTCTATTTTGCAGAATTTCAGCCTTGGTCTA
>ERZ773100.1070-NODE-1070-length-13082-cov-12.376142_pt1 | contig 13082 bp, 10 predicted proteins | sample MGYA00511119_ERZ773100 | MGnify/ENA primary metagenome ERZ773100 (study PRJEB29015, sample SAMEA2738000) | human oral metagenome | biome: human oral; feature: human-associated habitat; material: dental | place: China | collected 2111 ...
ACCCGAAGGAGCGGATTTACAGTCCGCCGCGTTTAGCCTCTTCGCTATCTCTCCGTATACAATCAACGTCATTTATTATAACACGAAAAAAATGGAAAATCAACACCTTATTTACCTAAATTATAGGTTTCTATCAAATTTTCAACAGCTTTTTCAAGTTTTTTATAGAAAGCATCCGCATTTCCGTTTTTGATTATAGCATACTGTCCGTCCAATTCTGCAATCTCGCCAATTACTTTTTTACCAATAACGAGTGAATAGCCATCAAATAAATCTGCTCCTACTTTGACCTTACTATCATTAATTTGAATTTCAATCTTTTTATCTTTTTTACTCATTTCTTACCTCTTTCAAAATACTATTTTACACAAAAAGCAAAAACCTGGCAAGTGATTTCCTGCAAATAAGAAGAAAAGAGCCTTTTAGGCTCTTCCTATCAATCAACTTTGTAGATCCAACCTTCTGGCGCTTCAACATCACCAAATTGGATACCTGTTAATTCGTCATAAAGCTTACGGGTGACTGGACCAACTTCCGTCTCACTATAGAACACATGGAAATCATCACCATGCTGGATACCTCCGATTGGTGAGATAACTGCCGCGGTACCACAAGCTCCGGCTTCAATAAAGCGATCCAAATCATCAATCCGAACATCGCCTTCAATCGGAGTTAAGCCCAAGCGGTGTTCTGCCAAGTAAAGCAAAGAGTACTTGGTAATAGATGGTAAGATTGATGGGCTCAGTGGTGTTACAAACTCATTATTAGCTGTGATTCCAAAGAAGTTTGCTGAGCCGACTTCTTCAATCTTGGTATGAGTTGATGGATCAAGGTAGATGACATCTGAAAAGTTACGAGTCTTAGCTATCTTACCTGGTAGGAGACTGGCTGCATAGTTACCACCTACCTTAGCAGCACCTGTGCCATGTGGAGCCGCTCGATCATATTCATCTTGAATCAAGAAGTTGGTTGGAACCAAACCACCCTTGAAGTAGTTTCCTACTGGCATAGCAAAAATCGTAAAAATATACTCTTCCGCTGGTTTTACCCCGATGATATCTCCGATACCAAGCAAAAGTGGACGAAGGTAGAGAGTTCCCCCTGTTCCATATGGCGGTACATATTCCTCATTCGCACGGACGACAGCCTTACAAGCTTCCACAAACATTTCAGTTGAAACTTGTGGCATCAAGAGACGATCGCAAGTGCGTTGCAGGCGCTTAGCATTCTCATCTGGACGGAAAAGCTGGACACTGCCGTCCTTAGTCCGATAAGCCTTTAGACCTTCGAAAGCCTGCTGACCATAGTGAAGACTTGGTGAAGACTCAGAAATATGCAGGGTCGCATCTTCTGTCAGCTTGCCTTCCTCCCACTGACCGTTGCGGTAATAAGCTAAAAAGCGATAAGGCAATTTCATATATGAGAATCCTAGATTTTCCCAATCGAGATTTACAGTCATAATCTTACTCCTCTACTTCCAAACTTCATTTTTTAGATACTCCTTATTTTACACCTTTTTAAGAAATTTTCAAGCATTATTTTCAATTTTCAGAAAATTTCGTTATTAAATTTTAGTTTGAAAAAACCAGCTCGTTTGAACTGGTTTGATAATTACTTAATATAAGCTGAGAAGACTTCTTCGTCTGAAATAGTATCAGAAATAAAGCTTCCGTTACTAGTTCGCTCAGATAAGCCGAGATCTGCTAGGTTAACGTCATAGACAGTACCTTTATTAGAAAGCACCTGCAAAATTTGCTCCTCACTGGCTTCTGCTTCAGTAGTAAAGAGGTCAAAGTCCACAGCTTCGCCATAGACTGGTCCAGCTGCAAAGACACGATGTGGCTTGGTCTTAAGCTCTCTCAGAACTTGGAGACCACGATTTGCCCGACTAGTAACAGGAATATCTGCGACTGCCATACGCTTAAGCGAACCACGCTGAGTCAAGATGTAAAGTGAGTCTGTGTTGGCAATAAAGGCTGCCGCTAGAACATCGTCCTTCTTGAGGTTGATGGCTTTAACCCCAGCTGCCTTAGCACCAATAACAGGTACTTCCTCAATATTGAAACGAAGGGCATAGCCATTCTTGGTCACGAGCATAACATCATCCAGCTTAATCGGCGCCAGAGCAATAACCTGGTCATCTTCATTTTTCAGCTTGGCAAACTTGAGCGACTTAGACTTGTAGGTCCGCCAAGGACTGAACTCCTTGCGCTCCACTCGCTTGATTTGTCCCAACTTGGTCGCTGCAAAGTAAGTGCCTTCCTCAAAGCTGTCCAGTAATTCTGTATAGATAACTTCTTCCTTGGTATCAAAGTTACTGATGGTCTGGCTGAGGTGTTCTCCAATTTCTTTCCAGCGGATATCTGACAGCTCATGAACAGGCCGGTAAATAACATTTCCGAGACTCGTGAAAATAAGCAAATGCTGAGTTGTCTTGGCCGGACTGACAAAAATCAGTCTGTCATCATCACGCTTGCCCATCTCCTCTAGGGTCGAAGCTGAGAAGGAACGCGGACTGGTTCGCTTGATATAACCAGAACGAGTCACGCTGACATAGGTCTCTTCCTCAACAATGAGACTGGCTGTATCAATCTCGATAGCGTTTGCCGTATCCTGCAGCTCACTGAGACGCGGATTGCCAAACTTCTTCTTGACATCGCGGAGCTCACGCTTCATGAGGTTATACATAGTTCGCTCATCACCGATAATAGCTGCCAGCATGGCAATCTTCTCGCGCAGCTCTGCTTCTTCCTCTTCCAGAACCACTACGTCTGTATTTGTCAAACGGTAGAGTTGGAGAGTGACGATAGCCTCAGCCTGCTCCTCGGTGAAATCATAGCTGACTTTAAGATTTTCCTTGGCATCTGCTTTGTTTTCAGAAGCACGAATCAGGGCGATCACCTCGTCCAAAATGGAAATAACCCGAATCAATCCTTCCACGATATGGAGCCGTTTCTCAGCCTTGGCCTTGTCAAAGCGGCTGCGAGCCAGAATAATCTCCTTGCGGTGGGCAATATAACTGGTTAAGATTGGCACAATTCCCACCAAACGAGGCGTGAAATTATCGATTGCCACCATGTTGAAGTTGTAATTAACTTGCAAATCAGTGTACTTGAAAAGATAGTTAAGAATCAGTTCAGTATTGGCATCTTTCTTGAGCTCGATGGCAATGCGAAGACCGTCACGGTCGGATTCGTCCCGCACTTCAGCAATGCCAGCTACCTTATTATTGACCCGCACATCGTCAATCTTCTTGACCAAGACTGCTTTATTAATCTCGTAAGGAATCTCAGTAATGACGATTTGCTCTTTACCACCCTTCAGCTTTTCAATCTCAGTTCTGGAACGCACCACGACGCGACCTTTACCAGTCTCATAGGCTTTCTTGATCTCATCACGGCCTTGGACAATAGCTCCTGTCGGGAAGTCTGGTCCAGGCAGAAACTCCATGAGTTTGTCCACCTTGGCAGACGGATGGTCAATCATATAGATGACCGCGTCAATGACTTCGGCTAGATTATGAGGTGGAATATCCGTCGCATAACCAGCGGAAATCCCAGTTGCTCCATTGACCAAGAGGTTAGGAAAGGCTGCCGGCAGAACAGTCGGCTCCTTCTCGGTATCGTCAAAGTTCCAAGCAAAAGGAACAGTATCTTTCTCGATATCCTGCAAAAGATAGCCAGCCATCTCAGACAGGCGCGCCTCAGTATAACGCATAGCCGCCGGTGGATCACCGTCCATGGAGCCATTGTTCCCGTGCATCTCAACAAGAATCTCACGGTTTTTCCAGTCCTGTGACATACGAACCATGGCGTCGTAGATGGAGCTGTCACCGTGAGGGTGGAAATTCCCCATGATGTTCCCGACAGACTTGGCAGACTTGCGGTAGCCCTTGTCAAAGGTGTTGCCGTCCTTATTCATGGAATAAAGAATACGGCGCTGAACAGGCTTCAAGCCATCGCGAATGTCCGGCAAGGCCCGCTCCTGAATGATGTATTTGGAGTAGCGACCAAAGCGCTCTCCCATGATGTCCTCAAGGGACATGTTTTGAATGTTAGACATAATAATTCTCTTTTTAGTGTTTTATTGTAAAGTAAATCTATATTTTATAAATTTAACTGTTTCTTTGTAGGTAGTGAGAAAGGAAGAGCAATCCTACTAATCCTAGAATGAATAAAAGATTAATTTTAATAACAAATAAGCTAAGTAGGGTATTAATTAGGCCGTGAAAAATGGCGCAATAAAGGATCGACTTAGTCTTTTTGAAAACAGCTGCTAGAAGAATACTGAGATAAATTGCAAATAGACTGAATAATATAAAAGGCATCCTACTTTGGGAACTTCCAATCACAAACCATAAAGGTACATGCCATATTGCCCAAATACAACCTGTTATCAAACCGGAAATCCAAAAGGAGAATCTAGTTTCCAAAGTTGGTTGCAAGATGCCTCGCCATCCCAATTCTTCTTCGCCACCATAAACACAGACTGCACTCAAAAAAACAACAAACAAATTTCCTAGTGGAAAAGCCGGATTAAGCTCCTTAGATGAGAAAGCAATGACACCTGTCTGCACGAAAATTAGTAAAAGAAATAACAAAATATATTTCTTTGAGTCCCCTAAGATAAAAGAGACTATGCTTTTAATGGATTTTTGAGGCAAACAAGAAATGGCTGCAATGGTTGGACCGAAACCTCCTAGTAAATGGAGAAAAACTCCTAGTGGACTTGTTAGACTTAAGAGGCTCATTTGCGTCAGAAAAGCGAGCAATCCCCAACCAAATCCCCAAGAAATGAGAAAACTAATCAGTAAAAATTTTGTTATCTTATTATTTTGTAAATGTTTCATTTGTTTCGATTCTCTCCTTAGCATACTCAATCATCTTCTCGGCGGTTACTTTGTCATAGTGGAAGCCGGTTTTGAGAGAGAAAGCTTGTGCTTCTTTGTGGAAAAAGTCCATGGTAGCTAAGAGAGACTTGGTAATTTTTTTCTGGTCAGAAAAATCAAGCAAGGCTGTAAATTCTTTCTCTTTCTCGATAGGCAAATACTGAAAGAGATACTTGTAGTTCTTGCCAATATCAACCGCTCCCTTATCTGCTGCTACTTGCCAAGCTAAAAGCTTGAGCAATTCTTGCTGGCAGATTCCATACAGATGATCCGTCGCATAGACAAGGTGATTCCGACGAATGCCCTTGACTACATAAGCAGATACCCACCAGAACTCATTACAAGATTTGTCAAAGTCAGTCGCACTGGCTGGTGCCATCCAGTAGCGCTTGGGTGCTGGTACATAAGGATCGAAGAGCCCCTGTGGATCATCCAGCACCGTGAAATCCGCTTCGCTATCCACCCACTCTTTGATGTGCTCCTTGGGGCAAAGGGTCAAATCTATCCGATTGCCATCTTCAAAGAGCATGAGATAGAGGCGACGATGGTCTAGTAGGACATGCTGCTCAATCATACGCTTGCCAAACATTTCCAACCAAGCAAGGTCAGCCACCAGAGTATCCAAATACTCCACAATATAGACCACATCATAGTCTTGGAACTCGTCCTTGGGAGCATTTGGATTTGTCCGCGAGCCAGAAATGGCGACAGCCTCGACTTGTAGCACTTTTGCAGTTTGCAAAATCACGTTAAACATCTCAGTTTCAGTTCTCATGGGAATACCTACCTTTTCAGTGTAGATTCTGTACATAGGGCAATCAAAGCAGACAAGGCTGATTCCTGCATGTCTCGAAAGATTAGACCGACCATTTCTAGAATAGTCATCTATTCACTACTCTGATCAGCTAAAAGTAGCTCTACTTATCCTTTTTAAATTTGAAACTTTCTCCATTAGTTGCAGAAATTCCGTCTGATGTAAATGGTTGATATTCAATAGTATTTTCATCAACTTTTTTTATCTGATGACGATTACCATTAGCATCAACAATGCTGAATTGATTCCCTTTTTTATCTTTTACTTCACCTTTTTCAGCAATTTTTTCCTTACCATTTAAAATGTTCCATTTACCTTGTTTTTCTTCAAAAACATAGGTGCCTTTTGTTTTTTCACTCTTCCAAGTACCGTTTAACCAAGCTTCCTGCGAAGAGCAAGCAGCTAGGATAAATACTGAAAATACAAGCAATGCCAGTGTATAGATTTTTTTCATAATAAAACTCCTAATTTTTTTATTTATTTTAAAATTAATTCCCTTTTTACCTTTTCTGATTTTCAGAAAAATTTTTTTGCTTTAAAACTACTTGCCAGAAAAACAAACGTTCGTTTTTTACTCAAAAAATACTCGCCAGATTTTCTGACAAACATAATTTGTTCCAAACAACTTTGTCAGAAAATCTGATGAGAGAGGAGAAATTTTTCGTCATTACATTGAATCAATAAAATATTCTTTAAATTGTGATAAACGTTGGTAATCAACCATCTTATCTGCTCTTGATGCAATACTACTCATTTCAGTCTGCTTAATAAAATCTATTACATCTGAATCTTCATCAAAATAACTCTCATCTTTTTCTAAAATAATATTTTTTGTTGAGAAACCACCACTTGATGTAGACCTTACTAAACTATAAACTTTTTTATTTAAAACTTCACCTTCAATTACAAGAAGTCTTGAGCCGTAATAAGAAAAATCATGGACCAGTTGTGCTGGACCACCAGCACCGTCTTTTCCAAAATAAGTAAACAATTTTTTACTCCTTGGTCTTTCCTTATCTGAAAGTATCGTTCCTGGTTTGATGTCTCCGATTTTTGCGAAATTTAAGATAACCCATTTAAAACTACAGCCATCAAAAAATAATTCTTTAAAAATATGACTGCTTTGTAAATAATGATTTTTAACATCCATTTTCTTAAAGACACTAACCATTTTTTGAAAATCATCTCTTTTAGATAATGAATACTCTTTCTCAAAAAGTGATTTAAATACTTCAGTTCCTGTATGGTTTTCAATAATATTAATTTTACTATCTATTGCATTAATCCAATTTAGAATCTTTTTTATTTCCTGATCTAAATAATTTTTATCTAAACAATTTAGAAACCAAAAAGTTGAATTCTTTAAAATACAATCTGAATCGGTAGCCCTATACTCATAAAGCACTGCATCATCTTCTTCTGTCACAAACCAATCCAAATTTGAAATATCAGGTGTCGTCACTTGTTTAATCGCTTCTAAAAGCTCCTGATGCTGCTTGCTATTTTGTTCCGATAATTCAGAAAATTTATCTCTAGTTTTTTCATGCATTTCAGAATGAGCTCCTAAATCAGACCGACTCATATGAGAAGCATCTTGAACAACGAAAGTCAGGTATACATTTAATTCATCCATCAATTTAGATGATAGGGAATCATTAAAATCTTGGGGTCTATCCTTTGTACTAAGGAAATCTTTAAACTTTTCATAACTGTTATACTTACTATCCAATGAATAGCGTATTCTAACAAGCTCTTCAAAAACTTGATTTTCCTTCCAGAATCTGGCTATACCATCATAACTCGGATTGTCGCCGTGTCTCTCCAATATATATTTTTCAAAATCGTTTACAGCTTTTTGAATTTTTTGGTGTTCTAATTTCTCACTTGCCCCCAATCCATCTAACAATTTATCTAAATCTAATCCAGTTATACCAGATGCAAAAGATGCTAGTTTTTGTTTATCCATATATTATTCTCCTAAAACACCATCTCCCCACTCTCTTCTAGCGTAAACTTAACATTATCCTCAATCCACTTGCGACGTGGTTCGACCTTGTCTCCCATGAGGACATTGACACGGCGTTCGGCGCGGGCCAGGTCTTCGATAGTGACACGGATGAGAGTGCGAGTTTCAGGGTTCATAGTGGTCTCCCAGAGCTGATCGGCATTCATTTCACCTAACCCCTTGTATCGTTGAAGCATAGCTCCTTTACCAAACTTGCGACGCAGGTCTTCTAGCTCACCATCAGTCCATGCATACTCGACAACTTCGTTCTTGCCTTTGCCCTTGGACATTTTGTAAAGAGGAGGAAGGGCAATATAGACACGGCCAGCTTCAACCAGCGGACGCATATAGCGGTAGAAAAAGGTTAGCAACAAGGTTTGAATATGGGCACCGTCAGTATCCGCATCGGTCATGATGATGATCTTGTCATAGTTGGCATCCTCAAGTGTAAAGTCTGACCCAACACCAGCTCCGATTGTGTAGATCATGGTATTGATTTCTTCGTTCTTAAGAATGTCGGCCATCTTGGCCTTGGCGGTATTGATAACCTTACCACGCAGGGGCAGGATGGCTTGGAACTTACGATCACGTCCTTGCTTGGCAGAGCCACCGGCAGAGTCACCCTCTACCAGATAGAGTTCGTTCTTAGCTGGGTTCTTGGACTGGGCTGGAGTCAGTTTTCCTGAGAGCAAGCCCTTGTCTTTCTTATTCTTCTTGCCATTGCGGCTTTCATCACGCGCCTTTCGGGCCGCTTCTCTCGCATCTCTAGCCTTGATAGCCTTGCGGATGAGGTTTGATGCCAACTCACCATTTTCCAAGAGGAAGAAAGTCAGCTTGTCAGAGACAATGGAGTCCACAGCAGGACGAGCCAAGGGACTACCTAACTTGTCCTTGGTCTGGCCTTCAAACTGTAAATGCTCCTCAGGAACTAAGATTGATAAGACGGCAGATAGACCCTCGCGGTAGTCTGAACCTTCCAGATTCTTATCCTTTTCCTTGAGCAGACCCGTCTTTCTGGCATAGTCGTTCATAGCCTTGGTAATAGCGGTCTTGAGTCCCGTCTCATGAGTACCACCGTCCTTGGTGCGGACATTATTAACAAAGGATAAGATATTATCTGAATAACCGTCATTATACTGGAGAGCCACTTGAACTTGGAAACCACTTTCCTCTCCTTCAAAATAGAGAACTGGAGTCAGTGTTTCCTTATCTTCATTGAGGTAGCTGACAAAGTCTTCAACACCATTCTCATAATGGAACTCTACTTTTTCGCCAGTCCGCTCATCGGTCAAAGACAAGCGAACATTCTTAAGAAGGAAAGCAGATTCCTTAAGCCGCTCGGCAATAGTGTTGTACTTAAAATCAATCGTTGAAAAAATCGTATCGTCCGGCATAAAGGTCACTTTGGTTCCAGACTTGGACTTAGGTGCAGTACCGATTTTCTTGAGCGTAGTGACTGGTTTTCCGCCATTTTCAAAGCGTTGCTTGTAGACTGTGCCATCACGGGTAATTTCTACTTCTAACCAGCTAGATAGGGCATTAACAACTGAAGAACCAACCCCGTGGAGACCACCAGATGTCTTGTAGCCACCTTGACCAAACTTACCACCAGCATGTAATACTGTAAAAATGACCTCAACAGTAGGGATCCCCATAGCATGCATACCAACTGGCATCCCGCGTCCATGATCAGATACTGTTAAGCTCCCATCTTTATTGATAGTGACATCAATCCGATCACCAAAACCTGATAGAGCTTCATCAACCGCATTATCCACGATTTCCCACACTAAATGATGGAGTCCTGTCCCGTCAGTGGATCCGATATACATACCTGGACGTTTACGTACCGCATCCAACCCTTCTAATACTTGAATGGCATCATCATTATAATTATTAATATTGATTTCCTTCTTTGCCACAAGGAACCTCCTGCATTATTCATCCTTACTATCTTACAAGTTTTTATAAAATTTTGCAAAAGTTTTTGTCACAAAAGCCTTGAAATAAACATTTTTATCGGATTAGACAAATAATTTACTAGATTGTTAAATACAAAGCAAAATTCGTGATATAATAAAATTATGATAAATACAATTTTGGGCCTAATTTTGGCATATTTACTGGGTTCAATTCCAACTGGTTTATGGATTGGACAGATTTTCTTTAAAAAGAATTTACGAGAATACGGTAGTGGCAATACCGGCACAACCAACACTTTCCGTATTTTAGGAAAGACAGCCGGAACTGTTACTTTTGCATTCGACTTCCTAAAAGGAACTCTTGCAACCCTGCTTCCTCTTTTATTGCATATCAATGGAATTTCCCCAATGATCTTTGGATTGCTTGCTGTCCTTGGTCATACCTTTCCTATCTTTGCTGAATTTAAGGGAGGAAAGGCAGTGGCAACCAGTGCAGGGGTCGTTCTTGGATTTTCTCCCCTCTTCTTTTCTTATTTGATTATTATTTTTATTGTAACACTTTACTTGGGAAGTATGATTTCTCTGGCTAGCATTGTTGTAGCTGGCTTTGCGATTCTTTCCGTTCTCATATTTCCTTCATTAGGAATTATCCTCCCTAGTTACGATTTTCTTTTTACTCTGATTATTATTTTCTTAGCATCTATTATTCTGATTCGACATAGGGATAATATGGAAAGAATAAAAAACAAAACAGAGAATCTCATCCCTTGGGGAATCAATATTACTAAACAAGTACCAAAAAAATAAGCCCTAAGGCTTATTTTTTAGTCTTCTTGACTTTTCTTGAAACCAAAGATTCCCAAGAAAGCAGTAAACAAGGTTACAATAAGTAAAGCTGGTGACTCTTTTGTTCCTGTTTCAGGAAGTCTAGCCTTAGATGATGTAAATGTTTTAGCAACATTAACTGTCAAAGGCTTACTGTTTGTAACAACTTCTTCCTTCTTCTCTTCTTTTGCAGGGTCTACTGTGCCTGCTGGTTTAGGAGACGGTTGAACTACATTGCCATTTGAAGAGTAATTTGGAAGAGGTTGATAGTTTTGGCCACTTTGATTCTGATTAGACTGGCCATTTGGAACATCTGTTCTGCCAGGATAAGATTTTGGATCAGATGGATCAGTTCCATTTTTGATTTCTTCAATATCAGAAACTCCATCTCCATCGCTATCTTTTTTAGAAGAAATAGAAATCGTACGGGAATTTGGATTTATAACCGAATATGCACTTAAATCTGCTTTAGCTAGATAGTCAGCAAAAGCAACGTCCATAGAAGGACCTTCTTCTCGCGCACCACCCAACATGGTGTAGCCATCACCACCGGCTGCTAAGAAATCATTTGTTGTCAAATAGTACTCTTTCGCCAAATCCAAAGGCTCATACTTACCTGTTTCTGAATTTTTAATTTCGATGTGCAAAATACGTTTTTCAGCGGGTAGGGTGGTATCGTAATAAACCTTTGCACCTGAAACTTGCAAGAAACCACCACTTGGTTCAAGAAGTGGCTGACCATTTTCATCTAGAACTGGCTGGCCGTCCTTTTGTTGTAAAATAGATCCAAGAGACTTGGCAAACATATCTGCAATATTTTGTCCTGTTACTTTGATCTGAGAAATGGTATTTCCGAAAGGAAGAACAGCGATCACATCACCTTTTGTAATTGGCTTATCTTTGGCAATTGTTTCACGCAAACCACCACCGTTTGTCACAGCAAGATCTGTTTTATGGCTGAATCCAGTTTGCCCGTATTCGTAGAGGGCATCCGCTACCACATTACCAAGGTTTGTCTCACGAACCCGCACATTCTCGCGCTGACCGTTCAATTCAACTGGGCTATTGTCACGAACAACTTTAGCATTTTCAGCATCATATCTTTCTTTAATTTCTTTGACCATAGCTGCTATTTTTGCATTTGGTACAACATCTTTAGTAGAAGCTGCAGAGATTTGTTGTGGATTTCCCAATAATTGGTTAGCCTTATAAGTAATTTTACCAATGTTATTCAGATAACTTCCCGTTTGGTTATAAGTAACATTGTCTCCATAAGTTGTAGATTGAACTGTATGAGAGTGACCGTCAATAACTGTTACTCGCTTGCCTTTGAGTTTAGGATTATTTGAAAGAGCTTCAGCTAAAGTGGAGCCACGCCACTCTACTGGTGTAGTCGTATCAACACCTAAGTGGGCCAATACCACGTAGTTCTTGTATGATTTACCCTCTGCCGCAGCGCGAGCTTCTACTTCATCAATAACTGAATTAACTTCTGAGATTGGATCTTTAAATGTTACGCCTTGAACATTCTTAGGATGAGTTTTGGTCGCAGTTTCAGGTGTTGTCACACCGATTACTACAAACTCATCACCTACAACATTCTTATCCTTATCTACGATAGTTGATGCTTCAAACAAACGAGCACCATTTACATAGGTGTTAGAGCTTAAAAGAGGAAAATTAAGAATTTCTTTATATTTCTTAGCTTCATCTAGGCCAAAGTCAAACTCGTGGTTCCCTACGGCCATAGCATCGTAGCCCATCTCATTAAGTAGTTTAGCACGCTCTTCACCTTTGGAACTATTTGAAATTGGCAAACCTTGGAAGGCATCTCCCGCATCAACTACAAGAGTGGAAGGATTTTTTTTCCTTTCCTCTTCAATAACGGCTGCTAATTTAGCGTCTCCAATAACTCCTTTTTCTTCAACAATACGGCCGTGAACGTCATTTGTATGGATAATATTTGCTTCAGGCAAATCACTTTGCTTATCGGAAGCGCTCTCTTTATCCTGTGCGCTTGTATCAATAGCTCCATCTGGGACATTCCCCTCTTGGGCTGAAGCTACTGCTGCAACTTCTTGACTAGGTTCGGAAGCTACTTGTTCATCTGCGTATACTTGATGAGCTAGAAATGCTGGAGCAAGTAATAAAAGCGGTAAAAGAATTTTTTTCTTTTGCATAAACCGTCCTCTTTTTCTTTTTTATTAGTTTTATTATATCGAAAAAGGGAGTAAAAGTGAATTATTTTCTGTACTTTACCTATTTATGTTCGTATCTAAACAAAAAATCTGAGATTTTAATTATCTCAGATTTCCATAGATTATCCTTCAAAAACTAGTTCACCATCACAGATGGTATACTTCACTTGACCTTTAAGCTTTTCACCAACGAAAGGTGAATTGGCTGCCTTGGAGGCAAAGTGGTCAGTCACAAGTCTATTCTCTTCTGGGTCAAATATTGTCAAATCAGCAGGGCCGTCCTGAGCGATAAAGCCAGCATCGAAACCATACAAACGTGCTGGATTGATTGTCATTTTCTCCAAAAGTTCCATCAAGCTCAGATGGCCAGCCTCAACCAAGTAGGTCAGTCCCAGAGAAAGCGAAGTCTCAAGACCAGTCATGCCAGAAG
>ERZ773100.1071-NODE-1071-length-13082-cov-10.263069_pt1 | contig 13082 bp, 17 predicted proteins | sample MGYA00511119_ERZ773100 | MGnify/ENA primary metagenome ERZ773100 (study PRJEB29015, sample SAMEA2738000) | human oral metagenome | biome: human oral; feature: human-associated habitat; material: dental | place: China | collected 2111 ...
TTCTCTCCATGCCCTTCTCCTTACTTCTAAAAGTTCTTGACAAATTCCCGATGGCGGGCTACCGCATCCTTGAGTTCTTCCAGATTGTCCGAAGAGAATTTCTCTAGAACTTCGGTAGCTAAAACTGTCGCCACCACGCTTTCCATAACTACACCCGCCGCTGGCAGAGCCGTAGGATCGCTCCGCTCCACTGTCGCCTTATAAGGCTCGTGGGTCTCAATATCCACACTCATCAGTGGCTTGTAAAGGGTTGGAATGGGCTTCATAACACCGCGCACCACGATTGGCTGACCATTGGTCATACCGCCCTCAAAGCCGCCAAGATTATTGGTCTTACGAGTGAAGCCATCCTCCTCAGACCAGAGGATTTCATCCATGACTTGACTGCCCTTGAGACGGCCTGCTTCAAAGCCCACGCCAAACTCGACTCCCTTGAAAGCGTTGATGGACACGACTCCTTGAGCAATCTTGGCATCCAGCTTCTTGTCCCATTGGACATAGGAGCCCAGACCGACCGGCACACCGCCAACGACTGTCTCAATGACACCACCGATGGTATCCCCGTCTTTCTTAATTTGATCAATGTAAGCCTTGATTTCTTCTTCGCGCTCGGGATTGACAATGGAAACCTCTGACTGGGCGGCTCTTTCTTTGATTTCTGTTACAGTCAGATTGTTCGGCACATCAATATCAATGCCACCGAAGGTTACGATATGACTGGCCACCTCTACACCAATTTCTTCCAGCAAACGCTTGGCTACCGCTCCAACTGCTACACGCATGGTCGTTTCGCGGGCAGAAGAACGTTCCAGAGAATTTCGCAAATCGTTAAAGCGGTATTTCATACCACCAACCAAGTCCGCATGGCCAGGGCGTGGTTTGGTAATCTTACGTAGCCCTTTTTTCTTTTCATCCACATCCGCCGCACTCATAATCTCCAGCCACTTCTGGTGATCGAGATTGGTAACATTAAGGGTAATCGGGCCACCCATAGCCAAACCATGCCGAACTCCAGAGGTAATCTCAACTTGGTCACTCTCAATTTTCATGCGGGCACCGCGGCCGTACCCACCCTGGCGGCGCTTGAGCTCAGCATTGATATAGTCAGCGGTCAAAGGAAGACCAGCCGGCACTCCCTCAATAATAGCTGTCAGACGTGGTCCGTGGGATTCTCCTGCAGTTAAGTATCTCATACATTTTCTCCTATTTCTGGGATGGAAAAGCTGGACAGCCCGTTTGTTTTCATCTAGACTCCCCAATTGTCTCAGGTTCCATCTGGTACTTATTTCTTCAGAAATTCTTTCATCTCTTCCAGCGGAATCTGGTGAATGCTTGCTGAACCTAGCTCGGGCACCAGTACTAGCTTGATAGAGTTGCCTCTAGCCTTCTTATCATGGGTCAGTGCCTGATAGAGAGCATTCTCATTCCATGGCTGGTAATCCACCGGCAAGCCAAACTTCTGACACATATGGATGATGTCTTCTGTGATTCCGGTTGGCATAAGGCCTTGCTTTTCAGCGACACGAGAAACCTGTACCATGCCAATTGCCACAGCTTCACCGTGCATGACCTGACCATAGCCCGCTGTCGCTTCTATAGCGTGTCCAATGGTATGGCCGAAGTTCAGATAGAGGCGGACGCCATTATCCAGCTCGTCCTCGACCACAATCTTACGCTTGACATCACAGGAATGGTAAATGATGCTTTCAGCATGTTCCAAAATCGACTCTGGACTGCCATCCATTTCTGACAGCTCATCCCAGAGTTCCTTATCCTCAATCAAGCCGTACTTGACCACCTCGCCCATGCCTTCGATCAATTCACGTTTCCCCAAAGTCTGCAAGACTTGAGGGTCAATCAGAACTCCGTCAGGCTGGGTAAAAGTCCCGACCATATTCTTGGCCCAAGGCGTATTGACACCTGTCTTACCACCGATAGAGGAGTCCACTTGAGCTGTCAGACTGGTCGGAATCTGCACGAAATGAAGGCCTCGCATGTAGGTCGAAGCAACAAAGCCTGCCAAATCACCAACAACTCCGCCACCCAAGGCCACGATACCGTCGCTACGAGTCAGACCGACCTTTGCCAAAAATTCATAGGCTTTATTAACAGTTGTTAGATTTTTACTCGCTTCACCTTCAAGAAAATCAAAGGTAAAGACCTTAAAGCCAGCAGCTTCCAAGCTCAGTTTAACCTTCTCTGCGTAGAGTCTAGCCACCCGGTTATCTGTGATAATTACTAGTTTCTGAGGCTGCCAAAGCTGACTCAGCCAGCTACCAACCTGAGATAAAGCCCCGTTTTCGATGATGATATCATAGGGATGATGAGGAAGATTTACATTCAGTTTCATAAGCGCCTCCTTTATATATGAAAATGGACACCCAAAGCCTACAAAGTCCAAGAATGTCCCATACTATCTACTATAAATTATATTTCCAATTTTTCTATCAAGGCTTTTTTGATTTCTTCAGAAGGCATCTTTTTACCTGTCATCAGTTCAAATGCCTTTTCAGCCTGATAAAGCAACATCCCCAGACCATTTACAGTCTGTAGGCCTTGTTCTCTAGCCAAGCGCAGAAAAGGTGTCTCAGCTGGACAATAAGTCATATCGGCTACTAGCAGACCCTTAGGAAAAGCAAAATCGCTTGGAATTGGCAGTGATTTTCCATCCATCCCTAGACCTGTCGCATTGATAAATAAATCTGATTGATTGACTGCATCAGAAAGAGCTGCTAGATCTTCAACAGCTAGTAATTGAATGGGATGACCCAGACGACGAGACATCTGTTCTATTTTCTCTTGATGTCCTGCCAATCTATCTCTGAGGTCAAAGACACAGACTTTTTCCACTCCATCCAGCATAGCCTGACCAATAATAGCTGAAGCTGCACCTCCAGCACCAAGGATTGTCAGATTTTTCCCCTTAATATGAAAGTTAGACAAACTTCTGAAAAAACCAAAACCATCTGTATTGTATCCAATAAGTCGACCATTTTGATTGACAATCGTATTGACCGCACCGATAAGCAAGGCTGATTCATCAAGCTCATCAAGATAAGTAATTACCTCTTGCTTATAAGGCATAGAAATATTGGCTCCCAACATCTGATGAAGCCGAATATTTTCAACAGCCTGTTCCAGATTTTCCCTGTCCACCTCAAAAGCCAGATAAACCGCATTGGTATCTGTAAGGTCATAAGCCATATTATGAATAAAGGGCGAAATACTGTGCTTGATTGGCTTAGCTATGACAGCAGCCAAACGAGTGTGTCCATCAATTTTCATTTAAAATATCCCGAATTTTTTTCATGCTGCTCAAAGAAATCTGACCTGGTGCTGTTGCTTCATCTAAACTAGCAAAAGACCAAGAAGAACCCGTCAAATCAGATGCAATTCGTGAGATGCGTCCAACCCTTCCCATAGAAATGGTTACATACTCCTGCTCAGGATTTAAAGTCTTAAAGCCGCGAGTATAGTTCATCAAGTCCAAAACATCCTGGCCACTATTTGCCATCACCGATACTTTGACAGCCTTAGGCGTTAAGCTAGTCAGCTCAGACAAGATTTCCATCATATTTTCAGGAGTTTCCTCAAAGTTATGATAACTCAAGACCAGATTTGGAAATTCCAGCATTTCATCGATCTTATCCTTGTGGGAGAAATACTCAAAGTCCACATAATCTGGTTGATAGAGCTGGGCTACCTTTTTTATCATTTCCACATATTCGTCATCAGATAGCTGAATATGACCACCTTCATCCTTGGTCCGAAGTGTAAAAATCAGTTCACGGCCAGCAAATTTTTCAAAAATAGCTGGTGCAACCTTTAAGATTTCTTCTTTTTCCAAGAAATCTGCTCTCCACTCGATCAAATCCGCATCTACAAAACGTTGCGCGTCGATCTGTTGAGCTTCTTCTAAATTTCTAGGGGTGACAGAGACAACTAACTTCATTCTTCTACCTTAATCGTAAAAACCTTTAAGTAATTACTACTTTCGTCTTTCTTATTATAACTAAAGTCTGCCGGCAAACCATATTCTTTGATATAACGATGGTGCTTTCCTGCAAAACCTTTTTCAATTTCTTTCTTAAATTTAGCACGCGACACATTGGACGCATTGGTACTGGCAATCAGTATTCCTCTTGGATTTAAAATTTCCAGTGATTCTTTGATAAGCTTATGATAATCTTTCGCGACAGAAAAAGTCTGCTTTTTATTACGTGCAAAGCTTGGTGGATCCAGCACAATGACATCATAGCTGAGACCATGTCGCTTGGCATATTTGAAATAATCAAAAACATCCATAACCACAAACCTATGATTGTCCAAAGTCAAACCATTGGCTTGAAAATGTGCTTCGGACAGTTCACGACTACGTTTTGCCAAATCAACTGAGGTCGTCTGACTAGCACCTCCCATAGCAGCCGCAACAGAAAAAGCAGCTGTGTAGGAAAACATATTTAACAAGCTTTTCCCAAAGGCTAAGCCGTCAACAAGACTGGCCCGAACCTCATGTTGATCTAGAAAAATCCCAGTCATGAGACCATCATTTAGAAATACTTGATAAGCCACACCATTTTCTAAAACTTTAAAGACCTCTGGTGCTTCAGCACCATAGACATGGGCTGATTCATAGTCCAGCCCCTTAAAACGAATTTTTTCATAAGCTCCCATTAATTCTGGAAAGACTTCTTGAAAAGCTTGAAGGATTTCTTCCTTTAAAGAAAAGACAAAAGGATTGTACCAAGAAAAGAGAGCATAGTCCCCGTACTCGTCAACAGTCAATCCTGCAAAACCATCGCCCTCTTGATTAAAGAGGCGGTAAGCAGTTATATCCTCAGCTAGACGATAAAAACGACGTTTTTCCTTGGCGTTCTCAAATAAGGAAATAAAAAAATCTCTATCAAAATCTACTCTTTGCTTAGAAACAAGCCAGCCAAGTCCCTTGTTCTGCTTTGAAATATAACCGCAGCCCAGAAACTTTCCTTGGGTTGATACCAGCTCCACAGCTTGATGATCAAAAGATAGCTCTGGAAAGTCTTCTTTTTCTAAAAGCAGGCTACCCTGCCGAATCTTTTCTTCCTTATAACGAGAAACCGTAAGCTTTTTCATATTCTAAATTATATCAAATATTGAGAAATATTTCAAAAAAATTACGTAAAGCAAGCCCGTAGTAACATTAGCTCCCTCTATTTTATCCTTCTACTTCCTCTTAACCAGCTTCCTCAGCAAATTCTGGTTGATTGTTAATTTAGACAAAGCATATACTTTTCGTTCACCCTATAAAACAAAATGTGATATACTTAATACGATACAGAAAAATTTAGGAAATAAGACAAGGAAGTACTTTTGTGAAAAAAATGACTAGGAAATTACTCAATTTCATGAGTACCAGACTAGGTTTTGTCTTGACCTTGCTTTGCTTCTACTGGTTAAAAACCATGTGGGCATACACTGTCGACTTTAATTTGGATATCCAAGGATTTTATCAGGCCTTCTTAGCCTTTGTAAATCCTATCCCCTTAGGCTTATTATTTATTGGCTTAGCGCTTTATTTCAAAAGAAGCGCCATATTCTATGGATTTTCAATTTCTATTTATATTTTGCTCTTTATCTGGCTGTTTTCAAATGCCGTCTACTACCGCGAATTTAGTGACTTTGTAACCGTCAATACCATGATGGCTTCCAGCAGTGTTTCTGCTGGTTTGGGTGAAGCTGCCCTCGGCCTATTTAGACCATGGGATATCATCTATCTGATTGATTTCCCGATTCTGGGCTACCTCATGTATAAAAAGCTCATCAGGGTTGACCATCGTCCATTTAATAAGAGAGCTAGCTTTGCCATCACAGCACTTTCTAGCATGCTTTTTACAGCCAATCTCTTTTTGGCGGAAATTGACCGTCCTCAGCTTTTGACCCGTGGTTTCTCAAACTACTATGTCGTTCGGGCACTGGGACTTCCAGCCTTTCTGGGCTACAGCGGAAATCAAACCTATCAAGCCAACAAAGAGCGCTCCAAAGCCTCTGCTGAAGATTTAAAGCCTGTAGAAGAATACATTCAAAATCACTATGCAGAACCTAACAAGGATTACTTTGGTATTGCCAAAGGTCGCAATGTTATCTATGTCCATCTGGAAAGCTTCCAGCAATTCCTGATCGACTATAAGCTTCAGGCAGATGGAAAAGAGTACGAGGTAACACCTTTTCTCAACTCCCTCTACCACTCCAATTCGACTCTAGCTTTCTCAAATGTCTTCAACCAGGTTAAGGCTGGTAAGACTTCTGATGCTGAAACCATGATTGAAACTGGGCTCTTCGGTCTCAACCAAGGCTCCTTCATGGTTAACTACGGTGGTACTAATACCCAGCAAGCTGCACCTTTTATTCTTTCCAAAAATGGCGGCTATACTTCTGCTGTTTTCCATGGTAATGCTGGAAGCTTCTGGAATCGTAATACAGCCTATAAACAATGGGGTTATAACTATTTCTTCGACGCGTCTTACTTTACTAAGCAGGACGACACTAACTCCTTCCAGTACGGCTTAAATGACAAGATTATGCTGAAAGATTCCATCAAATACCTGGAGCGCCTACAGCAGCCTTTCTATGTTAAATATATCACGGTTTCCAACCACTATCCTTACACGACTAGCTTGATTGGTGACGAGATTGGCTTCCCTCTGGCTAAGACCAAGGATGAGACCATCAATGGCTACTTTGCTACTGCCAACTATTTAGATTCTTCTGTCAAGGCTTTGTTTGATTATCTCAAAAAATCCGGCCTCTATGACAACTCTATTATCGTTCTCTACGGAGACCATTTTGGAATTTCCCAAACCCGCAATCCTAACTTGGCCCCTCTTGTAGGAAAGACTTCTGAGACCTGGTCCAACTACGACAATGCCATGATGCAGCGCGTCCCTTACATGGTCGTAATTCCTGGCATGGACAAAGGAAAGATAATAGATACATACGGTGGTCAGGTAGATATGTTGCCAACATTAGAGCATTTGCTGGGTATTGACTCTAAAAACTATCTTCAGGTCGGCCAGGATATGCTATCAACTCAGCATCAGCAAATCGTAGCTTTCCGCTCCAGCAATAACTTTGTCACTCCAAAATACACTAGCTTCAACGGACGGACCTACTACACTCAGACCGGTGAGGAAATTACCAATCCAGACGAAACCATCAAGAAAGAACTGGATGACATTCGTAATGCTGCCAATACTCAGCTGAAGATTAGTGACGCTATTCAAACCGGTGACTTGATTCGCTTCTACAAGGGTAATGACTTGGGCAAGGTAGATATCAAGAAATACTCTTACAACCACTCTTTCAAAGCATTGAAGAAAATCGAGGAAGAAAAAGGAGACCAATCAACCAGTCTCTACAGCCAACGCAAGGGCGAATCGACCATTGACCTCTTTGATGCTCCAAGCTATCGAGCACTCCACCCAGAACAATTTGAAAGCACCAGCTCCTCAGAAGACAGTTCTGAATCCAGCAGCGACAGCTCAAGTAGCTCTAGTTCTTCTAGTAAGCAGTGATAGATAATGAAACAACCACCTAATAGGTGGTTGTTTTGATAAATTCGTAAAGAATAACTTAATTACTCACTTAAATCTTGAGAGTACAAAAACTACAGTAGGAATCACGCTAGCTGATGTATAGTTGTACAGTTGATTTTTCTGAGTCCCTCAATGGAATTGCCGTTCCAGAGGGGCTTTTTTGTGCTATAATCACCTATAAGGGGGGTGATTATGATGAGTGAAGAAGTTTATTATTCTCGTAATATCGAGGCGTTGACAGACAAAATCATCGATCTAGTTAGAGACGATAATAAGATGTTTGAGCCAGTCAAAGTCCGAGAAGTTAGAAGGCTTGTTAAAAGTATTCTTGCAACTCACGAAGTTGAGCTACAAGCTCTTTGGGCGCAAACTCAAGATCGTAACTCTTGAGTTCAGTAGCAGGATTTTCTGCAATTGCTTTTACTTTTTTCCAAAGTTCCTCGCTAAGGCCTCGGTCGGAAAAATCAAGCTTCAAGGTTTCTAATTCCCTGATATAACAATTGACTCTCTCTGTTGATGGTGAGAGTCTTTTTGTGCTGTATGGATACCGTTTTGGTTTCATAATTATCCTTTTTTTGTTTTTGCTATAATTGACTTATCCTAAACGAAAGGAGGATAAGTTATGACTACTTGTCACATCGTGATTGATGGCCATGTTGAGTCTGTGCCAATGACGTTGCCTGCTATTCCTACTATAGGTTCTGTCATTGCTAATTCAGCAGACCATAAATCTGAGCATTATTTGGTAAAGTGCGTTGAGTATGTCAATGGGCACGAGAACGTCAATCTACATGTTCAACCATTTCCTAACCAAATCAGTGCTGTCAACGCTGTTGATGGTTTCAGGAACAGTAGATAGTTCTACTATCTTGACCCAATAGTTATCTAGCACTTTCTTATCAATATAGACCGCTTGTTCACATAGACCGATGCGTCCGTCAATGACTATCGCCCTGCGGACAAGTAGGTCTTTTTCGTTTTCTAGTTCGATTCGTCCAGCGATGTCGCCAGAGATTTCAAGGAATTTTCCAACCAGGTTGTCCTTCATTTGCACTTCTTTTACTGCCATCATCTCATCTACATCAATAACATCTGGTATAAATGTGACGGTGGCTTTTGGTTTTTTGTCTGCTGACATTTCTAATTTAAAATCAATAACTCCACGCCCAAGCTCCCAATCATTTACCTTTATTGAGTAGCCGGATGAGTTCAGACATTGGCCGTCACTAGGTTCGTATTTAGGTTTGATACTTAGTTTTAACCGTTTCATAACTTTTCCTTTCTAAATTTGGTATAATAAAACAAAAACGATTGGGGAAATCTTATGTTGATGAAAGCGAAATATGGTGATTGGGGCAACGCTGAAGTAAATGTTACCGTGACAGATATTTGCCCTAATTGCGGTAGAGGGATAGAGCCCATTTTGAAAGATTCATCATTTTACAAAGATGAAGAGAAACACATCTTGTTTCTAACTTTATTTTGTAATTCTTGTAAGTATGCTTGGGTAGATTCTTATAATTATCTATCTGGTTACGGGGATGTCTATCCACGCAACCTACATCACTACAAAGAAATACCATCTGAGTTTCCTAAAGAAATTTATAATCTTTCTCCTCAAGGTGTTGAGACGTATATTCAGTCTTTGCAAGCCGAGGTAGACGGTTACGACAACTTAGTCGGCATCGGCCTCAGAAAGTCCCTAGAGTTCATCATCAAGGATTTTTTAATCTACAAATTTCCTGAAAACGTTGATGAGATTAAGACAAAACCATTAGGAGCTGTCATTAAAGATTATATTGATGATCAAATTCTGCAAAAACTCGCTCAGGCTACTTCGTGGATAGGAAATGATGAAACTCACTACATCCGAAAACACACGGACAAAGATTTACAAGATTTGAAAAAATTTTTAAACGCTACCATTCGCTTTATTGAATATCAACTGACTATTCTTGATGCTCAAAATCTTGTAGATCGAATTTAGTAAGTTTAGATTCCAATTCATCCAACTTCTCAGCAATATATGTCACAGTCCTCAGTATTTCATTGAGGGCTGTTCTTTCTAGTTCGTTCATGTTTGTTCCTTTCTATCTGATTTTGAAATCTTCAATCACACGAGCTACAAAGCGATGAGCTTGTGGATTTTTTAATTTACCATTCAAGATATTAGTTACATCTTGACGAGCCATGTTATATTGAACCGCTAAAGTAGCAATGGTTAGATTGTTTTCTTTTAAATAGTCCAAAACTTTTTGTCGTCCATTATCCATATTCGGCATGTACTTTTTCTCCTTTCTTTGTAAGTTAAAAAAATGATTATTTTTAACGAAAATTGTTGTCTGCTCTGACATTTAGCGGATAAAACATTTACAACTCTTCTTACATTTAGTATAATGACGTTACCTTTATAACAGAAAGGAGCTGATGTAAATTGGCAGAATTTTTGAAAGGTACTGTGTCTCAGTAGTTAAACTCTATTTCTGGTCTGGTTGCCAGCAACGACAAACAAGAGTCGTAAAAATAGGTGCGAGTTCAGTCGTGGGAGGTAGCCACGTTAAAAAGCGCAACTTCTCGTAGACCAAAGTCCCTAACTATTTCAACTGCAGTGCTGGGGGCGATACCAGCGAAGTGTTGGCGGTTACCGCTATTAGCTTGAGCAGAACAATTTCCGTAACGTATTCCAGATAGCGGCTGGGGTACGTTTTTTTATTTTTGTAAGAAAATGGGTTAGTAAATTATTTTATAAAACGCTTGACACATTTTAGCGTATCTGCTAAAATGAAAGCATAATTAAAAACCTTGATAAAATCACGTATCTATCAATTTATCCTGCTCGCCAAAGCTATTTAATTTTTAGATAAGTTTTACTTCGTTTTTTCTAACTCATTAACTTACAAAAACTATTTTAGTGTAAACGCAAAATAAAGTCAACTTTTTTGCGTATTTTGTAAAATATTTTTGTCATGTCCTAGAAAGGCTGATAAATCAATGTTTTCAACATTTGAAATCGTAAAAGTTTTATGCGAAAAACAAGGGATTTCACTAAATACCTTGGAAAAAAAACTAGAATTAGGCAAAAATTCTTTGTATGGATTAAAAAGGAATCAACCTTCTGCTGAAAGATTGCAACAAATTGCTGACTATTTCAACGTGTCCACCGACTACCTATTGGGACGCACAGAAAATCCAAACATTGCAAAAGATGGTGATGCTTCTGCACCATTAGACCTCAGAGACATTGTTGCACAATCTATGTTATTTGATGGTAAGCCACTTACTGAAGAAGATATAGACTTTATCACAGCTGTTTTGGAGGCACACTTAAAAAATAAATAGAGGTGCTTATTATGACTGTGCAAGAATTATGCGCTATTGAAGGCGTTAACTTGTGCTACTTCGATGGAAAAGAATAGCATAGCCAAGGATTTTACAATCCAGTTTTGAATGTCCTAGCTTTAGATATACGTTTATCTGACGACGATCAGAAGAAAGTGGCTCTGCATGAGCTTGGACACAGGGAACATCTGCCATGTAATTACCAAGCGAATAGGGAGAAATGTGAGTTACAAGCAAATAGAAACATGATACATCATTTGCTTGAAGCAGAACTCAAAGAACTAGATGATGTATCGAATTTTAATTATGTTCGTTTCATGGAAACATACAAATTAAAAACCATCGCTGATGAAGCAATGGTGAAAGAAGAGTTTTATAGATTAGTGGGATAAAAAGGAGATTTATTATGAAAAAGATTACACTGGTCAGTATTGCTACATTAGCACTATTTTTAGGAGGATGCGCACAGAAAGAATCAGAAAGCAAACCAAGTCAAGAACAAAGTACAGAACAAGTATCGTCATCAAGTGAGGTATCCACTTCTTCATCTTCTACTATTGATGTTTTGCAAGGACGTTCCGCTTATGATGTTTTTATGGAGAACTTCAAAGCATGGGTGCATGATGTTGACTCTACTGCAACTGTCACTTCGACCGAAAAAGATATGGCAATCACTCTTGCAACGACTCTAACTGATGAACAGATACAAAAAGTGCAACCTATGGTAGATGGTATGCTAAAAATCAAACAATCAGGAGAGGAAGAGCTTAGAAAATACGATCCTAACTTCAAAGCTCCAAACCTTATCGTTTTAGATGCCAGCGCGAAAGTTATTGCGCAAGAGAAGGACGGCAAAATGGTTTTAGATAAATAAAAAAATCCTCACACTCGCCTTCGCCAAAATTTGAGTGTGAGGAAATCATGTATAAAAAACAACCATTCAAAAGGTCGTTTTCTTATACCCATTTTACCAAGAAATGAGGTGATAATCAAATGGCATATTTCAGGAAAAGGGACAACGGTTGGGAATACCGTATCTCTTACAAAGATAGTGACGGAAAGTATAAGCAGAAATCAAAATCAGGCTTTAAGACCAAAGCCTTGGCCAATCAAGCAGCTATAGAAGCTGAGAGAACTCTACAAAACGATATTTATATTGATGATAAGATAACTCTACTAGACTACTTTAAAAAATGGTCAGAGATACACAAAAAGCCAAATGTTTCAACCATAACTTGGAAAAGTTATGAGAACACTTACAAAAAGATTAAATTATATTTTGAAGATACAAGACTAAATAAAATAACTAGTAGCATGTACCAGGAAGTCATCAACAGATATGCTCAGACGCACTCTCAGGAAACTGTAGAAAGATTTAATGTGCATGTAAAATCAGCAGTTTCTATGGCAGTTTACGAAGGTCTGATTACTAGAAATTTCTGCACATTCGCAAAAGTCAACTCTCAAAATAAAGGAATTGAAATAGAAACTAAATTTCTTGAAGTCGAGGAATACCTAAAACTACTTGAAATTACTAGCCAAAAGATAGAATACCAATCCTATTTTATCCTTTATCTAATTTCTGTGACTGGGGTTCGATTTGGTGAGTGTTTGGGATTTACTTGGGATGATATAGACGAACAAGCGAAAATCATATCTGTCAATAAAACTTGGGATTATCAGACTAATAATGGTTTCAAACCAACGAAAACAAAAAGTAGCATCCGGAAAATTCCACTTGATCAATACACTCTACTTTTGCTAGACAGATACAAAAGAGACTACTGGAAAGAAAATGATGAAAATCGTATTTTTTCAAAAATATCTAACAACGGAGTCAATAAGACTTTGAGAAAGATTGTAGGTCGAAATGTCCATGCTCATTCTCTCAGACATACCTACGCTTCCTATCTCATTTCTAAGGAAGTAGACCTTATTTCCATTTCTAAAGTTTTAGGACATGAAAATCTGACAATTACATTAGAAGTATATGCCCATCAGTTAGAACAACAAAAAGAAAAAAATCATAATAGAATAAGAAAGATTTTTGAAACTTTTGGGCGAATTTGGGGCAAAAACAACAAAAACCCTTGTAAATCAAGGGTTTTTGTTGTTACTTAATGTCCCCTGCCGGAATCGAACCAGCAACTACTCCTTAGGAGGGAGTTGTTA
>ERZ773100.1072-NODE-1072-length-13080-cov-3.645528_pt1 | contig 13080 bp, 19 predicted proteins | sample MGYA00511119_ERZ773100 | MGnify/ENA primary metagenome ERZ773100 (study PRJEB29015, sample SAMEA2738000) | human oral metagenome | biome: human oral; feature: human-associated habitat; material: dental | place: China | collected 2111 ...
TGCTATTTTGTAAGCGCCAAAGGGGTGTCCAAAGGAACGACGACACTTCTTTGGCGCCTACAAAATAGCCTTATTTTCCTCGTGGTCAAGTCTCACTTACATTTTTAGCCTTTCTTCTATCTGTATGCAATAAAAGTATTCTCTACTTTAGAGCTGATTTACTAATGCTATTTTGTAAGCGCCAAAGGGGTGTCCAAAGGAACGACGACACTTCTTTGGCCCTACAAAATAGCTTTAATTCCCTGTGGTTATATTTTTCTTACGTTTTTTACTCTTTCTTTTATCTACATCAGCTATATCTTCTGTAGGGTTAGTATCATCTTCACCAAAGAAAGCATCATTGTATTTTTGATGTATTTCTTTATACAATTCTTCTAATTCATCTCGCATATTCGGCATATTTTTATATGCCGAACCCATATCATTTAATTTCATATTGTAGAAGTCTAAAAGAGATTTTTGACCTAATAATCTTGCACTATTGTACTGAAAAGTTGGTATGTTTTCTTTGGAATAATTGATGTTTTTGAGTTTAATAAAGTTGGCTATTTCTCCTAAATTTATATCTTTTGCGTTACAATATGGAATGTATCCACTACTTTGATTTTTATAATAATTGATGTATAAATCATCATCTTTTACCATTAATTTGAATCCTATAGAGACTAATAGTTTTAGTTGTTGTTCTTGATTATATCTCTTTAGTTTGTATTTAAATGGCTTCAATGCTTCTTCGGTTATTGCTATAGGTTGCTTCTGACTTTCAAAATAACCTATTTTATTTTGCATGTTTTTTGCTGTATAATTTTTTCCTATTTGTTCTCCTGTAAAAGTTCTCTCTGACTTGAGGTTGGTATATGATAGGCCTACTAAGTTTTGTTTACTATCGTATTTTGCATAAAAAGAAATTCCTTTATCTCTAAGTAATTGTGCATATTCATTAATGTTTATTTTTTCGTATCTTTTGAAAATATCGTTTATCGCTTCTTGTATGTATCCTTTTTGTTCTTTGAGTATTCTTTTATTTCTGATGTATTCTTTTTCTAAGTTTTTCAAGGTTGGTTTCATGTATAAAGAAGAAGCCTTTATACCTTTTTGTTTTTGTTTAAATTCTTCTGTGAAAGTATGAAATATAATACCCTCGTATGCTTTTGGTTGCTGCTTTTTATCTGTATATATACCACTGATAACATCTAAGTCTAAGTTGTTCTTGTTGAGGTATTCTTTGAGTTCTTGGGTGCTGGTTACCCTGTATTCTCTTAAAGCCTTTTTTAGATAATAGTTCAATTGTTCTCTTAAAGGAGAAGAAGGAGTTATTTTAATCTTTTTTTCCGATAGTTCTTCTGCATATTGTTTCTTGGAGTTTACTTGTGTAAGTCCATATTTCTTTTCTAAGTTACGTGTAATTTCTTGACTTCGTTTGTATTCGTTGCTGTCACTAATGAATTTGCCCTCTTTGTCTATTCTTGTGGTTACTATGTGAATATGTGGGTGCAGAGTGTCGTTATGTTGGTAAATTACAAAAGGGTGTTCTTCAGAAAATCCCATTTCTTTCATGTATTCTTTTGCAATATTTTTAAATGTATTTTCGTCTAAAATGGCAATATCTTCTATTGGAAAATTTAAAGATACATGGAAAAATTTGTCTTTCCTTTTAGATAGATTCGCGTAAGATAACATTAAGGATTGTGCTAATTTTATATCATTATTCATTACGTTTACTGTTTCTAATAGCACGGCTTCGCCCTCTTTAACTTTCCTTTCATTGTAGTTAAAGATTGGTAATAATGTAGCTCCTTTTGTTATATTTGCTATCATTTTTGTTCTGCGTTTTGTGTATTATTGTCTAATATTATTTGTGATATTTTATTTAGTATCTCTTCTATTTTAGGTAGGTCGTATTCTCTGACTTCTCTGTAGGAATTTATTTTTTTAGAAATTTGGTTTAGATTGACCCCTATTTTGTTGAGTTCAAAAAGATATTCTGGAGAATAGGTACTTATGAATTGTATCTTTTCTTCATGGATTGTTTTCAAGATGATTTCTCGTAAGAAGAAAGAAATATCTTGTGTATCTCCTGTCTTATCTTCAATGTATTTTTTAATTTCTTTGATTTGATTTTTATTAAATCGGATTAGTACTTGTTCTGAAAGTTTTTCGGAATTGTCTTTTTTTGGTCGTGCCATAACTAAAGAAAATTATTGATTTATAATGAGGTTACTAAAAATAAAAAAGCGAGCTTGCGTGGCTTTTTCAAGGTTAATCTACCTATGGTAGATTAGTTTTTGATATACAAAAACACACCTTGCTATATTCTTATAGAATACAAAAGTACCTCTTTTTTTCCGAATATGCAAATGCTGCGGGACTTTTCTTGTGTATCTATTGAAAATGATGCTTTATAAACATTATTATATATTTATATGTCAATATAAATGTGTGATAACATACATATATAATAACATGTATATAAACATGTTATTATATATGTTGTGATGACCTTGTCCAAAAGGCTTTTCTATTGAGGTTCTTAAAGGAGAAAAGAAATAAAAGCCCTCTTTTGAGGGGTCTCCTTTTGTTTTTAGTTTAAAAGATGATTATTCGTTTGTTTCTATGTTGTAAAACATAAATATATTTATGTTGATATATATATAAACATGTTTATATATATGTTTATATGTTACTTTGTGTATATATTTATTTGTTATTATGTTTTTGTATTTTTAGAATTTTAAACATGTTTGTTGTTATAGTGATATGTTTTTATATTGTTATATAGATGTGTTATTATATTTTTTAATTTTATAACATGTTATTTTGTTGATAAATATATGTGTATAAATGTTTGTGTATAAATAAATTTTTGTATTTTTGCATTGTAATTCAAAATAAAAAATTATATGTTATTATCAGTTACTTCTTCAAAGGGCGGGGCGGGTAAAACTACCCTTATGACCCTGCTTGGAACAACTATTTTTTCTTACTTTGGAAAAAAGGTAGTGTTGGTTGATATAGACCCACAAGGGAGTTTGTCTTATCGTCGTAAAAAGGACTTGGAAGAACTTAGTAGTGCGGCTGTAAATTCTCAACTCTATCAGTCGGCTAAGGAGAACAAACAAAGGTGGGGCAGCCCCTTTTGTATTGTAGAAAGATTGGATATTTCTCGTGACTTTGAGCATATTCGTCAGCAGTTGGAGCGTTTTAATCAAATCTATGATTTGGTAATTATAGACTTTCCTGGTAGTTTGAATATTAATGAGAATGTATTGAAAATCATGTATTTGTTGGATTATGTATTTATTCCCTTTTATGTAGACGATAATAGTTTTCATTCTGCTTGGGATTTTTATAATTCTTTGCAAGTTCTCAAAGCTAATGGGAGAATACATTTAGACGCTTATGCCTTTTTCAATTATTATACAGAGGGTAGGGGAAAGAATTCAGGTACTTTTCAAAAGGCTTATGAGCTTTTTAAAAGAGCCAATATAAAGTTTCTTGAGAATAATGTGTATTATGATAGTGATTTAGAAAATTATAGTAGTATCAAAAAGATTCGTGGCGCTCAAGCTCCTAAGAGTATTTTTCATTGGGTGGAAGAAATATATTATATTTTGTTTCCTCAAGAAAAATGATAAAAAGAAATAAAATAAAATATTTAAATATGATTAGAATAAGTAGAAGAAGAGAAAAGATTGAGAATTTTCTTTTTTCTGTTATGATGATTTCAATAGTATTAATTATGCTTTTTGGAATGTTCTGTATTGGGAGTTTTATTTTATATGGAGTTTGGTGGCCGATAGGGTAAATAGTAATAATCATTAAATTAAAAAGTTATGGAAATTAAAACATTGTATTCCGTTGGTGAGCATGTCTATTTTCTTTATGAAAATGAGATAGTAGAGGGAGTTATTGTATCTTTATTTGTTACTTGTGAGAGAAAAAGTATAAGTGATTATAGCGTTATAACTTCTGTTCTTTACAAAGTGGATTTTATGAGAGACGACGCCCCTTGTAAATTTGACGAGAAAGATTTATTTTCTTCTAAAAGAGAGGTGTTAGAATATTTGTCAAATGGTGAATATGAAATTCGTCATTGGGCAAAATAAAAATGTTTGTATATTAATTATTGTATTTGTTTGTAAATAAATATGTATATAAGTGATGTATTATATAAGTATACGTATTTACATGTTGATTTATCTATTGATATATTAATTTGTTTTTTTATATATATACATTTGTGTATGTATGTATGTTTGTAAAAATGTTTATCAATATAATTATTTATATACATATTTGTTTGCATATTAAAATATTTTTGTATCTTTGCACAATCTTATAATTTATAAACGTTATGGCGAAAAGAGAAGATTTTAGCGATTTTGTTACACCTCAAGTGGAGGTTAAGAACAATTTTGATTTAAGTGAACCTCAAGCGGTGGTTTCTAATGGTGGTAAAGCTCCTTTGAAAACTGTACAGGAGGAAGTGGAAGATGATACTTCTTTGGAAGAAGTATCTACGGCAAAAGATTTTGATGCGTTTTTGAATAGTGCTAAGTTTATGAAGACTTTTGAAAACGTTAATTTAGATAAGTCTTCTGTTACAACTCTTGCTATTTATAAATCTAACATAGATGCTGTGAATTTATTATCTTCTATGTTATCAGGAAAGAAAATAGGTAAGGGTGACTTGGTTAATATGATTATTACGAGCTTTTTTAAAAAGCATAGTAAGGAAATTAAGGAAGCGTATAGGCTGTATACTCTAAATCACACTTTTGCAATGTTTGATTAATAATTAAATCTTTTTAGTTATGAATATACTTTCAAGTATAATAGTCTTGGGACTTGCTATTTGTGTGATTATTTTGTTGTTAATCACTATAAAATATGTGTTTCCTAAGAAGACAGAATCTTCTTTTGTAATGGGAGGTCAATCTAAAGGTGTTTTTGTAATGGGAAGTCAATCTGAAGATGTTGATTTACAACCTGTTGCAGAAAATATTGAAAATTCTAATAAAAATATTGTTTTTATTGGAAAAAGCAGTAAATTTGCTACGACTAAGAATACTATCTTAGAGTTAATACATTTAGAAAATGGGAATGTTATGGTAATAGAAGAATATTTAGTACCTGATGAAGAAGACTTTGATTTGAATGAAGATGAGTCTCGTTTGGTTCGTACTCTTGTAAAAGAAGAACCTCAAGTAAATTATAATCCTCCTGCTGAATTTGTAGATGATTCTTACAGTGAGGAGGAAAAATACATCGTTGAGGAAGCCCAAAAAGGATTACCTAAAGGTATGACTTTTTCTGATGAAGAGATAGACAATTTTATGAATATACAGAAAGACCTATTTAATGGATTATCAAATAATCAATTTGAAGTGGAACAGCCTGTTGTATCTAAGTCTTTAGATGTTCATGAAAGTGTTGGTAGTAGTGATTTAAATTCTCTACTCGATGGAATAAATTTTGATGATGAAGATGATACAGGTGATTCGGATAAGGAAGAGGGTAATTTATTTTAAATAGAAATTTTTAAATTATATACTTATGAAAACACGTGATTTCAAAAACATGTTTATTGCTATGTTTATTGTATGTCTATTTTTCTATTCTGAAAATTTATTTGCACAAAATGGAGAAGCTACAATTTTCTCTGAATTAGAGAGGTATAGAAAGCTATTAAAAGACCTTGTTCAAGTAATTATTGGTATTTGTTCTTTAGGAGGAGGATTATACTCTTATTTTAAAGTACAAACTGATGATGGTGGGTCTGGAAAAAAAGCAATTGGTAATTTTGTTTTCGCTTTGCTCTTTGGTTCTTTATTGATTACTATTGTTGAGTTGTTCTTTCCTGGTGGAAAAGCTGGTAATTAATAATTTAATTTTTAATTATGGCTTCTGAAAAAGTGAGATTTTTTAAATCGCAAAGTCGTCTTTCTGAAGAGGCTAAAATATTAGCCCTAACATACAATGCTTTCTTTGTTTTTGTTGGGGCTTCTTCTATTCTTTTTACTTTTTTTAGTTTCTTTGGTGGAATCATAGGTTTTATTATAGCTGTATTTCTTATAATTGGTATCTACATTTTTTTATTTATTGTTCAAAATAAATTGGGTACAAGGGAGCTTTGGAAACGAATTAATCGTTTTTATAATCCTATTGATTATATCAAAGTATCTACGAGCATGAGGAGGTTTTTAAAATTAAAGAGAGAAGAAGCCTTAATGGAAGAAGAAAAATAGGTTGGATTGCGTAGTTTAAAATTGTTTAATTAGAAAATTATGAAATTTGAATCTTTAAATCCTATTGCTCAAGTTAGTGACAATGTAGTGCTTACTAACTTGGGTGATATATCTCTTTGTTATAAAATACAGCTCCCCGAAATAAATACAGTATCTTCTAATAAATTTAATGCGTTGCATCAAGCTATGTTGCAGTTGTTTTTATTACTTCCCGAAAATGTGTTGTTGCATAGACAGGATACTTTTTTGTGGAAAGAGTTTGATGTTGGTACGCTTTTTTCAAAGGATAAAGATTTTTTTGAAACTTCTCTTTATAATCAGTTCAAGGGGCGTGAGTATTTGCAGCAAAATAGTTACTTGTATATTACTTTATTGGACGGATTCGGGTTTAAAAGAGGTTTGAGCAATATTAGTCTTTTTAAGAAAGTAACTAATTTTTCCAATTTTGAAAAAAAGGTTAGTGATTTTGTCTCAAGGACTGAAAAAGCTGTTGCATTACTTAAAGAAACTTTACCTCTTAGGAAGCTCTCAGAAGATGAAATTATAACTCTACTCGATAATCATCTCAACGGATATGAATTTAATAAGGTGGTATCTCCTATTTTTAAGCCTACTTATAAGATAGGTAATAAATTCTTTTCTTCTTATGGATTGGATAAAGATACTAATCAAAAAGAGGGGGATATATATATTGCTGTACCTAACGATTCTATGCAGCGAAAGTCAGAACTCGCAGATAAGTATGAGATGTATGAAAGTTATATGTCAAAATTGGGATATAGTCTTGATTTTGAGCATGTTTTAAATACTTATATTTATTATGATTATCAAGCTGATTTGAAAAGAGAGTTACAAGGAAGAAAATCAAAGCTGAATGGGGTTAAATTTCTCGGAAAATTGGGTGATACAGGGAATGAAGAGAATGCTAATCGTTTGACTAATTTTTTGGCCAATGTAGAAGCAGAAAGTGTCAAAATAACTCGTACTCACATGAATGTTACCTTGTGGGATTATGACCTGGATAAACTTCGTGTGAAAGATAGTAAGATACAAAGTGCTTTTGGTAAAATGGGAATAGTACCCTCTGAATATATTTATTCCGATTTGCCTTATATTTTCCTTTCGGGATTTGTTGGCTGTGGTGGATATTTGCCAAAAGATTATACTTTTATCTCTTATTTAGATTTGTCTTTAGCTTATTGTCTTTCAGAGGGAGCAGGTATATTTAGTTCTGATAGAGGATATTATTATACAAATAGAAATAATAATATTCCTTATAAAATGGATACTTTCTATGAACCTTATGAAAGTAAAAAAATAGACAATAGAAATTACTTTGTAATCGCTCCTTCGGGGGGTGGTAAATCGTTTGCTTCTCGTAGTCGATTGTTACAACAATATCACATGGGGTTTGACCAGGTTGTAATTAATATTGGGGGTGATAGTAAATTGTGTGAGGTTATTAATTCCTATGGAAAAGATGAAGCCTTGTATATTAAATATGAACAGGGACAAACATTGTCAATAAATCCTTTTTATGTTGAGGGGAAAATCTCTAATGATAAAATAGAATTTCTTATTAATTTTATTTGGCTCTTGTGGGGTGCTGGTGGTAAAGATTTAGATGATGAACCTGATAAATCTTCTATTTTAAATAAGATATTATTGAATTATTATGATGTTGATGTTACTTCTCAAGATGAAAAAGGAAATTTTGAGCTTTTATCTAATAGAGAAGAGTATTCTATATGTAATTTTTATGATTATCTTATTAATAACGAAGAAAAAATAATAGGATTGTATAGGGGGGACACTTCTTTGTTCAATTTGGGTTCTTTGATATTGAATTTAGAGAAATTTGCCGTAGGTAATTACTCTAAGTTATTTCTTAGGACAAAACCTGCTTTTGAGAAGAAGAGAAAATATATAGAGTTTGAATTAGATAATATTAAAGAACACCCTTTTTTGTTTCCTATTTTCTCAATGCTTATCTCTGATATTACATTTAATACTATGTGGACGACAGAGGGATATAAAGATTTTTTCATTGATGAAGCATGGAAAATTTTGGAGAAAAAAGGTATGGCTTCTCTACTAAAGTATTTGTATAAGACAATTCGTAAATTTGATGGCTCTGTTGGAATTGCTGTACAACAAATTACAGACCTTTCAGCCGATGAAATTATTGAAAATGCTATCTTGGGGAACTGTTCTATAAAGTATGTACTTGACCATAGAAATTCTTTGAGTACTATTGAGTTATTGAAGAAAAAATTATCTCTTACAGATACAGATATATCAATGCTTCTTTCTATTAAAAATAGAACTGAAAAGACTGATAAAATCAAATATACGGAGCAGCTTTTAGTTATGGGGGCTGACTTTAGTAGGATTGTTCGTTTAGAGACTTCTCCTGAACTTGCTGTTATCTTTGATAGTGAAAAGTTGAGGTTGAAAAAGTTTGAAGACCTCTATGAAAAGAATAATCATAATATTGAAAAGACTGTTACAGAATATTTGGCGTAAGCATGAAAAAAGGGCAATTTTTATTGCCCTTTTTTTTCTTTTTCCTTGTATTTACTTACTATGTTTGCTGTGTTTTTCTCTACGAAATTTAGGATTTTGACCATGTAGTAATAAGTAGAATATTTATCTGCATTTTCGTTTTTCTCAAAAGTCATGATAGAATAACCTATATTGATAAATTCTTGATAGGTTTCTTGAGGAATATTTCCGATGGATAGTGTTTTATATGTCTTGTCTTCGTCAATTCTTCTTCTACCTCTTTTTATTACTAAATTTGTATCTGTCGTTGTTTTATAGGCATCGTTGGATTTAAGTAATTCTTTAAATTCTTCTACTATGATAGAAAAGAATTTATTTTTAAAGGCAAATTGATAGTTTTTAGTGTTTTCGTATAAGTGTAATCGCAAATTTTCAAATTTCTTAAAATTCTCGGTGTCTATTAAAAAAGTGAGTGTTTTCATTGGTTGTTTCAAATTAAATTATTACCTTTGTACTTTCTAATTTACATATATTTTTATTAATATTCTCTTTTTAAGAGGGGGGTTTTCTCCCTCTTATTTTTTAGTGATGTTTTTTAATTCTCTTAGTTTATTCCTATATGAGACTACAAAATAAGCCATTATTTCAATTACTTCATCTATAACTTCGTTTTCTTCATTTGTTTCTTTTGAATTGTTGTTTGTTTTTGCCTGTATAAGCAGGTCAGTAATGAAATCTATATCTTCTTTGGTGAGATAATTTTTTATATCTAATTTGAATTTATTATAGCTTTCTGCAATGAGTTCTAAAAATAAACCGATTTTTTCTTGATTTTGTTTTTCTTTATTTTTCATCTTGGTAATATTTTATCGTTGTAGTTTTATTTTTGGAGATTTTTATATAGATTTATTTTTAAGTATATAAATGATTTGTTTTAATCTGAACTCAAGCCCTCTTTTGAGGGCTTGGCGATGAGAAAAAAGGAGGGGTTAAATCCCCCTTTTTTCCAATTTTTTACTGTGTTCCTTGTACGCTTGTTTCAGCTCTTTTGCGGCTTCTTGTGCCTTTTTCTTGGCTTCTTCTATTTCTTCGGGTTTCCAATCGTTTTTAATGAGATTATTAAATTTTTCTTCTCTTTCTTTAATCTCTCGGCGCACTGCGGCAAGTTCTCTCTTTAATCTTTCTTCTCTATAATAAAGGTTCTCTATGTCGTTACTTTTTTCCTTTACAGAATTGCCCGCAAAAACGAGGAACTTCCCAAAGTGTTGTATTATTGTGGTGTCTGTTATCATAATACTATTTTTTTTGATTTTTTTTAATCTAACTTCAAGCCCATAATTTTTTTGCGAGTTCGTATTTCCTTGCCATTTCATTAGCTCTTTTCTTGGCATATTGCAGAGAAAAACAATGTTCACGAGGAATTTCGCCCGATTTCAATTTTAAATGATATTCTGCCGCTTCCTGTGCCGCTATCTCGTAAAATTCCAAACTCTCTGGCATAGATAACTTTATTTCATTTTCTAAATTTTCCCAATATTCCGCCTTTTGTTTGTGATTTTCTTCTAATTCTTTCATTTCTAACAAATGGCGCATATTATTATTCATATCGTCAATAGCTTTGCGGTGTCTCTTCTCGCTGTGGTGACCTATTTTTATAGGTTCACCCAAAGATAGAAAATCCATATCCTTTTGGGCTTTTTCAAAAAATTCTCCCGCTCTTCTGTTGGCACTCTCCGCATATCTGTTAAATTTTTCCGCCCTTTTTTTAGCATACTCTTGAAAATTAAAACCATCAGCACGCACCACAGAATAATAATAATACTCCCCTTTATGAGCATACAAATTAAATACTATTACTTCATGAGTTTTTCCCCTCTGTGTGGTCATCTCTATTATATCCCCTTTATTGTGGGGAGTTTCACATTTTGCCAAAAAAACGTTTGCTTCTATTTTAAAATAAGTATTCATATAAATTAATATTAAAATTCTCTTTTTCTTTTCTGTAATACAAAGTTACAAATTATATTTCATATAACAATAATATTTAACATCATTTAACAACATCGGAAATTTCTCTTTTTATAGTTTTCTTCGCTAATTTAGGGTCTTCCAATTTGTCGCAAATGGCTACCCTGTGGCCTGCCTTTACTAATTTAGGCAAAAAAGAATATAAAAGACTATACCTAAAGCCTGCACACTTGGTAAATTCTTCATTATTGGGCTGCTCGGTCAAAGGTATATCCAATATTTCCGCCACTGTTTGAGCGTCTTCGTTAAAACTTTCATAAAATTCTCCCACTCTAAACAGTAATAAGGCTTCGGTATACTTAGACTTTATTGCCTTGTATTCTTTGTATAAAGTACTTTTATTTTTCATAATCTCAAAAATTAAATGTTCAATTAAAATTCTCTTTTTTCATCAAAAAAACGAAGCTCCGATATATCCGATAATAATTCTATGTATTCGTTGTTATAGATATTAACACTTTCCGCATAATAATACTGCAAGCCGTTGTAAACAATATAATTATCTTTATTGTTATAGATAAAATCTTCTTTATATCTACTTTTCCACTCTTTAAATGGAATATACTCGGTAACTTCAATAATAAGAAAATCACCGCTAAAACTTGGAATAATAATGCTTTCCCTCTGGCCATCGTAATAGATAGCCCCCGCAATAAAAGTTGTCATAATTTACATATTTAAAAAGTTAGTCTAAAATAAAAGAAGGGGGCGGGTTCTTGGGCTGCCCCCTCTTGGGGGGTTAGTTCCTCAATTTCTCGGCAGGGTCTAACTTAATTTCTTTGCTGCCGTACTTTAAACGTATGTCAAACATTGATTGAGGTTTTCCGCTGTGGCTCTTATCCTGCTCGTCTCGGTAATACCACAGCTTTTTTTTGGGAGCAAAAAAGCAACCGAATTTTTTTAACTGTTCTCTATAAACATAAGTGTTTCCGCTTATCCACAACCATTGCCCTACAAGCTCCACAGTGATACCCTCAAGCCCTGCGAGCTTATTAATGATTTCTACAAACTTTTGAGCCAAATTAAATTCCTCATTAACTTGCTCGGTTGTTCCTTTGGCATATTTTGCAACAAAAAAAGAATATTCGCTATTAATCTGCTGCATAATATCATTACTCCCCCCCCTGTCAGGGTGGTTCTCGAAAGCGAGTTTTTTATATAATTTTTTCGCTTCTTCTGTGGTTTTGCAATTTTCAAAAAATACCATAACAAAAAAGTTTTAAAGGGTTATCTACTAATTAAAGGAATATTTCCTTTATTTCTACACCACAAAAATACGAATTATATCTAATATAACAATAACATTTAACTACATTTAACACGTATAAAATCGAAAAAAGAGAGCATAAATAAACACAAAAAAACAAATTACACAGATATAAAAAAGGGGGGAAAATCAAAAAAATTTTTTCTTTCCAAAAAGGAAAATGAAATATTTGATGATTCATAATATTCTTTTAATAATTTTTCTACCTTACCATTTTTAAAATATTGAAATTTTTCTGTTTCTAAGATTGTTTCCTCAATCTCTTCATCAACATCATCTTCTTCATAATCATTTATTGATAAATAATATTCAGGATAAAATTTTTTCAACGCTTTGTAATATTTATTATATTTTTCTCGATTCCCAAAAATTATATCTTTAAAATATTTAAAAATTTTAAATAATTTTATTTTCATAAATCCCTCTAGTCCATAAAATTCTACACTTCCATCCTAAACACATTAATTACCGCTGTTTCATAAGGATGAGATTCTTTTACTAAATAATACGCCAGTTCTTCAAAATCCTTTTTTACTCTAAATCTCATTATTTTTTCATTGGCTACACTCGATTTTCCGACTTCCCCATCGAAAGGACTCCCGCCTTCCAAAGTTTTCCAATGTCCAATTTCATCAATCGTAGAATAAACATCTGCGTAAAACCCTTCTGTCAAAAGATTGTATTTTTGTAAGTTTTCCACAATCTTTTCCACATAATTTTCTGGAACAAAAACTTCAAAACAACTGTATTTTTCTTTAAATTCTAATTTTGAACTCAATAAATCGTCGTTTTCATAATTTAAAGTCAAATAAAAAAATGGTGTATTTTTAAACAATAATTCTAAAAATATTTTGTCGCCTTCCCACAATTTTAAATCAAAAATTTCTTTTTTGGGAATCCATTTTAAGTTGCCTTCATCACATTCATGCTGATTTCCTGAAAAATCCGAACTTGTGTAAAGATACATAAATAGCGATTCATCATCATTGTAATTAAAAATCACAAGTCCACGAAATTCATAACTATTCAATT
>ERZ773100.1073-NODE-1073-length-13078-cov-10.113952_pt1 | contig 13078 bp, 14 predicted proteins | sample MGYA00511119_ERZ773100 | MGnify/ENA primary metagenome ERZ773100 (study PRJEB29015, sample SAMEA2738000) | human oral metagenome | biome: human oral; feature: human-associated habitat; material: dental | place: China | collected 2111 ...
CGATCTTAGGCCCCATTGAGCTAAAGGCTACCTATTCTCCTGAGACGAATAAGTTTCTTTGGCTCTTCAACATTGGTTTTTGGTTCTAAGCTACTCTATGAGTTTGCGTACAATCACTCCTGCTACATGGATACCAAAGAGGGCTGGCATATAGCTCATAGTGCCATAATAGGAACGCTTGAAGTTTGCCCCATCGGTGAGTGCCATCATATCTTTATCTGGGAGCTCAAGGGAGAACACGGCTTTAAACTTAGGTTGGATACCTTCTTTCTTAAGTCGTTTGCGAATAGTGCGTGCCAGCGGGCAATCACGGGTTTGGGAGATGTCGGCCACCTTCACCTTGGAGGGGTCAAGTACGCCTCCTGCTCCCATACTGCTGATGACTTTCACTCGGCTGTCATGACAAGCCCTGAGCAGACTTATCTTAGGGGATATACTATCTATACAGTCTGCCACATAGTCAAACCGACTATCTACCAAATCGTAAGCCGTCTCAGGGGTAAGAAAATCATTGATAACCTCCAGCACTATACGGGGGTTTATATCCCTAAGCCGCTGGGCTACAAGCTCTGCCTTAGGCTTGCCTATGGTAGAATCAAGGGCTATAAGTTGCCTGTTTTTGTTGGTGGTATCCACCACATCGCCATCTACTATGGTAAGATGTCCTACCCCTGCACGGGCTAAAAATTCAGCAACAAAAGCACCTACACCCCCCAGTCCTACCACAAGGACATGGGAGTGCTCCAATTTCTGTAAGCCCTCGTCTTTAACAACTAATTTCGTTCTCTCTCGCCACACAACTATCTAAATTTAAAGTAAAAGGTAAAAAGTAATAAGGTAAAAAGTAATAATCCTTAAAAAAACTAACAACTAATCACTAACCACTAACCACTTTTCACTAACTACTTTTCACTATTTTCGGGTGGCAAAATTACAATCTTTTCAGTAAAAGACAAAATAAAAAAATGCTTTCTTAAAAATATTTTTCTGTTTCTTTGTTTATTCTGTTATTTTTCCTAATTTTGCCCTTAAAAACACAGACAATGAGAGTTATACATTTTTACAAATACCAAGGGGCTGGTAACGATTTTATCATGATTGATAACCGTACAGCTACCTTTCCCAAGGGCGATACCAAGCTGGTAGCACAATTATGCGAGCGTCGTTTTGGTATCGGTGCCGATGGGCTGATCTTGTTGGAGAATGACCCTGAGAACAATTTTTCCATGGTCTATTACAATTCCAACGGCAATCCAAGCTCCATGTGTGGCAATGGCGGACGCTGCATCGTAGCCTTTGCTCGCAAGCTGGGCGTTATCTCAGCCGAGGAAACTACCTTCTCCGCCCCTGACGGACTGCATAGGGCTATCTTCAAGAACAACCTTATTCACTTACAGATGCAAGATGTCAGCGATATCCAAAAGGTGAAGAAGGGAGTAACTCTTGATACAGGGTCGCCTCATTATGTGGAGGTTGTCAAAAATCTGGACAGCTTGGACGTTAAGAAAAAAGGAGCTGAAATACGCTATGGCGTACCTTTCAATATTGAGGGGATCAATGTGAATTTCGTAGAGCCCATAGCCGACAATCGCTTTAAGGTACGTACCTATGAGCGAGGCGTGGAGGACGAGACGTATTCCTGTGGTACAGGTGCCACTGCTACAGCCATTGCTATGCACAAAACAGGAAAAACCAAGGCCGAATACATCATCTTGGAGACCAAAGGTGGCACACTGGAGGTAACTTTTGAGGTGAAAAAGGAATTTCTTGGCCTAAAAATAAAAGAATATACCAATGTATGGCTTATTGGTGGTGCTGATTTCGTCTTTGAAGGAACTATAAGTGTATAATTATGGTAGCACTAAGAGCACTCGAACCTGAAGATATAGATTTTTTATACAACTTAGAGAATGACCAAACACTTTGGGAGGTAAGCGAGACACAAGCCCCCTTCTCTCGGCAGCTATTACTGTCCTATATAGCCAATGCACACCAAGACATCTATCAGGTCAAGCAACAACGCTTTGTCATTACCTACCAAGAAAAGGCGGTTGGCTGTGCCGACTTATACGACTATCAACCCAAGAACAAACGTGCTTCTGTAGCTATAGTCGTTGCTGCTCCTTTCAGGCAAAAAGGAATTGCTACCAAGGCCTTGGAGCAACTATGCAACTATGCCTTTACTTTCTTAGACTTACACCAGCTCACCGCCTATGTACATCAGGGAAATCTCTATAGCCAAAAACTATTTTTGCGACAAGGTTTCCTATGCACTGCCACCCTGAAGGACTGGTGCTTCTTTGATGGTAATTTTCAAAACGTATATCTATACCAGTATTTTAAACCTTAATTCTTTAGCGATAAGTAAGAAAAAAATAACTTTATTGTACCACAATTCGTATTTTTTTTGTAACTTGCGCCTCTATTTCATATGCTCTTTTAAGAGCGGTTAAACTTTGATTTCTATGACAAAAATTACAGCTGCTATAACAGGTGTGGGCGGATATGTACCCGATTTTGTTCTATCCAACAGTTTGTTAGAAAAAATGGTAGATACCACCGATGAGTGGATTACCACTCGTACAGGTATCAAGGAAAGAAGACTTTTGAAAGAAGAAGGCAAGGGAGCATCTTTCTTAGGCATAAAAGCGGTTGAAGATTTGTTCCGTAAGACTGGTACCAACCCTGCCGATATTGATTTAGTCCTTTTTGCCAGTGTAACTCCCGATATGCCTGTGGCAATCTCTGGCGCTTACTTGGCTACCCAGATAGGGGCGGTCAATGCCTTTGCTATTGACCTACAAGCGGCTTGTTCCAGCTTCCTCTATGGTATGTCCGCAGCAGCTCGCTATATAGAGTCGGGCAGATACAAGAAAGTGCTCTTGGTCGGGGCTGACAAAATGTCTTCTATTGTGGATTACACCGATCGTGCCACTTGTATCATCTTTGGCGATGGAGCGGGGGCTGTACTTTTTGAACCTAATTACGAAGGCTTAGGGGTACAAGATGAGTACCTACGTAGCGATGGCTCTGGTCGCGAATACCTCAAGATAGAAGCAGGCGGCTCTATCCTCCCTACAACTCCTGAAACTCTCAAGGAAGGAAAAAATAACCTATATCAGGACGGAAAAACGGTTTTCAAATATGCCGTCTCCCGTATGGCCGATGCCACCGATGCGATTCTTGAACGCAATAACCTATCGGCTGATGACCTCAACTGGCTGGTACCTCATCAGGCCAACAAGCGCATCATTGACGCTACAGCCGACCGCATGGGGCTCCCCCATGAGAAAGTGATGCTCAATATCCAGCGCTACGGCAATACCACCTCCGCCACCCTACCTTTGGCTCTCTATGACTACGAGAAACAACTCAAAAAGGGAGATAATCTCGTCTTCGCAGCCTTCGGCGGTGGTTTTACTTGGGGCTCCCTATACCTCAAGTGGGCTTATGATCCTAAATAAATAATTATAAGATTATATACTTTGTATTTTTTATAATCTTTATTGAAAAATATTAAAAGTATCTCAAGTTTTAATTTTTTGCTAAAAAAATAAGGGGCGTGTGAAATATTTTTAGTATTTTTGCCCCCCGAAAAAAGTATCATACTAATAAGATAACGTCTAACTCATTGAAAATATAATTATTTGCTATGGATTTAAAAGATATTCAAAACCTAATCAGATTCGTTGCCAAGTCAGGTGCAAGTGAGGTAAAGCTGGAGATGGAAGATGTGAAAATCACCATCAAAACCTCAGGAGAAGAAGGTCGCCCTGAAACGGTCTTTGTACAACAGCCTTACATGGCACAAGGGCTTGCTCAACCACAGATTCCTGTGGCACAACCCGTATTCCCTGTAAGTGATCCTGCTAATATTGTGGCTACCAAAGAACACGATGATGAAGAAAACGGAAGATATATCACTATAAAATCTCCTATCATCGGAACTTTCTATCGTCGCCAAGCACCTAACAAACCTCTTTTGGTAGAGATAGGAGATAATATCGTACAAGGTCAAACCCTTTGCGTGATTGAGGCTATGAAGCTATTTAACGAAATAGAATCCGAAGTCTCTGGTAAAATTGTAAAGGTACTGGTGGACGACGCTTCTCCTGTAGAATACGACCAACCACTCTTTTTGGTTGACCCTTCTTAAGTTAGGGTTGTGTATTAAGTATGACCTAAAATTCTTAGAACATGTTTAAAAAAATCTTGATAGCCAACCGTGGCGAAATTGCCCTACGGGTGATTCGCACCTGCCGTGAAATGGGCATTAAGACGGTGGCTGTATATTCTACTGCTGATGCCGATAGCCTTCATGTACGTTTCGCCGACGAAGCTGTATGCATCGGCCCTGCCCCAAGTAAGGATTCTTATCTGAAAATTACCAATATCATCGCCGCTGCCGAAATTACCAATGCCGATGCTATCCACCCTGGCTATGGATTCCTTTCCGAAAATGCCAAGTTCTCCAAAATCTGTGCTGAAAATGGTATCAAGTTCATCGGAGCTTCAGCCGAGATGATTGACAAAATGGGTGATAAGGCAACTGCCAAAGCTACTATGAAAGCCGCTGGTGTACCTACTATTCCTGGTTCTGATGGTCTGCTAAAGGATATTGCCGAAGCTAAAAAAATCGCTAAAAAGATGGGCTACCCTGTCATGCTCAAAGCCACCGCTGGTGGAGGAGGAAAGGGTATGCGTGCCGTATGGAAGGAGGAAGACCTTGAAAAGGCTTTTGAGAGCGCTACTCAAGAGGCCGCCGCTGCTTTCGGTAATGATGGTATGTACATGGAAAAACTCATTGAGGAACCCCGACATATTGAAATCCAAATCGTAGGTGACCAATTCGGAAAAGCTTGCCACCTCTCCGAGCGCGACTGTTCTATCCAAAGAAGACACCAAAAACTTACTGAGGAAACACCCTCTCCGTTTATGACCGACGAACTCCGCCAAAGAATGGGCGAAGCTGCCGTCAAAGCTGCCGAGTCTATCAAATACGAAGGCGCAGGTACTGTGGAATTCCTTGTGGATAAGCACCGCAATTTCTACTTTATGGAGATGAATACACGTATCCAAGTAGAACACCCTATCACCGAACAAGTGATTGACTATGACCTGATTAAGGAACAAATCCTCGTAGCGGCTGGAGTGCCTATCTCTGGGCGCAACTATACTCCAAAACTACACGCTATAGAGTGCCGTATCAATGCGGAAGACCCCTTCAACGACTTCCGCCCATCTCCTGGCCGTATCACTGCTTTCCATGCCCCTGGTGGCTTCGGAGTGCGTCTTGATACTCATGTGTATGCTGGCTATACTATTCCACCCAACTATGACTCTATGATCGCCAAACTCATCGCAACAGCTCAGACACGCGAAGAGGCTATAGCTAAGATGAAGCGCGCCTTGGACGAGTTTGTCGTAGAGGGTATCAAAACAACCATTCCTTTCCACAAACAGCTTATGGAACACCCCGATTATATCGCTGGAAACTATACCACCAAGTTTATGGAGGATTTCGTGATCCAGCCCAAAGGGGAAGACGAGGAATAAAAATAATTTTTTATACCAAAGTATTATGTCTGTAGAAAAAATCAAATGCTTAATTATAGGTTCAGGCCCAGCGGGTTACACTGCTGCTATCTATGCCTCAAGAGCCAATCTCTCTCCTGTTCTCTACCAAGGAGAACAACCAGGAGGACAACTTACCACTACCAATGAGGTAGAAAACTTCCCTGGCTATCCCGAAGGGATTACAGGGCCTGAGATGATGATGCAGTTCGAACAACAAGCCCGCCGCTTTGAGGCTGATATTCGTTCTGGCTGGGTTACCAAAGTAGATTTCTCTGCCAAACCCCTCAAAGTATGGGTGGAGGATAAGGAAATTCATGCCGATAGTATCATCATTAGTACAGGAGCTTCGGTCAAGTATCTCGGACTACCTTCCGAACAACATTATTTGCGAACAGGAGGAGGGGTATCTACCTGCGCCGTATGCGATGGCTTCTTTTACAGAAACCAAGAGGTGGCTATCGTAGGAGCAGGAGACTCTGCTTGTGAGGAAGCGCTCTACCTTTCCAAAATCTGTAAGAAGGTAACCATGATTGTACGCCGTGATGCTTTCCGTGCCTCCAAGATTATGGAAGAACGTGTAAGAAAAGTGGAAAATATTACTATTTTGTTCAATACAGAAACCGAGGAGATCCTCGGTGATGGACAAGTGGTTTCTGCTATCAGAGTACGTAACAACAAGACTCAAGAACTTTCCGAATTTCCTATCACAGGCTTCTTCGTAGCTATCGGTCATAAGCCTAATACGGATATTTTCGCTCCTTACCTCTCTTTGGATAAGGAAGGATATATTGAGAATGTACCAGGCTCCAGCCGTACCAATGTAGAAGGGGTATTTGTAGCGGGTGATGCTGCTGACAAGCACTACCGACAAGCTATTGTTGCTGCAGGAAGTGGTGCTATAGCTGCTATGGATGCCGAACGCTATTTAGCCGCTCAAGAAATATAGACCACCTATGAATGTACGCATCAGCCTCTCTTGGAATGCCTTGCTTAGCAACGAATTTGAAAAGCCTTATTTTCAAGCACTGACAAGTTTTGTTAAGAAAGAATATAGTGAGCATACCTGCTATCCCAAAGGAAAAGAGATTTTTGCAGCCTTTGACAAGTGCCCTGTAGAAAACCTCAAGGTGGTACTCTTAGGCCAAGACCCCTATCATGGTGAAGGTCAGGCCAATGGGCTTTCTTTTTCTGTAAGAGATGGCATCGCTCATCCACCTTCTTTGGTGAATATATTCAGGGAAATACAAGAGGACTTGAAGTTGCCCTACCCTGAAAGCGGCAACCTCTCTCGCTGGGCGGAACAAGGTGTACTACTGCTGAACGCCACCCTTACCGTCCGTGCCAATATGGCTGGTAGTCACCAGGGACAGGGCTGGGAAACTTTTACCGATGCGGTCATCAAGAGTATATCTGACAATTGTCAGCATATCGTCTTCCTACTTTGGGGCAGTTTTGCCAAAAAGAAAATAGCCTTGATTGACACTCAAAAGCATTGTGTCCTCTCCTCAGGACACCCTTCTCCACTGAGTGCTAATCGCGGTTACTGGTTTGGAAATAAGCACTTTAGCAAAACCAATGCATACCTCTCCTCTGTCGGTAAGCAAGTTATTGATTGGAAATAACATCTGTCATTTTGTCATGTTTTTGCTTTTGGCACAATCCTTGCCATTAGTAAAGCGTAAATGACAAAATAAGACAATAAAGATAATACGATTATGAGTAAGATTATTGGAATAGATTTAGGAACCACCAACTCGTGTGTTTCTGTAATGGAAGGTAATGACCCTGTGGTGATTACCAATGCGGAGGGCAAAAGAACTACCCCCTCCGTGGTTGCCTTCGTAGAAGGTGGCGAGATAAAGGTAGGAGACGCCGCTAAGCGTCAAGCTGTTACCAACCCTAAGAAAACGATTTATTCTATTAAGCGTTTCATGGGGAACAAGTATTCTGACTTAGGTCAAGAAATAGCACGTGTACCTTATGCTGTAGTACAAGGTGACAACGATACGCCTCGTGTGGATATTGACGGCCGCCTATACTCTCCTCAAGAAATCTCTGCAATGATTCTTCAGAAAATGAAGAAAACCGCTGAAGACTTCTTAGGACAAACTGTAAGCCGTGCGGTAATTACTGTACCTGCTTACTTTAACGATGCACAACGTCAAGCTACCAAAGAAGCGGGAGAAATCGCAGGTCTTAAAGTAGAACGTATCATTAACGAACCTACTGCTGCTGCTCTTGCTTACGGACTTGATAAGCAACACAATGACCATAAGATTGTCGTGTTTGACTTCGGGGGTGGTACCCACGATGTCTCTATCCTCGAGCTCGGTGATGGGGTATTTGAAGTACTTTCTACCGATGGGGATACCCACCTTGGAGGGGACGATGTAGATGAAAAAATCATCAACTGGCTCGCTGAAGAATTTGAAAAAGAAGAAGGTTTAGACTTGCGCAAAGATCCTATGGCGCTACAACGTCTTAAAGAAGCTGCTGAAAAGGCTAAGATTGAGCTTTCTTCTTCTATGCAGACTGAAATCAACTTGCCTTATATCACCGCTACTGCCACTGGCCCTAAACACTTAGTACGTACTCTTACACGTGCCAAATTTGAACAACTCATTGAGGATTTAGTACAACGTACTATTGAGCCTTGTAAAAAAGCGCTTGAGAATGCAGGCCTTAGCGTAAGTGATATCAATGAGGTAATCCTCGTAGGGGGTTCTACACGTATCCCTGCTGTACAAGAAGCCGTTGAGAACTTCTTCGGTAAAAAACCAAATAAAAGTGTAAATCCTGACGAAGTGGTAGCCATCGGGGCTGCTATCCAAGGAGGGGTACTCACTGGAGATGTAAAAGACGTATTGCTCCTTGACGTTACACCGCTTTCTCTTGGTATTGAAACCATGGGTGGAGTGATGACTAAGCTTATAGAGGCCAATACTACAATCCCTGCCAAGAAATCTCAGATCTTCTCCACCGCTGCAGATAACCAACCAAGTGTGGAAATCCATGTGCTACAAGGAGAAAGACCTATGGCTGCGGACAATAAGACTATCGGACGTTTCCACTTAGATGGTATCCCACCCGCACCTCGTGGCGTACCTCAGATTGAAGTAACCTTTGACATTGATGCCAATGGTATTATCAATGTTTCGGCTACCGACAAGGGTACAGGTAAGACACACGACATTCGTATAGAGGCTTCTTCAGGACTTACCCAAGAAGAAATTGAAAGAATGAAGCGTGATGCCGAAGCCAATGCCGAAGCCGATAAGAAAGCACAAGAAGTAGCTACCAAAATGAACGAGGCCGATGCGCTTATCTTCCAAACCGAAAAACAACTCAAAGAGTTCGGTGATAAGCTCCCCTCTGACAAGAAAGCAGCGATTGAAAGTGCTTTAGAGGATCTCAAATCTGCCTACGAAAGCAAAGATATTGCCACTATTGAAGTTGCTTTAGAGAAAATAAACAATGCTTGGAAGAGTGCTTCTGAGGATATCTACAAAGCACAACAAGGCGGTGGTGCAGGAGCAGGAGCTGGCTATTCCGACCCAGGCCCTCAGCCTAATACAGGCGGCGATAACAACGTCCAAGACGTAGATTTCGAGGAGGTCAAATAGTAAAGCACCTCTGTAAAATAAATAATAATAGCCCCATCTCATAAGGTGGGGCTGTTATTTTTTTGCTTAATATTGAACTTACGTTAATTTACAAATAAGTGAGTGTATCCAAATACTCAACAGGAGGATAAGCGCTTTTTATAGTAGGGTCAAAAGGTTCTACTTTTGGCACGGGCAAATTGTCATTCCACCTTCTTTCTCTTAGCATTTGTCGGATATGCTCTTTGAAACTTTCATCATCAAACAGCTCTTTAGCGTCTTGGTATTGTTTATACCAATCTCTTTTTTTAATGACTTGAATAAGGAGTTTGTATTCCTCATCATAGAAGAAACCTATTTCTTTCATGGCAGCGGTGGCATGGCGAAATTCATCTTCTTCCAAAACAGCTGCACATACCAAATTGGTATAGCTCGTATAGTTCTCTTCCAAATAGTCTCTTACGAGCATGGCTTTTTCCTCCCTTTCGTTACTAATAACTTCCCCTTTTTCATTGGTAATTACTTCCATTTTATCAAGCGAAAGGATTTCCTTTATTTCATTGTAAAGTCTTTTTGCTTCGTCCCCTCTGAGGTCTAACTCAGGTCTGTAAATCCAAAACCAATCTTGGATATACCTAATTAAAAAATCTTCAGTTGTGTTCATTGTTTAATTGTTTTTTATAAATATGATATTATTATATTTTTCTTTTGAACGCTACATATTTTCCTATATATTGCCTTTGTCCCAAATTGTTTTACTCCTGCTTTGGATATACCGTAGGTATTTCCTTTTTGGTCTTTATATTCAAGGAAAAATAGGTTCTGTTGAGCCTGATAACTCAAAATCAGAAAGATAAGGTATATATATTACGCCTATTCCTCCCTTTATATCAGTTGTATCTTTTGGTGTAAAACAGAAAAACTCTTTTCCCTCTACAAAATAAAATTTACTTTTAGTCATCCTCTCTACTTTTTCAATATTATTTTTTTGCATTTCATATAACTTCTCAGCACTTTTTTTATTATATCTTTTTTCAAAGGCTTCTAAAAAAGTATTGTACTCATGCTCTTTTATATAAGAGACGAATTCTTTCCTCAAAAACTCCTCATTGTAATTTTCAAAGTAAGGGTTTTTTGTAAAACTCTCTCTTTTTTCAGGAGCTACTGCAACACTGTCACTATTAGTGTTTCCATTGTTTCCACAGTTAGTTAGGAACACCATTCCCAATACTAACAAAATTATTTTTTTCATGATATAATGATTTTTAAATTCGCTGCAAAGGTAAGGTAAAAAAATGAAACAACCTCAATAATCTAATTTTTTCACAAGTAGAATCTTTACAAAAAGAGACACTAAATAACAAATTTGATAGCAGAATAATGGTTCGCATAGAAACCAGTAGCAGCTATAAATGCTATTGTAATAATTTCACTATCAGATATTTTCCTACGAAAACCTTCAGTGTATTTAATTTCTTTTAAAATATAATTGATAATACAAAAATTTGCTGTAATTTTGTCTTTGTAAAGCATTGATGTTATTTTTTATTTTTTTGCAATCACAAAAATATAAATCTTTTGCGTTGCTTTTTTCATTTTTGGACTTTTCAACTAGCAAGTTGAATTACTTTAAGTGTGATTAGAAAGATATTATATATGAATCCAGAAACCAATCGTATAGAATACAAACAAGAACTTATAGATGACTTGGAGAAAGAGGTAGTCGCTTTTCTGAATTATCAAGAAGGAGGGATAATTTATATTGGAATTGACAAGAAAGGAAAGGCTGTGGGTATCTCTGACATTGATGGGGATATGCTTAAAATCAAAGACCGACTAAAAAATAATATTATGCCTTCTTGTATGGGGTTATTTGATGTATCTGCTGAAATTATAGATTCAAAAAATGTGATTAAAATCACATTGGCAAGTGGTACTGAAAAACCTTACTACATCAAGAAACTTGGGATGTCGGAAAAAGGTACATTTATTCGTATCGGAACGGCTGCCGAGCCAATGCCCATAAAAATAATAGAATCTCTGTTTGCCAAACGTACTCGTAACTCAATTGGTAAAATCAAGTCTCCAAACCAAAATCTTACTTTTGAGCAACTCAAAATATATTATGAAGGTTCTGGAAAAGAGCTAAATCAGCAGTTTGCACCCAATTTGGAACTTGTTACTGAAGAAGGACAATACAATTATGTAGCATATCTATTAGCTGATACTAATGGAATATCTGTGAAAGTTGCAAAATATGATGGTTTGGATCGTGTTGACTTGATCGAAAACAACGAGTATGGGTATTGTTCATTGATAAAAGCAACCAAGCAGGTATTGGATAAGATAGGAGTAGAAAATAAGACATTAGCAAAAATCACACCCAAAGAACGAAAAGAAACCAAATTATGGAATCCCGTTGCCTTGCGTGAAGCTGTAATTAATGCCATTGTTCATAATGATTATACCTTGGAAGTACCACCCAAATTTGAGTTCTTTGATGACAGAATTGAGATTACCTCATTTGGTAGTTTGCCACAAGGCATGACAGAGAAAGAGTTTTTTGAAGGCTATTCGGTACCACGCAATAAAGAGCTGATGCGTGTATTTAGAGATTTGGATTTAGTAGAACATTTGGGTTCTGGTGTCCCTCGTATTCTAAGAAGCTATGGAAAAGAATGTTTCAAGTTTACAGAAAACTTTCTTCGAATGATATTTCCCGCTACCGCGCAAGTTACCGCGCAGGATACCGCGCAGGATACCGCGCAGGATACCGCACAAGTTACCGCGCAAGTCGAAGATTTGATTAAAATACTATCCAAAGAGATGGATAGACAAGAAATACAAGATATGTTGGGGCTTACCCATAGAGAACACTTTCGATTAAAATATTTAAAGCCTGCATTGGAACAAGGATTTATAGAAATGACTATTCCAGAGAGACCTAGTAGTAAGTTACAAAAATATCGACTAACCATCTTGGGCAAACAATTAAAAGATAAACTATAAACTTAGATCACTAGTGTCTCATTAATAAAATATTTTATTAATGAGACACTAGTGATTATCCACCAGAACTTAAAAAAATTTTGTCTATTATACAGACAATTTCTATCTAAAAGCTAATAAAATAGACTTACTGTATAAGAATAGGTAGCAAGTTGAACTATTTTTTAGTGAATAAAGCAATATCTCAAGGTAAAAAACTTTTGAGGAACATCCGAAAAATGCTATTAGAATCCAGATTTATATAGCTATTATCACTTATTTCTCAATAAATATTATCAAAAACGACTTAAAACTTAAAGGAACTATAATCGAAACTATGCGCATAATAGAAATTCTTCATTTGTAGACAACTCTATTATGGAGTTTTTCACATCTTGTAAGAGATAAGAAATTATCAAAAATATACAATTAGAATTTAATTTTTTAATATCAACATTTTATTAATAAACACCAATAGCTTTATTACTAAATCACGATATAAACTAACTCAATAATAAGCAAGATAAGTAATGAAACATAAATTTTATCATAATTTAAAGGGAGATAATATGCTTAAGTATCTACCCGTTGTGCATTTTGATTTTAAAAAAATAAAAAAAGTTGTTCATTTGATTAAAAAATCGTATATTTGATTGAATTCCAAACAATTAAATATAATGAACAACTTGGAGCAAAGTTACAAAAAAATTCTTGAAGTATTATCAAAATTCTTTGGAAAGAAACTTCAAAATTATCAAAGAAGAAAACCTAAAATGTCTGATTTAGAAGTAGTTAGTTTAGCTCTAACTGCTGAATACTTGAGTATAGATTCTGAGTGTCAGTTGTTTAGAAAAATACCTGAATCTATCAAAAGTAAAATTGAAAGAAGTGTTTTTAATCGTAGAAGAAGA
>ERZ773100.1087-NODE-1087-length-12997-cov-8.561505_pt1 | contig 12997 bp, 10 predicted proteins | sample MGYA00511119_ERZ773100 | MGnify/ENA primary metagenome ERZ773100 (study PRJEB29015, sample SAMEA2738000) | human oral metagenome | biome: human oral; feature: human-associated habitat; material: dental | place: China | collected 2111 ...
GGGGGGTAATCCCTGACTTCTCCGCCATGATTCCAAAGACACGCTCAAAGAACACGTAAGAGAACCCGATGAGCACCCCAAAGGCCAGATTAACTCCCATACCGCCTCGCTTCTTGACCGAGGAAACAGCAACTCCTATGACTGTCAATATAAATACATTGAATATCGCTGCCCAACGGCGGTAATATACCAGCTCATAGATACGGATATTGGGCGAACCCTTTTGGCGCTCCTGGGCAATAAACTTGTTTAGCTCAAAGAAATTCTTCGTCTCAGCGGCGTATTCTATCGGAAGCAAGTCGGTAGTTTTGAAGTTGAGCAAGGTATCCTTCTGATAGGCCTGCTCATAGATATCGTCCAACTCCCCTACCTTGCGATGGGTATAATTATAGAGCTCATAGGTCTTTACACTATCCTTCTCTACCCACTTAATGGTGGAAGCCGTAATCTTGTCCGTTAGGGTAAGACCATTAAACCGCTCTAAGACAAAGTTATCTCCTTCATTCTTATTAGCATCAAAATCACTGACATAGATATATTCGTTGTCATTAATCTGGTTAAAGAGGTTATTCCCTTTAGAATACAAGCCAGGGGAGAGATACGTACCGTAGAACTCATTGTACACCCCACTGGAGTAAGGCACCACAAACATTCCCATCACCAGTACGAAAGCCGAAAGTATGGTCGCCCCAAAGAAATAAGGGCGCAAGAAACGGTTGTAGGAAATCCCCGAACTAAGCATAGCTACAATCTCCGTCTTCTCGGCCAGCTTGGAGGTGAACCATATCACTGAGAGGAAGAGGAAGATCGGATAAAGAATGTTGGCAAAATGCACCACAAAGTTGGCATAATACTTCAAAATCGCCTCGGTGGGGGCATTGTTCTCTGTCATCTTCTGGTTTTTCTCGGCGAAATCCACCAAAATCCCGATGGGGATAAACATCAGGAAGAGGGCGGAGTACGTCATGAAATAACGCTTGAGTATGTATCGGTCAATTATTTTCATTCCTTGAGTAAAGTTTCGCTGAGATTACAAACGGTTATTCATCTGGCTGACCATTTGGTTTTTCCACTGGGAGAAATCACCTTGCAAGATATGCTTTCTTGCCTCACGCACCAGCCAAAGGTAGAAGCCCAAGTTGTGAATAGAGGCAATTTGCTTCCCTAAGAACTCCTCGGCAGCAAAGAGATGGCGCAGGTAAGCCTTGGTATAGTAAGTATCTACAAAGGTATAACCATTTTCGTCAATGGGAGAAAAATCGTTTTCCCACTTTTTATTTTTTATATTAATAGTACCATGAGCGGTGAAGAGCATGCCATTGCGTGCATTGCGGGTTGGCATCACACAGTCAAACATATCCACTCCTAAGGCAATATTCTCCAAGATATTGATAGGCGTACCCACCCCCATAAGGTATCGAGGCTTATCCTTAGGGAGAATATCGCAAACCAACTCAGTAATCTCGTACATCTTCTCGGCTGGTTCTCCTACCGAGAGCCCACCTATAGCATTTCCATCAGCCCCTTTGGAGGCGATATATTCGGCAGAGGCACGGCGCAGGTCAGCATATACAGACCCTTGTACAATAGGGAAAAGAGACTGGTTGTAACCATACTTAGGTGCATTCTCCTGCAGGTAACTTATACAGCGGTCTAACCAGCGATGGGTCATGTGCATAGAGCGCTTGGCATAGGCGTATTCACAAGGATAGGGGGTGCATTCGTCAAAGGCCATGATAATATCAGCCCCTATGCTACGCTGTATTTCCATAGATTTTTCAGGAGAAAAGAAGTGATATGAGCCGTCAATATGGCTTTTGAATCGCACGCCTTCTTCCTTTATCTTTCGGGTGCTGGAAAAAGAATATACTTGATATCCCCCGCTATCGGTAAGGATATTTCTGTCCCAGTGCATAAACTTATGTAAGCCCCCTGCCTGCTCCAGTATAGAAGTGGTCGGGCGCAGGTAGAGGTGATAGGTATTTCCTAGGATAATATCTGCATTGATATCCTCGGACAATTCTCTCTGTTGTACTCCCTTGACAGAAGCCACTGTACCCACGGGCATAAAGATAGGCGTTTCTATCACTCCATGATCGGTAGTGATACGCCCTGCACGGGCACAAGTGGCGGCATCTGTAGATAGTAATTCAAAATTCATATAAGACTCTTTTTCAGGGTGCAAAGATAGTCAAAATTTAGCTTTTAGAAAAGCTGTGTGATAAAGTAAATTATCAAACCTACCAATCCCCCCACTAAAGTACCATTGACACGAATAAATTGTAAGTCCTTGCCCACCTCCAATTCCAATTTCTCACTCAGCTGACGCCCCTCCCACTGCGCTACCGTAGCGGAAATAAGGCGACCTACCTCCTGCTTATTTCTCAAAACAAACTGATAAGCGATCTTCTGCAGCCAAGCATCTATTTGAGATTGTAGCGCCGTATTGGCTCGTAGCTCCTCGGTAAGGTGCGCAATCCCCTTTTGGAGCAAAGCCGTTAGTTGCTGCTGCCATTGGGGTGTATTGAGTCTCTGGGCAAAGTTATAAAGCTCCTCGGTAATCTCCGCTCGGATAGGGTGAGAGGGTTCCTGTGCCATTTTGAGTATATATTGATAAAGCCCTTCGGCTACCTTTTCAGCTATGGCTTCTCTGATAAAAGTGGGGACAAGCATAGGGAACTGGTCATCAATCTGTCGTTCCAATGTCTGGCGATGTGTATCAAGATAGGTGGCTACTTTCTTAAGTGCCTCGGAGAGTAAGCCCTCATGCTTGTGTTCTTTCAAGAATTGTACCAAAAGCGTACTGGCTTTAGTATGAAGTGGATAGCTTTCTATAAAAGCCGCCAGCTGGGCGGAGGTGTTTTCCTTAGAAAGCCAATCCAAAACAAAAGAAGAAGGCTTGATCTTAGCAATATAAGGACGTATTTGCTGGGATTTTAGAAAGTTTTCCACCACAAAGGCTCCTAAGTTCTCGCCTATATCATTCTTTCTGGCCTCAATCAGGTTGGTATGCGGAATATTCAGCCCCATAGGCCTACGGAAGAGTGCTACCACGGCAAACCAGTCCGCCAGTGCTCCTACCATAGCCGCCTCCGAAAAAGCCTTCAGATAGCCCACCCAACTCCACTGGGGGACTTTGCGCTGGCAAATAACCGCTGTTATATAGAGCACTAACATCAGCAGTAAGAGCCCTAAGGCAAGGTTCTTATGTTGTTGGAGTTTTTTCTGCTTGAAATCTACTTCCATTACTCATCATATTTTGTTTCAGGAAAGTCTAAATAGACGGCACTATACGTGTCTTTTTCTTTGGTTATGAGTACTTTATAATCGGTATATCCTTCTTGAAAATCTCTGTGTATAGCAAGGACAATCCCATCGGGGGTTTGTGTTGCTTTTTTCACTTCATCACCAAATCCTTCATTTTCAGCAAGTTCAAAGAAATCTACTTTTTTTCTTGATGAATGGTCATACCCAAAGGCTTCAAGAGCGAAATCATTTTTCTCTAAAGTAACTAGTCCCTTAAAACCATCTATAGTAACCAATACCACAGGATCAAAAGGAGCTTCACAACCAGTAAGCCCATCCTCATCGAAGACTCCTACCCCATAGTATTCTGTCCGATAAATCCGAATTGCCTGTGAAGCATCGAAAACTTTTTCGAAAGGTTTTTCTTGAAGCTTATAGACACGCCTTCCATCTAGAATAAGTGGTTCTCCATTGGGCAGTTCTGCTTTTACAAAATGATACTCATTACAATATTCTTGGGTATCATTATACATTAGCTCTGAAATTGCCTTGATTGTAACAAATTTCCGATCCAGATCCATGCGATACTCCAAGAATTTCCCTTTTTTATCATAGGTAGCAATAGTATCCCCCATAAGAATCGCCTCTCCTTTCTCTCTTTTGAAAGCAATATCTTTCACTCCATCAGGAATATTAGGGATATAATCATCTTCTTCTGTATTCTCTTGTGTTGCTTCATCTTCTGTTATGATAGGAGGCTCTTCTGTCATTTCAGAAGAAGAAGATTTGAAAAAATTACAACTTACAAGCAATGATGCTACCAGAATATAAATAATCTTTTTCATTTGATTTGGTATAATTAATTTGTTTTTTCTGTTACCAAGATGGTTTCCCAGCCATCGTAGTTTCCATGGGTGTCTAATGCAATATCTATCAAATCCCATGTATCGCCATCTATATCAATAGGCGTATTTTCCTTGGAGAGGATGAGGCGATAGCCCAAGTCCTCCAAATCCTCTTCACCTTCTTCAGCCTCTACTTTTTTACTACTATACACAGTAAAGCCCAAAGCAGCTGCTTTTTCTATAGCACTAAGCATATCCTGCTCAGTATCAAAATAAAGCCAATGCTCTATAGGACGTGGCACCTCCACTTGGTCATCATTTTCTTGACAAGCATAAAGTATCTCCCTATTATAGATAGTTTGTTTTTCATAAATATTGGGATACAAGACTTTTAGGAAGAAATTCCAGGGCTTATCCTCGGAACACTCCACCTGATAGTTGTAACCAAATTCACTATCCCAGCTACTACTTAGTCGTTCTTGTAGTAGCTCAGGTGCTTGTGAATAAAAATACCAAGTCACCTCGCCCCGCATGGTAAGCACCGCTACTAATATATCCTTATCGGACTGCAAGGGGCGTAGTACTTTGTCCTCTATAGTATAAATCGTAGGACGCTCTTCATCGGAAGAGAAGCCATTTTTGTCAGGATCTTTGAGAGTCACTGTGATTTTTACACAATAGGAGAAGCCCTCTATAGGTGCTACTTCATCAAGGGCTAAGTTCAATCGGAACACGGCTGGGTCGTCATCAAGCCAGCTTCTATAAACGTTCCATTCTTGGGGAATTTTATTTGTCATTTCTCTAGTTTTTAGTGATTAGTGGTTAGTTGTTAGTCATTAGTCGTTGGTCGTTGGTCGTTAGTCATTAGATCCACCATCTTCCAGAGAAAGTGACTCTCATCAGGAAATAATTACCTTTAAGAGAAGGGGTTACTCCTGAGAGGGTCGGGTTTTGCAGGAAATATTGGAGACTCAGTTGTATAATATGTCGCTCTAACTCAAAGGTATTCTGTACACCTAAGGCGAAGACCATACGCGTTTTCTCGTTCTTATCCAAGTCTTTTCTATCCTTTAGTCCCTCATCCTTGGGCGTGAAACTTACCCCACAGCCTCCCACAGAAGCCAAAGCACCAAGGTGATAGTAGTCATTTTCAAAGAAAGGATAAGAGTATTCCAAAAGAACAAATACACCTGAGAGGCTATTCTTCTCGGAGGTAAAATGCTCATAGATAGGAGCGGAGGAAAACGTTCCTTTCGTATAGTCATAGACGTATTTTTTCTCTCCTGTATCTCGCTGATAGTGGACAGGATATTGGCTTTTTGAGGCTATTAAAAAGCCTGCGGTAAGCCCCAAAAAGCTCCCTTCATGTCCCAGCTGTAGGCTCACTGATACAGGGTTTAGCATAACCCCTGCCTGCTGATTCTCCCCCAAAGGGAACGCTGCCCCTACTCCCAAGCCCATAAAAAGACCATCTTGTGCTACCATAGCCCCTGAGAAGAGTAGGAAAAACAAACTCATACATATTTTTTTCATAACCATTAGATTTTAAGTTCTAAAGCTCCGACCTTGGCCAAGACATACTTGCCTATGACGTCAAATTCCAAATTGACCTTGTCCCCTACCCCAAGGGTATGGAAACAAGTATGCTCATAAGTATAAGGAATCACCGCTACGGAGAAGGCTCCTTTTCGTGAACCAACCACCGTTAGGCTCACCCCATTGACAGTGATAGAGCCTTTCTCTATCGTGATATTGCCCAAGGAAGGATCATAGTGAAAGGTAAAGACACGGCTGCCCTCGGCGTCCTCAATAGCATGGCAGATGCCCACCTGATCCACATGCCCTTGTACTATATGTCCGTCCAAGCGGTCACCGAGCTTCATGGCGCGCTCCAGATTGACCTTGTCCCCTACCTGCCAAGAGCCTAAGGCGGTCTTTTGGAGGGTCTCGTCTATGGCTACCACTTCGTATATATTGCCCTCAATCCCAACTACTGTAAGGCACACCCCGTTATGCGCCACACTCTGGTCTATCTTAAGCGCAGCGGCAAGCTCACTTTCTATAAAAAAGTGGCGGTTCTTCCCTTGGGAAGTTATTTTCGCCACCCTACCAATTTTTTCAACAATTCCTGTAAACATTTTCAATAAAATTACGTATTTTTGCACCTCAAAATAGTACGCACTGAAATGCGCTGCAAATTAACAAAAAAATGGCCGAAAAAACAAATATTCGTATAGGAGTTTCCATAGGGGATCTCAATGGAGTAGGTTTGGAAGTAGTGATGAAGACCTTTGCCGATGAACGCATGCTGGACTTCTGTACGCCTGTGATCTTTGCCTCAAACAAGGTAATTGCTTTTGGGAAAAAGCAATTTGGTATTGATTTTACCTACAATGGCATCGTACACCTGAACTCTATTATTGACCACAAGCTCAATGTAATGAATATATGGCGGGAACTTCCTGCTATCCAATTGGGTACACCTACCCCCGAGAGTGGTCAGTGTGCCTTGGACTCCCTCACAGCGGCAGTGGCTGCTCTGAAGGAGGGCGCAGTAGATGTATTGGTTACCGCCCCTATCAACAAGAAAAATATCCAATCCGAGAGCTTCCACTTCCCTGGACATACCGACTACTTAGCCCAAGAGTTAGCAGGCGATAGCCTGATGTTCATGGTATCGGACGAACTACGTGTGGGGCTACTTACCGACCACCTTCCCCTAAAAGATGTGGTAAAGCACCTCAATCAAGAACTGGTAGAGAAGAAAATCCGCCTTATGGAGGCCTCCTTACGTATGGATTTTGGCATTATTCGTCCTAAAATAGCTGTCTTGGGTATCAATCCCCACTGCGGAGACCAAGGCGTTATAGGCAATGAGGAGGAAAAAATCATACACCCTGTGGTGCAAAAGCTCTACAAGGAAGGTATCTTAGTATTTGGTACTTACAGTGCTGATAGCTTCTTTGTCTCTGACTACAAGCACTTTGACGGAATTATCGCCCCTTACCACGACCAAGGACTGATCCCCTTCAAGATGATGTCCTTCGGCAAGGGGGTCAATTTCACCGCTGGACTCTCCAAAGTACGTACCTCCCCTGACCATGGTACCGCTTATGCTATCGCTGACAAAGGTATAGCCGACGAAAGTTCCTTCCGCCAAGCTGTCTATACTGCTATAGATATATACAGAAGAAGAGCAGAGAACGAGGAGCTTATCGCCAATGCCTTAGATGTTAATAGCTTGGATAAGGGATTTCTATCTAAAGAGAAGGGAGACTAAAATTAATGATTAATGTTTAATGATTAATTAACTAAGAACTCAAAACTCAAAACTAAGAACTATTTTTTATGGACTGGCTTTATAACTTAATGACCAACCATGAGAGTGTGGCCTATACGGTGATCATCTATAGTATTGTTATTGCTGCAGGGGTAGCACTGGGAAAAGTCCGAATCGGGGGTATTTCTTTCGGTATTGCTTGTGTGCTTTTCACAGGTATTGCAGCCTCTCATTTTGGCTTCACTATCAATGGGGAAGTACAACATTTCGTAAAGGAATTCGGACTGATCCTCTTTGTCTATACCATTGGACTACAAGTAGGCCCTGGATTTTTTGCCTCCTTCCAGCGGGAAGGGATTAAGTTCAACGCCTTGGCGGTATTGGCTGTATTGCTATGTATGCTCTCGGTGATTGTCATTCACTACCTCACTGGGATTGACATGCCTACTATGGTAGGTATCATGTCTGGAGCAGTAACCAATACCCCTGGACTGGGAGCCGCACAAGCCACCCTAAGCGATTTAGGCGCTACTGTATCCGACTCGGTACTCTCCACAGGCTATGCAGTGGCCTATCCTTTCGGGGTGCTGGGGATTATTCTTGTGATGCTCGGCATGAAAGCCTTCGCCAAGATTAATATAGAGGCCGAAAAGCGCCTACACAGTTTTCGCCATCGTGGGGAGCATTCCACCATTGTACGAGTAGCCTTTGAATTGGAAAATCCTGCCCTATTTGGCAAGCAAGTTAGTATTATTCACCAGACCTTAGACTTCAACTTTATCTGCTCGCGTATCTTCAAAAATGGAGAAGTGATTTTGGCCAATGACCATATCATCTTGGACAAAGGGGACATCATTCTTTTTGTTGTAGATAAGCAATATAGCGAAAAACTGAGCAACCTCATCGGGGCTTCAGTCAAGACCGAAGAATACTTCCCTGAGGCTACCAGCGAAAAGAAATTCATCTCTCGCCGTATCAATGTTACCCAAAAGGAAGCCTATACCAAGAAGCTATCCGAGATGAATATCTATGGCCGTTTTGGAGTTACTGTAACCCGTGTATATAGAGCAGGGATTGAGTTTGTTGCCTCTCCTGATACCAAGTTACAATTTGGTGATACCATTACTGTCGTGGGCAGTGAAGAGCATCTAAAAATAGCTACCAAAGAATTTGGTAACTCCAAGAAACGCCTAAGCACTCCTCATATAGCCGAACTCTTCTTAGGAATCACCTTAGGGGTCTTGGTCGGCAGTATTCCTTTCCATATCCCAGGGGTACCTGTACCTGTGAAATTAGGCTTGGCAGGCGGGCCGCTGATCGTGGCTATTCTCATTAGCCGCTATGGCGGACGTCTTTCGGTTACTCACTACGTTTCCCAAAGTGCCAACCTGATGATTCGTGAAATAGGGATTGTCCTCTTCTTAGCCAGTGTAGGCTTAGATGCAGGTAAGAGTTTTATAAAGACCCTCACCGAGGGCGATGGCCTCTTATGGATGGGACTGGGTGCTATTATCACCTTAGTGCCACTGGTGGTTACCGCTTGGCTTTCCCGCTGGAAGGGTAAGCTCAACTACTTAGAGACCTGTGGGCTTTTGGCAGGTGCCTCCACCGACCCTCCTGCTTTGGCCTTTGCTAACGACATGACAAGCTCTGATGTACCTGCCCTTACATATGCCAGTATCTATCCGCTTACGACCTTTTTGCGTATTATGGTCGCCCAGTTACTGATTGTTTTCTTTGTATAGAATAAACCATATAAAAAGGCGCAATAAATTGCGCCTCTACCTTAATACTCCCTACTACTTAGAGCAGATAGGGAGTATTTCATTTTTTACCAATCGGTATTTTTCTATTTCCTCGGTAGTGGCTACCTCCGTGCATGGCAAGGGTAACACCGAAAAGCCTATACTACGCAGTTTGTCAAAGTAATCCATACCATAGATGCGCACATGATCATATTGTCCAAAAATACGCGCCCGCTCCTTTGGGTCGGTAATAGAATCATCGGCAAAGGTCTCTGCCCGCTCTATCTCTTGGGGTACTTGGAAGATTCCCCAACCGCCCTTCTTGAGCACTCGGTAGAGCTCTCGCATGGCCTGTGTATCATCGGGGATATGCTCCAAGACATGGTTGCAGAGAATAACATCAAACTGCTCATCGTCAAACGGCAAGGCACAGATATCCGCTTTCACATCGGCCAAGGGCGAATAAAGGTCGGAGGTAATATACTCCAAATTGGCCTGCTGCCTAAACCGCTTATAAAAAGCCTGTTCTGGAGCGATATGTAACACCCTCAGTGGCGCAGAAAAGAAATCTGTTTTCCGCTTGAGATACAGCCACAACAGCCTATGTCGCTCCAGCGAAAGCGTAGAGGGCGAGAGTACCCCCTCGCGCACCTTACCATAGCCATAGGGCAGAAAAGTACGGAAGCTACGCCCATCTATCGGATCGGTATAGCGAGTACCCTTGTAATAAAACGCCAAGAGTGGCCGCACCCAATAGCTGGCACGAATAAGCCAAGGGCGTGGAATGGTATTGAGTATCGTCTTAATCAGCCGCATTATTTATACAAAAATTCGTCTTCCTCGTGGCTTTCTATCCCCAAAGCCTCATAGATATACTTGAAAGTAGAAAGCAACTTAGGCTTGCCATCTACCAGTGCTACATCATGCTCAAAGTGTGCCGATGGCTTACCATCGCGGGTGAGAATCGTCCAGCCATCGCGCAATTGGTTGATGTTCTTAGTCCCCATATTGATCATCGGTTCTATAGCTACCACCATACCCTCAACAAACTTCTTTCCACGGCCTCGCTTGCCATAGTTAGGCATTTCGGGGTCTTCGTGCATTTTGGTGCCTACTCCATGACCTACCAGCTCGCGTACCACTCCATACCCATGCTTTTCGCAATACGTCTGTATGGCATAGCCTACGTCCTCTACCCTATTGCCGATCTTGAACTCACGAATACCTATGTAGAGTGATTCCTTAGTTACCTTCAGCAGCTGTGCCACCTCAGGGCTTACCTCCCCTACAGGGAATGTATAAGCATGATCACCATAGTAGCCATTCTTCAGTGCCCCACAATCTATGGAGATAATATCCCCTTCCTGCAAAGGCTTGTTGTTAGGAATCCCATGTACCACCTGAGCATTGGGACTCACACAGAGTGTATTAGGAAAATCATATAAGCCCAAAAAACCAGGTTTAGCCCCCTGAGAGCGAATATAATCCTCAGCCAATTTGTCTAAGTATAAGGTAGTTACCCCAGGTTTTATTTCCTTGGCCAACATGCCTAAGGTGCGAGAGACCACTTGGGCACTCTCGTACATAATCTCTATTTGTTCTTTTGTTTTTACCTTGATCATGGATTGAACTTTACAAACGCGCAAAAGTACGAAATTAATGAGCAATGAGTAATGAGTAATGAGTAATTAACTTTTTGATAACTTATAATTCCCGAAAATGTATTATTTTTGCAGCCTAAAATTTTTATTTTGAATTAGTTTAAATAACCATTATTTATATGCGTAAATATCTATTATTTTTAGGATTGCTTTTGGGCTATATCCCCACGCTATTGGCTCAAGAGGCGGTCATAGTGCGCGGGCGTGTTACCGACACACAAGGCCAGCCACTCTTAGGGGTAAGTGTCATCTTAGAAGGCACTACCAAAGGAGCCTCTACCAACGAAAAAGGCTTCTATGAAGTCCATCGTGTCCCTGTAGGAAAGCAGACCTTTATCTTTAGCTCCATGGGCTACCAAACGGTAAAGCAAGACTTTGACGTCGCTCCTAACCCATCGGGCACCCATACCCACTTGGATATTACCCTCCAAGAGGAAGCCCAACAGCTCCAAGAAGTAGAGATCATTGGTCGCCGAGAAAGTTCCTACAAGAACACCACTTCTTTCTCTGGTACCAAGACAGCCACCGCAATCCGCGACATTCCTCAAACTATCAACTATGTAACCAAAGAGGTGATCCTTGACCAAGGTGCCTCCACAGTGAATGATGTGGTGAAGAACGTCAGTGGAGTGAGCCAATACACCACCTATAACGACTTTAGTATCCGTGGTTTTCGCACCACAGGGAACCGCAATTCGGGCAACCTACTCAATGGGATGCGCGCCCAAACCAGCCTTTGGTCGGCCTCTTCCTTGGCCAATATAGAGCGTGTAGAGGTCATCAAAGGCCCCGCCGCCGCCCTCTTTGGCAATGCCTCCCCAGGAGGACTCATCAACCGCGTGACCAAAAAACCCCTCTTGGAGCGCCAACATACCGTTTCAGTAAACACTGGTAGCTGGGGTACACTCAAGAGCTATGGCGACTTCACTGGCCCCTTGAACGAAAGCAAAAGCCTGCTCTACCGCCTGAACCTCGGTTATGAAACCACCGATGGGTATCGCGACCTACAAGGGCGTAACACCCTCACCATTGCCCCCTCTTTCTCCTTTATTCCCAATGAGAAAACCCGCTTCAATGTGGATATAACTTACTATCGCTTAGACGGTAAGGTAGACCGCGGACAAACTATCTTTGGCGATGCCGACCTCTACTCGGTGCCTATCACCCGCTCGCTCAGTGCCACCAACGACTTTTTGAAGGAAACCCAAATGAATATCACCTTAGGGCTTACTCATAAGATTACCGATGCGCTTTCCTTCAATAGTACCTACCTAAATTCTTCTTATAGCGAAGATCTCAGAGAGCATAACCAAGCTAATAGCTACTATATGCAGCAAGGGAACAAAGCCAACACAGGTGACCAGAGCAAAATCCTCATGCAAGCACAACTGAGACAACGTACTTCCCGAAACAATAGCTTTAACAACTACTTCAACTACAACTTTACCACAGGCCCCGTAAAACACACTCTTTTGGTAGGTTATGACTACTTCCAAGTAGAACAACTTCCTGGTGCCTCCCAACTGACCGCAGGAGGCTATTTGCTTAAAAACGGAAAAACTACCACAACCTTTGACCCTGCCAAAATCAATACTTATGTGGTAGATGCCAATAATAAACCCTTGACCAATGTGGCCGTATTTGACCTAAACAACCCTACTGGTGGTAATGTGATGAAAGAAACCAACAAATACATCTTTGCGCCAAATAATGCTATCAAACCTACCCTACAGACCTCACACGGAGTTTATCTACAAGAACAATTGGAATTCAGTATCGTAAAAGTGCTCTTAGGCCTTCGTAAAGAGTTCTTCCAAGACTTCCTCAACTACAAGGAAAGCAATGAGGAAAAGATAGAACAGCAAGCCCTTATCCCTCGTGTAGGTCTGGTCATTACCGCTACGGATAACATCAACTTCTACTCCACTTGGATGAAAGGCTTCGAGCCACAGAGTGCTGATAACCAGTCCGATCCTGACCGCTATGGAGGCCCCTTCGACCCTGTCTATAGCGAGCTCTTCGAAACTGGGCTTAAGACGGATTGGTTCAACAGGCGCCTGAGTGCTACCGCCTCCGTCTTTAAGATTATCCAACAGAACACCCTCTACCCTGCTTCCCCAGCCGTCCCTGGTAAGCCTGACCTAAAAATGCAAATCGGTGAGGAGGAGTCCAACGGATTCGAGTTTGACCTAGCAGGAGAAATCGCCCCTAACTGGAGTA
>ERZ773100.1090-NODE-1090-length-12978-cov-3.742939_pt1 | contig 12978 bp, 13 predicted proteins | sample MGYA00511119_ERZ773100 | MGnify/ENA primary metagenome ERZ773100 (study PRJEB29015, sample SAMEA2738000) | human oral metagenome | biome: human oral; feature: human-associated habitat; material: dental | place: China | collected 2111 ...
TCGATAATTTCGCGACCAATGACTTTAACGATTTTTGCCATTTTATTTTCCTCATACAAAGTTAATTAAAATTAGTTAGGCGAACTTACACGCGCATATAATAAAGTAATTTTGTTATTTTGTCTTTGTTAAAATGAGCATGCTTTGATCTGTGTCGTATTTATCTTAAGTGCGGTTATTTTTATGTCGGTTTTACAAAGGTTTTTGAGCGATTTTATGTAGCCGAATCAAGCGGAAAACAAATAAGGCCCGTTTAGGCCTTATTTGTTATTGTTATTCATTGTGCGATTATTGACTGATTACCGTAATTCCGCCCATATAAGGTCGTAACGCTTCCGGCACGGTAATTGAACCGTCGGCATTTTGATAATTTTCAAGAACCGCAACCAGTGTTCGCCCGACCGCGAGACCGGAACCGTTTAATGTATGAACAAGGCGTGTTTTTTTATCGGTTTTTGATTTGCAACGTGCCTGCATGCGACGAGCCTGGAAGTCCCACATGTTTGAACAGGAAGAAATTTCGCGATAAGTATTTTGCGCCGGCACCCAAACTTCTAAATCATAGGTTTTACAAGAGCCAAACCCCATATCGCCGGTACAAAGGAGGACTTTGCGATAAGGCAGATTCAGTAATTGAAGCACTTTTTCCGCATCGCCGGTCAGCTCTTCTAAGGCTTCCATTGATTTTTCAGGTGCCACGATTTGAACCATTTCCACCTTGTCGAATTGATGCATTCGAATTAAGCCGCGTGTGACGCGTCCGTAAGAACCCGCTTCTGAACGGAAACAAGGCGTATGTGCGGTCATTTTTATAGGCAAATCCGCTTCGTCTAAAATTTCGTCGCGCACGAGATTGGTGACGGGCACTTCCGCCGTTGGAATTAAGGCGTAAGGCACTTCGCCTTCCAACGGTTTCGTATGGAATAAATCTTCGCCGAATTTAGGTAATTGGCCGGTTCCATAAAGGCTGGCATGATTGACCAAATAAGGTACGTAGGTTTCTACGTAGCCGTGTTTTTCTGTATGCAGATCAAGCATAAATTGGGCAAGGGCTCGATGAAGCTTGGCAATTTGCCCTTTCATGACGGCAAAACGTGCACCGCTTAATTTAGCGCCGGCGGCAAAATCCAATCCGTTCGCTTGTTCACCCAGAGAAACGTGATCTTTGATTTCAAAATCGAAAACCCGCGGCGTTCCCCAACGTAAAATTTCTTTATTTTCGCTATCGTCTTTGCCTAAGGGAACCTCATCGGCAGGCAGATTCGGAATGGAAAGGGCAATACGATTAATTTCCGCTAAAACGGTTTCTAGTTCCGCTTTTGCTTCGTTTAACTGCGTCCCCATATTATCCACTTCGGCAAGTAGCGGAGTGATGTCTTCACCGCGGGCTTTGGCTGCGCCGACGGCTTTGGAACGCGCATTGCGATCCGCTTGTAAGGTTTCCGTTTTAACTTGCAACGCCTTACGTTGTTCTTCCAGAGAGGCCAATTGTTCCGTATCAAGGGTAAAATTTCGTTTTATCTTTAGTTGTTCTGCGATTTCGGCAAGATTATTGCGCAGTAGATTTGGATCGATCATAAAACTTCCTATGGAATAATGTAATTGAACGGGAACATTTTAACTGGAATCGTTTTAAGAAACCAGCTAAAAAGAGGGGGAGGTTTCTTCGGCGTTATCCGAAACATTGATTTTTTTGACCGCACTTTATTGGCGCCCGAGATTTGGCGACGTAGCGATTTTATCTGCGGAATCGAGCGACGATAGAGGCGCTAAGTTTTGACGATAAATAATATTTGTGATCCAGGTCAAAAATTTAATATTTATCGCTTACAGTTTTTGGTAAAAACGGTAGAATAAAACCGGTTTTAACAAATAGGGAGAAGTTAATATGTTTCCGGAATTTCGCGATTTAATCACTAAATTAAAAAATAATGATTCACATTTCGACAAATTGTTTGAAAAACATAATGAATTGGATCAGGAAATTAAAAATAAAGAAGCCAACATCGAATTGGCAACAAAAACAGAAATTGAGATTTTGAAAAAAGAGAAATTACGGATTAAAGACGAACTTTATGCTTATTTAAGAAAAAAAGCGGCTGAATGAGGATATTTGAATAACAAAAATGCGCTTAATTTTTAAGCGCATTTTTTTATTCTCCGTTTTCGCATTATTCTTCTAAAATAACTTTGCCGATATAGCCAAGATGACGATGACGTTGTGCATAATCAATACCATAGCCCACCACAAATTCATCGGGAATCTCAAAACCTACCCATTCCACCGGCACCTGCACTTCGCGGCGCGACGGTTTATCCAGTAAAGTACAAATAGCCAAACTTGCCGGCTCGCGTAAATTCAAAATTTCACGTACTTTTTCCAACGTATAGCCGGTGTCAATAATATCTTCCACAATAAGTACGTGTTCGCCACGAATATCACCTTCCAAATCTTTGCTAATTCTTACATCATGATTGGTCGTCATTCCGCTACCGTAGCTTGATGTAGTCATAAATTCAATTTCAATGGGCAATTTCAGTTCGCGTACTAGATCCGCCATAAACATAAACGAACCGCGTAGTAATCCTACCACAATGAGTTTATTAATTTGTTTTGCTTGATAAAAAGCCGTAATTTCTTTGCCTAATGCAACAATACGTGACTTTACGTCTTCTTCCGAAATCAACACATCAACATGATGTTTTTTCATTTTATTTCCTTTTTAGGTAATGAGAGCAATCATCCGGTGGATATTTTACAAAAAAAAGGCTGAAGTTTAAACTTTCAGCCTTTTTAACCCTAACGAATTTACTTTCTACTCTACCTGTCGGAGCAATCTGCAATCGCTACTGAACAGATGCGCCCATACTAACAGAAAAGAACTTATTGTCAATAAGAATTATTCTCAATTTTAAATTAATTCCCCGAAATCTTCATTTTATCCAATAAAATCGAACCGGTTTGAATGTTTGAGCGATGCTCAATATCGTCGGCAACAGCAAGCATATTTTTCAACATATCTTGCAATCGTCCGGCGATGGTGATTTCTGCTACGGGATATTGAATTTCACCGTTTTCTACCCAAAAACCGGAAGCACCCCGGGAATAATCGCCAGTTACAATATTCACCCCCTGCCCCATCACATCAGTGACTAATAAACCGCTGCCCATTTCGCGCAAAAGAGCACTTAATCCGCCAGTTAAATTAGGTTGTACCAACCAGTTATGAATACCGCCGGCGTGCCCGTTACTTTGCATACCAAGTTTTTTACCACTGTAATGGGTTAATAAATAGGTTTGCAGCACGCCATCTTGTACTATTTCCATATTTTGTGTGCGCACGCCTTCACTATCAAATGGCGTCGATGCCAAGCGACGTAATAAATGCGGGCGTTCACTAAGGTTAAACCAACTCGGTAATAATCGTTCGCCCAATTTATCTAACAGAAAACTCGAATTACGGTACAAACTGCCGCCGCTAATTGCCGCGGCAAAGTGAGAAATAAGGCCGGTCGCCACATCATTTAAGAAAATCACCGGCACTTCACGCGTGCTGAGTTTTTGCGGATTTAAGCGTGCCAATACTTTTTCCGCACAATTTTTACCCACCCAAATTGGCGAACACAATTTGTCGAATTCGCGCGAGACCGTATATTCATAATCGTTCTCTAAGGCATCTTGTACGCCGCCGATGACAGAACAAGACAATGAATAACGGCTAGACAAATAACTTTGCAGCATCCCGTGCGTATTGCCGTACACGCGCACGCCGCAGTGCGAATTGAAGCTAGCACCATTACTGTTCACAATGCGTTCATCAGCTTCCAATGCGGTGCTCTCGGCGAGTCTCGCCAATTCCGCAGCATGTTCCACGTTCACTTCAGCAGCGTGATACAGTGCTAAATCCGGCGCCTCAAATGCCATCAATTCTTTTTCGGCTAAGCCCGCACAGTCGTCAGGAGAAGTATATTTGGCAATCGCTAATGCAGCTTCAATTGCATTTTTAATTGCGCGTTCGCTTAAATCAGAAGTTGATGCATTGCCTTTTTGTTGTCCTAAATAAACGGAAATACCTAGCGCGCCATCATTGGTAAATTCGACGTTTTCGATTTCCTGCAAACGGGTAGAAACGGACAAACCGCTCACTTTAGTAACGCTCACTTCCGCCGTTGCGCCCGCTTTTTGCGCAGTCTCAAGAGCAAAACTCACCGCATCGCGTAAATCTTGTTGTTGCGCCTTCAAAAGTGCGGTCTGATTTTCAACTGTTTTCATAAGTTTACCCCGGTAAAAATTTGCCGCATTTTATCTTATTTCCAAAGTTTATGCTAAAATGCGCGCCAAATTTCAAAAAAGGAATGACATGGCAAAAGGCAAAAAGAAAGACGTTTTTGATTGGGAAGATGAAGAGCAAGAAGAAATCATTTGGGTCAGTAAAAGCGAAATCAAACGTGATGCGGAGGAGCTCAAACAACTCGGTGAAAAACTGGTGAACTTAACCAAAGCCAATCTGACTAAAATGCCGCTTGACGATTCTTTACTGGATGCAGTGGAACTGGCTCAACGCTTGCAAAAAGAAGCGCGCCGCCGCCAGTTGCAGTATATCGGTAAATTATTACGCGGTATGGATGTGGAGCCAATTCGTGAAGCCCTTGCCAAAATTGAAAACAAACATAATCAACAACAAGCGATGCTGCATAAATTGGAAAAAGTACGCGACGAATTGGTGGAAAAAGGCGATGCAGCACTCACCAACTTATTGAACAATTATCCGAAAGCAGATCGCCAACAACTACGTAATTTAATACGTGCCGCGCAAAAGGAACAAGCGCAAAACAAGCCTTCCAAAGCTTATCGTGAAATTTATCAAATATTAAAAACGTTGATGCTGACAGATTAACCCTACCGACCGGGCATCTTTGGGTTTAACCGTAAAAAGTATGGTTTGTCACTCTTTTGAACAGGATTTAAACATTTTTTATGAATATTCGTTGGAATAGTGTTCTTGGTCTCGCCTCGCTGTGCTTACTAGGTTGGTATTATTCGCTTAATCAAGACGACAGCGATTTGCAAAGCTTGGTTAAAACGCCGGACAGCCCGGATTATATCGGTAATAAGATGGAAACCACCGTTTTTTCACCGGAAGGTAAAAAACAATATTTAGCCTTTTCCGAGAAAGTGGAACATTTCGGCCAAAACGGTAAAACTAACTTTACTGCCCCGTTGGTTTATCTGTTCGATTTTCCCGCCGATAATTCCGTGCCAAAAAATGAGTCGGCTAAATTACCGGAGACGCAAAGTTGGAAATTAAGCGCACTGAATGCGGTGCTCACCAGAGACGAGATGCTTTATCTAACAGGCGATGTGGTAGTGGAAAGTTTGACGCCGGCTTCCCGTCTGCAACGTATTGAAACTGAATCGGCGACGGTAAATTTAAAAACACAAGATATTACATCGGACGAAGCCGTTAAAATTAACGGACAAAATTTTAATTCCACCGGTTTAAAAATGGTCGGAAATTTACGCCAGCAAGCGGCAACCTTAAAGGAACAAGTAAAAACATATTATGAAATTAGCAAACCGTAAACTTCTTCTCATTTCCACTTTGATGATGACTTCCCTTTCTGCTTTCGCCTTAAGAGAAGATTCCAATCAACCAATTAATATCGTGTCGGATAATCAATCCCTAGACATGGAAAGCAGCGTAGTAACATTCACCGATAATGTGGTGATTACTCAAGGTTCAATTTTAATTAACGCCAATAAAGTGGTGATCACCCGTCCGGCAACAAATTCCGGCAACAAAGAAACCGTGGAAGCATTCGGCAATCCGGTGACCTTCCACCAACTCATGGACGATGGCAAACCGGTGGATGGTAAAGCGAACAAAGTGCACTACGATCTTGGTAGCGAGTTCTTAACACTAACCGGCAATGCGGAGTTAAAACAGCTTGATAGCAAAATTAACGGCGAACGCATTACTTATGATGTGAAAAAACAGCAGTTAAAGGCTAACGGCGGTAAATCTCGCGTACAAACACTGCTGATTCCAGCCCAATTACAACAAAAAGGGACGAAATAATCGATGTCTGTTTTACATGCGGAATTTCTCGCGAAAAGTTATAAAAGCCGCAAAGTGGTTTCCAATGTCAGCCTGACCGTACATTCCAATGAAATCGTCGGCTTACTCGGACCGAACGGTGCAGGCAAAACGACTACTTTCTATATGGTTGTGGGATTGGTTCGTCAAGACGAAGGCAAAATCGTCATTGACGGTGAAGATATTAGTTTCCTTCCGATGCATAGTCGCGCGCAACGTGGGATCGGTTATCTACCTCAAGAAGCCTCTATTTTTCGTCGCTTAAGCGTTTACGATAACTTAATGGCGGTATTAGAAATCCGTAAAGATCTTACGCCAGAGCAACGCCGAGAAAGAGCGGATGAGTTAATCGAAGAATTTAATATCGGCCACATTCGTGACAGCCTTGGGCAAGCGCTTTCCGGCGGGGAACGGCGTCGTGTGGAAATCGCGCGCGCACTGGCGGCAAACCCAAAATTCATTTTGTTAGACGAGCCCTTCGCCGGCGTTGATCCGATTTCTGTCACCGACATTAAGAAAATCATCACTGATTTACGCAATCGCGGTTTGGGCGTATTAATCACCGACCACAATGTGCGTGAAACCCTAGACGTGTGCGAACGCGCTTATATTGTAGGCGAAGGCAAAATTATTGCCACCGGTACACCGCAAGAAGTGATGAATGACGAACACGTGAAACGCGTGTATCTCGGTGAACAATTTAAATTATAAAGATGAAATTAACCGAACTCTTTCGCCCTGAAAATATCCGTCAGGGCGTTTGCTTTTCCAGCAAAAAACGACTTTTCGAATCCATTGCAAATTTCGTAACGGAACAAATGCATTGTGACAAAGGCGAACAAGCTTGTTTGGAATGTTTATTTAACCGTGAAAAACTCGGCAATTCTGCCCTTGGCAACGGTGTTGCCATGCCGAAAGCAAAAATGCCGAGCGGCACCACCAATGCCCCCATCGCTGTTTTTATGCAATTGGCACAACCGATTGATTATGATGCGCCGGACGGTAAACCGGTAGATTTGATCTTCGCCATACTGGTGCCGGAAGAACAATGCCAAAATTATATTCCGGTGCTTTCCGATTTAACGGAAAAACTCGCCGACAAAAACTTTCTGAAACAATTACGTTCGGCTCAAAATACGGACGAAATTTGGCAAATTTTTGAAATTGCCGATCAAACTGAAAAATCGACAGTTTCCGACGAGAAACAAACCGCTTAATCGCATATCTTGAGAGGTTTTTATGGAAATTATCATTATCAGCGGCCGCTCCGGCGCCGGAAAATCTGTGGCATTACGCGCATTAGAGGATATGGGCTATTACTGTGTGGATAATCTCCCTCTAGACTTACTGCCGCAACTTGCCGATATTCTCGCTAAAACTCAAAGTGCGGTGGCTATCAGTCTGGATATTCGCAATTTGCCCGATTCGACTCATTCGTTGAATCAAATTCTAAATGATATTCAGCAACAGTACGCCACTAAAATTATTTTCTTAGATTCCGACCGTAGTACACTGATCCGTCGTTACAGCGATTCGCGCCGTTTGCATCCGCTTTCCAGCAAAGATCTTTCCCTTGAAGCCGCAATTGATGCCGAATATCAACAACTCGAACTGCTGGTTCAACACGCAAATTTGATTATTGATACCACGCATATTTCTACCCACACTTTGGCAGAGCGCTTGCGCGAATTTTTACGTGGCAACACGGATAAAGAACTCAAAATTATCGTAGAATCTTTCGGTTTCAAATATGGTATTCCGCTTGATGCGGACTATGTGTTTGATGTGCGTTTTTTACCGAACCCGCACTGGGATCCGGCACTTCGTCCGATGACAGGCTTAGATGCACCGGTCGCAGATTTTTTGAACAGCCATACGGAAGTGAACGAATTTATTTATCTCACCCGAAACTACATTGAAACATGGTTGCCGATGTTGGAAAAAAACAACCGCAGCTATTTAACCATCGCGATTGGTTGCACCGGAGGCAAACACCGCTCCGTGTATATCGCCCAACAAATCGGCGAATATTTTCAAGCCAAAGGGAAAAACGTACAGATTCAGCATAAATCTCTTGAACGGCAAAAAAGTAAGACACAAGCCTAAAATAAAAAATATGCTAAATCGTTTATAAATCAACAAATTAATTTATTCGTGCCTTCGCTACAAAAGCGACACTGAAGATTCATAACGAAGAGTGAAATCAGCACCGCATTGAAACCTTGAAACCATTGGGAAAGCCAATAATTGGAAATCTGCAACGAAGGTGCGAATTAGCACCGCATTGAAGCCTTAGATGTTGTCGGATGTTTTTTTATTAAACGATATATTCGGCAAAAATCTGCTCAAGATTTTCTAGCAGTGCTGTTTTTCCGCCAATCTCTTCATTTTGCCAAGACAAGGTTAAAATCTCTGACGAAAATTGTTTAGCCGCCTGTTCCGCCAACGGCAAATAACTAATATGCCAAGGCTCACGCCCGATTTTTTTATTTTTCGGCATCTGCGTAAACGGCAGCGCGAAATCAAAGTGCGGTAGATTTTCCGTGAGAAATTCACTCAATTCAAAAAAATAACCGCCTTTTTCATATTCCCAAGGCTCAAGCTGTAAGGATTGACCTTGCGGCAACAAATCGGGATCGAAAATATCAATTTCCGTGCCCCAATGATGACGGCTCGCCCCCGGCAAGGCAGACCAACGCAAAATCGCCAGACATTTTTGCCAATCGTCCAACTGACCTAACTCCAATGCGGTGCCGAAATCATCATGCACTTTACGCTCACCGCTGAATTTACCGTTCCAAATAAGCTGTTGGCGGGCAAAATCACGAAAGCTACTCGCCGGCTGTAAATTAAAGCCATTGTTGACCGCACTTTGTTGTAAGCCTTGAAAGGCTTTTGCCGCTTCCGCCTGTAAAAAATGGTTTGGCGAATGCGGTGTCGGTAAATGGATTAAATGCGTGCGCGATTTACCGGTGAGCATTTCTGGAGTTAATTTCATTTTAGCTATCCAATAAATTCACGAGCATTTGATGATAAATCTGACCGCACTTGGCAAGATCGGAGACACTCACACATTCATTCACTTTATGAATGGTGGCATTGAGTGGGCCGAACTCCACCACTTCCGCGCCCATCAGCGCAATGAAACGTCCATCCGACGTACCACCGCCTGTTTCTGCTTGCGGTGTCACGCCCGTAATTTGTTCAATGGCAGACGTGACGGAATCCAATAATTTACCCGGTTTGGTTAAAAACGGTTTGCCGGAAAGATTCCATTCAATGCGATATTTCAAACCGTGTTTTTCCAACATTTCGGCGACTTTTTGTTTGATCATCTCATCCGTCACTTCCGTGCAATAACGCAAATTAAACTGCACGTAAAGCTCGCCCGGGATCACGTTATTACTGCCCGTACCAGCATGAATATTGGCGATTTGCAGGCTGGTCGGCGGGAAAAATTCATTGCCGTTATCCCATTGATAGGTTGTCAGTTCTTGTAGGAATGGTGCGGCTTTGTGAATCGGATTTTCCGCTAAATGCGGATACGCCACATGGCCTTGAACGCCTTGAATATAGAGGTTACCCGTAATCGAACCGCGACGACCATTTTTGACCACATCGCCCAAGGTTTTTGAGCTGGACGGCTCGCCCACCCTGCAATAAGTGATTTTTTCACCGCGCGCCATTAAGGTGTCTACCACGCGCACCGTGCCATCTTTCGCAGCCGCTTCTTCATCGGAGGTAATCAACAAAGCGATTGTGCCGGCATGATTCGGGTTGGCTTTCACATAATCTTCCGCCGCTACAATCATCGCTGCCAGCGATCCTTTCATATCCGCTGCGCCACGCCCGTAAAGCACATCGTCCACAATTTTTGCCTCAAAGGGCGGATACGTCCATTGGCTTTCGTCGCCCGTCGGCACCACATCCGTATGCCCGGCAAAAGTAATCACCGGTTCCCCCGAACCATGCTTTGCCCACAAGTTTAAGGTGTCGTTAAACGGCATCCATTCAATTTGAAAGCCTAATTTTTCTAAACGTTCTACAATCAGTTGCTGGCAGCCTTCATCATTCGGGCTAATAGAGGGACGACGAATCAAATCTTGCGCCAGAGAAACCACTTTTTCTTGCATAAAAACTCCTGAAAAAATCACCGCACTTTAGGCAAAAACAGCTTGATATTCTTTTTCGTCAAAACCAATCAATGATTTCCCCTCTTGCAAAATAATCGGGCGTTTAATCAACGTTGGATTCTCGGCAAGCACGGAAAGTGCGGTGGCTTTTGACAACGTTTTTTTCACGTCTTCGTCAAGATTGCGCCAAGTCGTGCTACGTTTATTGACTAAATTTTCCCAACCGAATTGCGCTTCAGCTTGCTGTAAAAAAGCATTATCTAAACCGTCCACTCGATAATCATGGAGTTTATGTTCGATGTTGTGATCCGCAAGCCATTTCAATGCTTTCTTCACGGTATCGCAGTTTTTAATGCCGTAAACGGTGATCATATTTTCATCTCTCATCTTCAGTAGTTCTAATGTTAATTTTTCAATATCGTTTTTTCTATACAGACAATCTAGCCAAGAGTCAGGAATATTTTTGACACCATAGTAAGCGCCTGCAATTTGTCCACAGATTGAGGCATTAGTATCCGCATCATCACCCAAATTTGCCGCCATTAATACGGCATCTTTAAAATTATCCGTATGCCAAAACGCCCAAAGCGCTACTTCTAGGCTATCTACAACATAACCGATACTGCCGACATCATCAGATTTTTTATTTTTAAATTCGCCAAGACAGATATGTGTTAACTTATCAAAAGTTAACGCATCTTTATCTTGAAATAATTGGTCTTTGGTCAGACCTTGAAAAATACGCAAAATCAATGTTGAAAAATATTGGCAAGACTGAATTGCTTCAGATGTAGCATGCGTAGTTTTTGAACTTAACTCTGCATACTTTAAAACATTTTCATGATTTTGATGATAACGCAAAATGACGGGCATTAAGCGCATTAAAGAACCATTGCCTGAATATTTTGCATCGGTTCTAGGAGTATAAGGATTACCTGTTCTTTTAAATTCCCCTAGCATAAATGCTACTTGCTTACCAATACCAAAGGTATGTGGAAGGCTTGAGTTTTTTCCTGTGTCCGCCCATTCATAATAGCGATTCATTTGGTCAAGGGGATCAAACTCAGGCTTAGCAACTAAACTTTCAGCTAAGCAAATCGCCATGGACGTATCGTCAGTCCAATGTCCTTTGGGTAAACGAAATTTTCCCCCACTTCGCATATCTGTTAACGGTCTAAAGCTTCCTCTAGGGCAAAATTCCACGACTGAACCTAGGGCATCCCCACAAGCTAATCCGAGGAAGCCACCTAATGCTCTTTCTTCAATATTTATCATCATTTTTATCTCCCAAAAATAAAAAATCCTCAATCTTATTCAGACTGAGGATTTTAACCATTACATTAATCAATCACAAATAGATTAACCCAATAACTTATTGATACGCTTAATAAACGCCGCCGGATTTTCTAACGAACCGCGCTCTGCAAGCATGGCTTGCTCTAGCAACAATTCTACCCAATCAGCAAATTCCGCTTCATCAGCAATGTCAGCTACCTTTTTCACCAAGTGATGTTCCGGATTTAATTCAAACGTGTATTTCACTTCCGGCACAGGCTGACCTGCCGCAGCAAAAAGTTTTGCCATTTGCGTGGTCATTTGGTCGTTGTCGGTGGATACCACGGCAGGCGTATCCGTTAAATTATGGGTCACGCGCACGTCTTTTACACGATCGCCAAGCAAAGTCTTCACGCGCTCAATCACGCTACCAAAGGCTTCGTCTTGTTCTTTTTGCGCGTCGGATTCTTTATCCGCCAAATCGCCTAAATCCAAGTTCGCTTTGGTGATACTTTGCAACGGTTTGCCGTCAAATTCCGTTAAGTAGCTCAACATCCATTCATCAATGCGGTCGGAAAGCAGCAACACTTCAATGCCTTTTTTGTTGAACAATTCCAAGTGTGGACTATTTTTTGCCGCCACATAGCTGTCTGCCGTGATGTAATAAATGGCTTTTTGCCCTTCTTTCATACGGGAAACGTAATCTTCCAACGACACCGTTTGTTCGGCTCCGTCATTGTGGGTTGAAGCAAAACGCAACAATTTCGCAATCGCTTCTTTGTTAGCAAAATCTTCTGCCGGCCCTTCTTTCAAGACTAAACCGAACTCTTTCCAGAATTGTTGGTATTTTTCCTTATCCTCTTTCGCCAGTTTTTCCAACATTTGTAAAGAACGTTTGGTTAAGGCATTGCGGAGTGCGGCAGTCACTTTGTTATCCTGCAAAATTTCACGGGATACATTTAACGGCAAATCATTGCTGTCGATTAAACCACGCATAAAACGCAGATAATTCGGCATAAATTGTTCCGCATCATCCATGATAAACACGCGCTGCACATAAAGTTTTAAACCGTGCTTGTGCTCGCGATTGAATAGATCCCAAGGGGCTTTACTTGGCACATAAAGCAGGCTGGTATATTCCTGATTACCTTCCACTTTATTATGTGCCCATAAAAGTGGATCGGCAAAATCGTGGCTGATGTGTTTATAAAATTCTTTGTATTCCTCATCGGAAATGTCGTTTTTAGAACGCGTCCACAAGGCATCGGATTTATTGATTTTTTCCCATTTTTCGCCGGTTTCTTTGCCTTCGTCATCATATTCTTTGGTCAGCATTTCCACCGGTAAACCGATATGATCGGAATATTTACCGATAATTTCGCGTAATCGCCAATCGTTTAAGAATTCTTTTTCATCTTCGCGTAAATGTAAAATCACGTCAGTGCCACGGGATTTTTTCTCAATATCCGCCA
>ERZ773100.1091-NODE-1091-length-12974-cov-6.150940_pt1 | contig 12974 bp, 11 predicted proteins | sample MGYA00511119_ERZ773100 | MGnify/ENA primary metagenome ERZ773100 (study PRJEB29015, sample SAMEA2738000) | human oral metagenome | biome: human oral; feature: human-associated habitat; material: dental | place: China | collected 2111 ...
AGGACACCAGGTTCTCATCCTGGCAACCCGGGTTCGATTCCCGGTAGGGTCACCACAGAGAAATTATCAAAATATAGGCAGCTTTAGCTGTCTATATTTTCATTGTACACTGCTTGTGGTTGGGTTACAATGAAAGTGAGTATAAACAGTAGACGGGAAGCTTACCTATGTCTAAGAAACAATCCAAATTGAGCAAGATTAATGTAGTCAAACCACGCAAAGTATTACTACTATTCGTCACGCCGCTAATCTTGGTGACAATGATTGTCGGCGGTTTTTTATATCAAATTCCAGCTTGATGTCGCTAACGCTCAGGCTGACATGAAGGAATATCTGCAAAATAAGTATAGGCAAGAATTTGTGGTCGAAAAGCTAGAGCATAAGGGCGGTGGTCTTGCGGTTGAGGGTAGCTGGACTGCTAATGCATATAAAAATAGTGACTATAAGTTTCTTGTTCACAAAGGGAGAAAGTCCTATAGCGATACCTACCTTAGCGCCTTCTATAATGAGCAGGAGGCTGGTTCTCTACGCAAGATTATTAGTATTTTAGGTATTGAAAACTATCGACACACAACTGATCTATCAGGTCTTCAGCTCTCCGCTCTCCAAGACTCTTCTAGCCCACTTCGCTCCTGGAAAGTTATAACCCAATCCCCGTCTAGCGTCAGTGAGGTAAAAGTTTATTATAGAAATAAATTCTAGGTCTATCAGTCCGTTGCATCGGGCTTATTCTTAAGGTAAAATGATAAGCAGTAAGCAATAAGGGGGCTGTGCTACATGGCAAAGAGCAAAAGTAGAAGAAAGAATAAATCGCGCGTAAATAATAAAAAAGCCTGGCAAGTTATCTTTATTATCCTGTCGTCAGTAGTTGTGGTGATGATTGTAGTGTACATTATAGGTGGAATTATAGTAGATAGAGAAATTAATAAACGTTCGGTTAGTGATAAGACAGAGCAAGCTAGCATGACCAGCTATCTAAAAAACAAATACGACCAAGATTTTGAGGTAGAAAAACCTAGTTGCAATGGCGGTGCTTTTGGTATTTCTTGTGTATGGTCTACTGATGCTTATCCTAAATCAGATAAAAGTATAAAGATACATATTTCTCGGGTGGATAACCAGACGAAGTACAGCGACGACTATGTAGTAAGAACTTGGCAAAAAGAACAAACTGCCAAAATTCAGCCCAAAGTCAGAGAAATATTTAAAGACATGCCCGTTGACGTCAAAGTTAGACTAGGCGTAATAGATCCAGACGTAGAGCGTACCTTCACTCTGAAAAAGCCAACTTTTGAGGAGGTGTTTTTAGCGGGAGATAAAGGTAAATATGGATTAACTGTATATTCGATTGCTATAAGATATAGGGGAGACGGAGAAATGCCAAAAAATGACATAACCGGTAGACTGTTTGAAATGGTGCAATATGTAAGACTTCAAGGCATTTCTCGAGTATCATCTAGTGTGTTATACATTAACGGAAAAGATAGAAGGGGTGTTTCTTGTGGTGTAGACGAAAATATATCATCAGAAAGTGTAAAAAAATGTCTAGATAATATGTCCGTATTATCAAAGGAGGATCTTATATGGTAAGCACTAAAGATTATCTAAGCCTATCAGCCTTGGCATATGTTGATTTTAAAGATTCTTCCAACCCACTTCGCTCCTGGAAAGTTATAGCCCAATCTCCGTCTAGTGTTAACGGAAAGTTGTGTAGTAGTATTTCTTTGCATATAAGTTGTGCTTAAGCTAAAATAATAATGTCTAGAAAATAACCGGAGGGGATAATGGCAAAAAAAGTCAGTAAGGCAAATAAGAATAAAATATATAAACTATTGATAACCCTCTGTAGTTTGGTTGCACTAATTGTTGCCATAGCGATTGTCTTACATGTCAAAAATGAAAATAAAATATCTAATGCCCAGAATGGGATGTCTGGGTATCTGAAAAATAAATATAAAGAAGACTTTAAGGTCGAAAGACCCGAGCATAAACACGGAGGTTTTGGGGTCAACGGTATATGGATGTCGCAAGCATACCTAGCGTCAAACCCAAAACTAAAATTTGACATCGACTGCAGCTATTTGAATCCCTCTGACTGTAGCGACCAATACATCGCTGCCATCTGGTCAGTCCAAGCCAGTAAGGAGTTAGAGGCTATAGTAAAAGAAGTTAATGCTAGTAGTGGCAATAGCTATAAAGCAGATAGTGCACGGGCAGAAATTGTCTTATCTGAAGATTTGGTAGATTCTGTGAATAAACAGTCTAAGTATGAGGACAATAAAACTAAAGACGAAGGCTTCCTTTATAGATTAATAATAGACGCCCCAAACGACAGCCAAAAGGCCTCTTACATATTTAAGATTGTAGAGAAGCTGAGAGAAGAGGGTGTGTATAGTGTAGATGTAGACGTAAATAGAAATAATAACTCGAAAATAAGATGCGAAATATTTTTTAATAAAAATAAATTGGGCAGTAAAGATAATATAGAAGAATGTATCGTTAAGACTGGGAGGGAGTAAAATGACATTAGATACAAGAGCCTATCTAAATTTAAGTGCGTTGGCGTATATAGATTTTAATAAATCTCTTACAGGTTTAACTATTAAGGATCTTATCGAGCGTAAGGCTATTCCAGAAAAAGATTTAAACAAGCCTGAACTCTCCGCCCTCCAAGATCCTTCTAATCCACTTCGCTCCTTTCGTAATGTACTTGTTTGACTATAAAGCTTAAGGTAAAATGAAGGCAGAGCATTAATTGTTTAACATGCAAGGGATTAAGGTGGTATGACTGGAGTCAATAAGTCAAAAAGTAGTAAGCAAAATAAAAACAAATTACCTGGCCTATATAAGAGGAAAATTATTACACTAGCTTCCGTAGTTGTCGTTGTGGTTATATTGTTTGTTATCTTGAACCTATATCTAAATTCGCTATTGCAAATATCTTCGCCTGATAAGGCAAAATATCAAATGCAACAATACCTTTCTAGTAAATACGGTGAAGATTTTACCATAAACAGCCCTAAATATGAAAATGGAGGTTTTGGTATAATCGGCTCATGGAGGTCCGAGGCTTATTCTATATCAAATAAGCGATTAAAGTTTCGTGTAAGTTGTGTTCCGTCTAGAGATGGAACTTTCAGTTCATCGAGTTGTAGCGACCAATACATCGCTGCCATCTGGTCAGTCCAAGCCAGTAAGGAGTTAGAGGCTATAGTAAAAGAAGTTAATGCTAGTAGTGGCAATAGCTATAAAGCAGATAGTGCACGGGCAGAAATTGTCTTATCTGAAGATTTGGTAGATTCTGTGAATAAACAGTCTAAGTATGAGGACAATAAAACTAAAGACGAAGGCTTCCTTTATAGATTAATAATAGACGCCCCAAACGACAGCCAAAAGGCCTCTTACATATTTAAGATTGTAGAGAAGCTGAGAGAAGAGGGTGTGTATAGTGTAAAAATAAACACCAATAGCAGAAGCCGTTCAACTGGCAGATGTACAATTTTTCTAGATAAAAAAGATTTGGGGTCCGAAAAAGACTTAAATGATTGTATTAATAAAATAGGGGAGTAGAAAATGTCGCTGAGTACGTTAGACTATCTGAATTTAAGTGCAATAGCTTATTTAGATTTTGATAAATTATCGATAGGGAAAAACATAGCCCAGCTCATAAAAGAAGAAGCCATTCCAAAAAATGATCTAAATAAAAAATCCGAACTCTCCGCTCTCAAAAACGAATCTAACCCTCTCCGCTCCTGGAAGATTATAGCCCAATCTCCTTCTAGTGTCAGTGAAGTGAAAGTCGTGAATTATCGCGGGTATAAACAAAAGGAAGTTATTACTCGCTCTATCCCCTTTTCTTGTACTGCTTTTCAAAACCCCGAAACAGGTGAGATAGTATTTGCCTTTCGTGGTACTAATAATATAAAAGATTGGGGTACGGACATACAAATAGCGTCTTTCGTTCCACAGGTATTTATTCGCCAATTTCAACAAGCAAAAGACTTTGTGTTTAATACTTTAAACGAACACGGTCCAGTATGTTACGAGACTAAAGATGCTATGTTCAAGGCTCTCAATCAGAATAGTAATGTTAGCTTTACTGGACACTCGCTAGGTGGCGGGTTGGCTCAGTATATGACATACGTAACTTCTGATATGGAAAGTGGTGATATAGGGGTAAAGTCAGTAACCTTTAATGGCGTTGGTATAGGTCAGAACACTTGGGATATTGAAATATGGGATAATGGATATAAGTATAATTCAACGAATCATATTAATTCTGGAGATCTTACTGGTAATTACGGCATGAGACTGGGCAGGCAAGTTTATCACGCCGATGCATTGAGTGGAGTGCGAGCTCAATCGGTGAACGTCAAGGCGTTAACAACTATGCTTATATATAAGGTCTATAGCTTTACGGGCAAGAATCGCAATGTTGATTATCTTGCTAAAATAAAGAACATTCAAAAGGGTCTAAAAGACGGAGATGAATATAGGAGTACTATGCTGGCATACGCAGGATTCTTTGGCGGCGGGGGTGGTTCGGGTATTGCAAGGTATCATATGCTTGACACTCTAATAGACAGGACAACAGGTAATATAACAGATACCATAGAGGAGAATGCAGCCGGCTTGGCTAAGCTCGACCAGGACAAGATCGAGAAGCTTATTGGAGCTATCAAAGTTATTGAAGTAGCTAAAAGAGAAGGTAATTATAAGGAGTCATTACTGACCAATAAATTGCCTTTCTATAAATGGAAAGAACATAGATCAGGTAGATATGAAGGTATGCCTGGTAATCCTCCAGCAAAAGAGTATGGCAAAGCTAAATACAGCTATAGAGACGCTCAAATTGGCTATGCAAACTACGTACTGAAAGAGTTTGAAAGGATGTTATCGAGTGGAGAATATAAAGATATTGAGGTTATTTTTCAGAAAGCCCAAGCCGAGCAAAACCGCCGCATTGATCCGCTGGTGTTTGATCTGGGCGGCGACGGAATAACGACAGTTTCACTTGAAGAATCAAACGCTTTCTTTGATTTGGATAACAACGGTTTCGCTGAAAAAACCTCGTGGGTTGGTGTTAAAGAAGGTTTGTTGGCGTATGATAAAAATGGCGACGGGGTAATTAATGGCGGTAACGAACTGTTTGGCGACCGCACTTTAATGAAAGATGGTAAGACATTGGCGTCAAGCGGTTTTGCTGCCTTGACAGAGTATGACGATAATAAAGATGGTAAGATTGACAGTAATGACGTAATATATGCGCTGTTACGAATTTGGCAAGATGCTGATGGCGACGGTATTGCTTCTGCTGGCGAGTTAAGGCGATTGGTTGATCTGGGGATTGTGTCTATTGGGTTGTCGTATAGCAACACTGGCGTGACCGACAGCGCTAATAACATCCAAGTGCGGACAGGAACGTTTACCTTGGCAGATGGCAGTTCTCGGACAGTTGGAGAATACCTACTAAATCGTAATCCAGTGCATTCGGTAGATTCGTCGCCGATAGAGATTTCTGATGGCGTTGCGCTATTGCCAAACGTACAAGGAGCAGGAAATGTTGGCTCACTGCATAAAGCGATAATGCAGGATAAATCCGGTTCTTTGCGTAGCTTGGTTGAGCAATTTATTACAGAAAAGGATGTCGCAAAACGTGAGGCGTTGACTGAGGATATTTTGACGCACTGGGCAGGGGCGGATTCTGTTGATCCAAAGAGTCGCGGCGATGTGTTTGATGCCCGAAAATTGGCTGTATTGGAAAAGTTTTTCGGTGCAGAGTTTCAAGGGATACCAAACGCCAACTCGGCACCCTTGCTAAAATCTTCGTATACTAAGTTGTTTGAGGTTGTGTATGTGTCATTGATTTCTCAGGCGCAGTTGAAAGATATAGTGAATAGCGTGGCTGATGGCAATGATGAGATTTCATTTGAGAAAGCTAAACAAGTTATAGATGCCGCTATTGCTCAAGATCCTGTTGCTGGCTCTGGCTTATTGGGCGAATTTGCGCGGGCAATGAAGTATTATGGATTGAAGAGCGGTAAAGAGTTTGCTGTTTTACGAGGTTATTATGCTGGTAAATCAGCGCAGTATGGTCGTATTATTGATTTTGCTGGCGAACAAGTTTTACGTGGTACGGCCAATGGAGAATTGCTCAGTGTGGGTGATTTGTATACTTTGATAGACGGCGACGCCGGCAACGACATTCTTGAAGGCAACGCTGGCAATGACACCCTGGTTGGTGGCACCGGCAACGATCGCCTCGAAGGCGGCGAAGGTAACGACGTCTACGTCTTCAGCAAGGGGGATGGGGAAGATAGGATATTCGACGCGAACGGTCTAGCTGACGAAGTTCGCCTGGGTCATGAGTCTATCGATGTGGTATTCGAAAGAGTCAACAGCAGTCTGCGCGTTCGCATGCCTGGGTCGCTTGATGCGATTACGATTGACTCGTGGTATAACGGAGACGCGTACAAGATTGAGACTTTCAAGTCTACCGACGGAAACGTAATCACTCACACGCAAATCGAAAGCCTCATTCAGGCGATGGCGTCGTTCCAGAACGACACGGGCATGACATGGGAACAGGCGCTGTCCGAACAGCCGTCTCAAGTTCGCTCAATCGTTCAAGAGTATTGGACTGTGCCAACAGTGTAATGTACGTGTTGGTATTTTGCTTGGCACAGCGTTGATCAAAATGTGTCGAAAAATCGTTTTATCATCAAACGAAGTAGTTTGTATAGTTCGTTGATTTCGCTATTTTTGCGTATGATTTTTGGGTGGGAGTCCGCGTCCTTTCCTCTGAGATTGTCTTGAGTAACTGTGTTTGTCAATAAGTTCAATAAAAATTCTACGTCGTAGCCTTCGCTATGAACTACTTGGCGGCGCGCCGAATTGATGGATTTCAGAAGAGATTTATAATCGCTCATGTCGATGTCTAATTTATCCAGCGCGATTTTTAGAGATTTCATAAAAGTTGGTCTGGTCATCAACGCATATATTTCTGCCTCGGAGCGTAGGTAAAAGTCACGTACGTCGCTAGTTATCTCCGTTTCGATTGCTTTAATTGCGGCGATGACTTTTTGAATAGACTCGCAATTGGCTTGTTTGTTGTGTTTGTTGATTCGCTTAAATTCTCGTTCAGCAACCGCTTCGGCGAAACTTTGCAAAGCAAAAATTAGGCTAGTTACATCCATGAAAAATACTTCTGAACTTTCGCTAAATCTATAATCTGTGATTCGCGCAAAAGCTAGACCAAGTTTGCTAGTGGCGCCCAAGCGTTTGTTGCGTTTTGGGTTTAAAAAATAATAAGTCATTTTCGCCAGGTTTTTTGAATGCAGCTCGCGGTTGATTTGTAAAATTGCTCGGTATTCCGAAGCGCCAGAATCCATGGCGTACAGGTGGTTTTTAGCTAGATACAGGGAAATATCGTCACCGAGTTTTATGGAATCTATCTGACAATCTATTTGGTCAAAGTAACAAATCCAGTAGAGCTTAAAGGCTAGTAAAATTTTACCCAAATCTACAAATGCCAGCGGTTTGTCGCTGCACTCGAATTGATATTTTAATAATGTAGCGAGCCGTGCGTCATTTTTATCACGCACCCGTTCGCTGTGTCGACGGATTGAATAGCCGGCGAAATTATTCACGTCGATACTTTTGTAGGTTGCGGATTCTAATTTTTTTGACAGTGCAGACTTGGTCAGGCGCTCATATGTGCCAGTTGTGTTGACAATTGAATGGATGCTGTCTGGAATATGTTGAGCATGAATAGTTATGCTAGCTGACGGCGCAGCGGCGCGAAGTATAAAAGTGATGCCGCGGCTAATTGACCAATGCAAATAAGCGCGAATATCGTATGAAACGCCGCGCGCCTCGCCGCCAAGCAAAGTTTGCTTGTAGGACGCGAAAGGAGCTATATAGCCGTCTGGTGTTTTTATAACAACAAGTATGCTTTTGAAGTTGCCCGGCTCGACGACCGACATGCTAGCCTTTAGTTTCAGTTTAGAAATATCTAAATGACCGTGCCCTTGGGCTACTATTTTTCCTGTGGAGCTGTCTAGATAAAATACTTCGCCGATGTACGAGTTTTTGGTTAATTTTTCGCGCACTATCTCTTCCTATGTTAATCGCATGACTTATTTACAATTATACAAAAACTTTTCTAGAGCTATCATTTTACCCACGCTTAAGCTTTGAATTATCGACCGCGCCTGTTATAGTTGTAGGCAATTAGAGGGCACTCAAGTGAAGCATGGTAAATCGTTCAATGACAAACGCGGCGCAAAAAACTCGGATGGTCGAGCGGGTATTAAGGTTGGCGCGTCGCAGGAAAAGCAGTCTATGGCAACCGACCCTGGACTGTTTTGCTTCATTAACATCGCTCACTTCCACGGCATTCCCGCCGATCCGGAGCAGATTGTGCATGCTCTCGCGATTGACTCGCATGAGGGCATGAGCGAAGGCGACATGCTGCGCGCCGCCAAATCTCTCAAGCTCAAAGCCCGCGCTGCGACCGTAAAATACAGCAAATTAGCCAAGCTGCCGCTGCCGGCAGTCGTCGGGCTCGAGAAAGAAAAGTACGCCATCCTAGCGCAAATTGTTGAGGGCAAAATGCTGATGTTGATGCCGGGTGGCACGCCGCCCAAAGTAATTTCCGCCGAAGAATTTCAGAAAAATTGGACGGGCAAAGTGCTGCTTTTTGTGTCGCGATTTTGGCAAGAAACCGATCGCAAATTCAACCTCAAATGGTTTATTCCAACAATTCTAAGATACAAAAAGCCGCTGCTGCAGGTGTTACTGGCGGCATTGATCGTGCAAATTATTGGCATTTTTACGCCGATTCTCATGCAGGTTGTTATCGACAAAGCCTTGAGCCATCACAGTGTTTCGACGCTGGATGTAATCGTCGGCGGGCTGGTGATTATCGCGATTTTTGAGACGCTGCTCGGTATCGCGCGCAACTATATTTTCACCCACACCACCAGCCGTATTGATGTGATTTTGAGCTCGCGGCTGTTTCGGCATTTGTTTGCGCTGCCGCTACGCTATTTTGAAACTCGGCGCGTCGGCGACACTACGGCGCGCGTTTTGGAGCTGGAGAAAATTCGCAGCTTCTTAACAGGCACGCCGATGACGACGGTTATCGACATCAGTTTTATGTTCGTTTACATCGCGGTGATGTGGTTTTATAGCCCGAATTTGACGTGGTTGGTCCTAGCGAGTTTGCCAGTTTTTGCGCTGCTTTCAGCGATTATTACGCCGATGTTGCGCAGCCGTTTGGACGAAAAATTTAACACCGGCGCCGACGCGCAGTCGTATTTGGTGGAGTCTATCAGCGGCGCGCAAACCATCAAATCTTTTGCACTCGAGCCGCAGCTGCAGAAAAATTGGGAAGGGCGCCTTAGTAATTATGTGCGGGCAAATTACAAAACGCAGCTGCTGTCTGGCAATGCTGGCGCGTTCGGGCAATTGATTCAGAAAGTTTTTGACATTGCGATTTTGTGGGCGGGCGCACATATGGTGATGGCGGGCAGTTTGACGATCGGCGGGCTGATTGCCTTTCGCATGTTGAGCGGTCGAGTCAGCGGGCCGGTGTTGCGCCTGGTGCAATCGTGGCAAGATTTTCAGCAAACTGGGATTTCGATGAAGCGGCTGGGCGATATTTTCAACACCAAACCAGAGCCGACGCTTGACCCGAGCAAGTCGCGGCTGCCGGCGATAAAAGGCGACGTGCGATTTGAAAATGTTCGTTTTCGCTACAGTCCAGACAGCCCCGAGGTGGTGCGCGATGTGTCGTTTGGCATTCGTCCCGGTTCGGTGATCGGCGTGGTCGGGCGCAGCGGTTCGGGCAAAAGCACCATCTCGAAATTATTGCAAAGATTATATGTGCCAGAATCCGGCAAGATTTTGATCGACGGCGTCGATATCGCCACCACCGACCCGGCTTGGCTGCGCCGGCAAATTGGCGTTGTCTTGCAGGAAAATTTTTTGTTTAACGCCTCTATTCGCGACAACATCGCGGTGCACAAACCGAGCGCTAGCATGGAAGAAGTTGTTCGCGTTGCCAAAATCGCTGGCGCGCACGAATTTATCACTGAACTCACGGAAAGTTACGATACGTCGGTCGGCGAAAAAGGCGAGGGTTTAAGCGGCGGGCAAAAACAGCGCATCGCCATCGCTCGCGCCCTATTGCACGATCCGAAAATTTTGATTTTTGATGAAGCGACGTCGGCGCTTGATTATGAATCGGAAAATATTATCCAGCAAAACATGAAGCAAATCGTCGCTGGGCGTACGGTGATTATCATCGCGCATCGTTTGTCGACGCTCAAATCGGTCGACAAAATTATGGCGATTGACCGCGGGCAATTAGTCGAATACGGCGCGCCGAGCACGTTGCTAAAACGCGGCGGTTTGTACGCGCATTTGTATCGTCAACAGTTTGGAGTCGAGGCATGAAATTTTCAAAAAATGTAAATGATTTACAATATGAATTTTTGCCAGCCGCCGAAGAAATTATCGAAAAACCAGCTGCGCCGCTCGGGCAAATTGTGATTTATTTAGTCACCTTGCTGATTGCGGTGGCGTTGGCTTGGTCGTATTTTGGCAAGCTCGACATCGTGGCGGTCGCCAGCGGCAAAGTCTCGACCGAAGGCAGTACCAAGATTATCCAGCCGGCCGTTTCGGGCGTGGTGACGGAAATCAAAGTGCGCGAAGGGCAAGCCGTGAAGAAGGGCGACGTTTTGGTTCAGCTCGATAAAACCGTGGCGGAAAAAGACTTAGCTGCCACCACCCAAAGCCTAAATACAGCCCGCGTCGAGCGCGATATTTTGCGGCGTTTAGCTAGCGGCGGCAGCACTGATGACGTCATCAATTCGGCTGAACTTTCTATTGATACCAAGGCGATTTTGCGTGAATTTGCCAGCTCGCAGGCGGCGCTAAAAAACGCGCGTCAGCAGAATTTGAGCGGCAATATCAACAACTACCAGCAGCAACTGAATTTTAATCAGCAAACCAAAAATCGGCTAGAAACGAATTTGCAGGAATTGAAAAATCGAAAAGCCGAAATCGAAAAACAACTGCCAGAAGCCAGCCCAGTTGATAGGTTGCGGCTGCAGAATGAGCTTAGCACATTGGAGCAACGTATCGCCAGCAGCGACAGCGCGGTGATTAGCCAAAATCAGCAGCTGCTGCAATCGCAATCGGCGCTCAATCAAGCCGAAAACCAGTCGCGCAGCCAAATCGCCGAAACCAACAGTACGATGAGCAGTCAAATTATCGCTACCGAAAAGCGCATCACCGAACTCGAAAACAGCCTGGTCAAAGCCAAGCAAAATTTAGCGCACACTACCATCACGGCGCCGGTTGACGGGACAGTTCTGCTGCTGGCGACCAAAACCGTTGGCGGCGTGGTGAATGCCGGGCAGCAGCTGGCGCAGGTCGTGCCCGAAAAAGTGCCACTCTACGTCGATGCGACGTTAGAAAACCAAGATGTCGGCTTCGTCAAGCAAGGTCAGCGTGTCGTTGTCAAAATTGCTACATATCCGTTTCAGCGCTACGGCTATTTAGTGGGTGAAGTCGAAACCATCAGCCCAGACGCCATTGAGGACGAAAAGAAAGGTTTGGTCTACAAAGCCAAAATCAAATTAGACAGCAGTCAAAGCTCCAAACAAGCCGACCTCAAATTACTACCCGGCATGAGCGTCTCAGCCGAAATCACCACTGGCAAACGGCGAATTATTGAATTTTTCCTTGACCCACTCATTACACATACCGAAGATAGTTTAAAGGTTCGCTAGAGTGCGACTTTGTCGAAATAGCGGATTGTTATTAACCGCAGCAATTCATATAGCCGAGTAGCTTCATTATCCTCTTTCATGACGGGCCGTTGATTGCCTTTCTCGTTAGCACTTAACTACATAAGATTAGATAGGTACTCCCATATTTAAATATTCTTCCCAGCATTTCAATGAATCCCTACTAAACTCCGGCAGAAGCCGTTCGCTTTCGGCGAGGTTTTTGATAAATTCGTAATATTTTCGCTCTTTTTCGCGAAGGTCGCCGGTGAAGAATAGTGCTAAAATCTCATCGTTATTTTGCGAGTCTAATGTTTTGTAGCTGTTTTTCGGCGAGCCACCAGCTGCGCACGCCGCTCACAAGCGTTAAAGGTTTATTTAAGTATGGTGCTCGACGGCGACGCGGGCGAAATCAGCGCTTCGCAGCGGCAGTTATTGCAAGAAGTCTTTACGAGCAGTGAGCGCATGGTGCATTTGATCAGCGATTTTCTGAACGTGAGCCGGCTACAAACGGGCAAGTTTGTTATTGATCAAGTGCAGACAGATCTAGTATCTCTGGTCGCTGAAGAGGTTGCGAATGTCAGCCAGGTAGCGTCGGCGCACAAGGTGAATGTGAGGCTCCGTAAGCCTGCGCGCTTTCCGCTATTGTATTTAGATGAGAATAAATTGCGCCAGGTGATTATGAATTTGATTGATAACGCGATTTATTATTCACCGAACGCTGATACAGTACGCGTGCGTTTGTCGATTGAGGATGGCGATGTAGTACTGCGAGTCGTCGACCATGGCATGGGCGTGCCAAAAGACGCGCAAAAGCGGCTTTTCACGAAATTTTTCCGCGCTGAAAATGCTCGCCGCCAGCGCCCAGACGGTACAGGTATCAGTCTGTATCTTGCAAAAAAAGTGATACATGGGCACGGCGGCTCGCTTATTTTTGAGTCGGAGCTTGGAAAAGGTAGTACTTTCGGATTTCGGCTGCCGATTCGCCGGCTGGAAAAGCCGCCGAAAAAGACCGTTCCGTAACGTTTTGCTTAGCGGCAGAGCGCTTGCGCTATAAAGTGCCATCTGGTAAAATAGAGCAACGCGCTTTAGTAATTGCGTAGGGTATATACCTACCTCTGTGGCCTTATCGTCTAACGGTTAGGACACCAGGTTTTCATCCTGGCAATCCGGGTT
>ERZ773100.1095-NODE-1095-length-12945-cov-8.868037_pt1 | contig 12945 bp, 10 predicted proteins | sample MGYA00511119_ERZ773100 | MGnify/ENA primary metagenome ERZ773100 (study PRJEB29015, sample SAMEA2738000) | human oral metagenome | biome: human oral; feature: human-associated habitat; material: dental | place: China | collected 2111 ...
GGTGGCCTCCAAGCCGGACTCCTACGACATCTGCTTCGTGGCCGACGGCGACACGAGAGGCTTCCTGACCCGCTCGCTCGGCGCCCACAAGGGCGCCATGGTCTCGCCCGACGGCGAGGTCCTGGGTACCCACCAGGGCTACTTCGGCTTCACCGTCGGCCAGCGCAAGGGCCTGGGCCTGTCCCGCCCGGCCGACGACGGCCGCCCCCGCTACGTCATCGAGACCCGCCCGGCCACCAACGAGGTCGTCGTCGGCCCTGAGGAGCTGCTCAGCCGCACCACGGTCGACGGCGACGGGCTCGTCCTGCTGGCCGAGCCCGAGCCACTCACCGGTGACTCCGATACCCCCACCGTCGGCTGGCAGGAGGGCAGCGTCCAGGTGCGCGCCCACGGCCGTCCGGTCTCGGCGCGAGTCCGTGTCGATGAGGCCGCAGGCCTCCTACGCGCCGAGCTGGCTACTCCCCTGCGCGGCGTCGCCGCTGGCCAGAGCCTGGTTGTCTACGGTGGCACCAACGGCGACCAGGTCCTCGCCCAGGCGACCGTCACCTCCGCGCAGGTCCCCAGCCGCACTGTCGCCTGATCTCACGGGCGTCTCTGGGGCTTCCGCCGCGCCAGCGCCGTGCAAAAGGACTAGGGTTGAGGCACCCCGGCGCCCAGCAGGACCAGCAGGAAAGGGACCTCCCACCATGCCAGCCGACACGCCCGCCGATTCCCCGTCGGACACGCAGCCCGGCTCCCCATCTGATCTCACTGCCCCGGCCCCGGGGCGCTACATCGCCACCGTCAAGCTCGGCCCCAAGTCGCAGATCGTCATCCCCAAGGAGGTCCGGGAGATCTTCAACCTGGCTCCGGGGGACAACCTGCTCCTCCTGGCGGATCGCACCCAGGGGATCACCCTGGTCAATCCAGCCGACTACGCCGACGTGGTCGCCGCCGCCTTCGACGCGGCCGCCCCCAAGGCCGGCGGCGTCGAGGTGCCCGAGGCCACGGCGTAGTCACCGCACCTCAAGCACCTCGGCGTCGAGCTCACTCAGTCCCGTTCAACGGAGGCAGGTGTGCCTCTCAATCGCGTGCACCGCCCACCAGGCCAAGGCCGCGGCCATGATCGGTGCCGCCACTACGGAACCGATTCCCACCAGATGCGGTTCCTGTCCCCCTTGGACGGCCTCGATGAACTGCGGGAGCATCATGCGTGCGACGATCCGCCCGCTGGTCACATCGAATGACAGCGGGAGCAGCATCGTGGCGACCAGGGCCACAATCTGGTTGACCGCGTAGAGGACAATGAAGCCGACTGCGGGCGCCCCGAAACCAAGCCGATTCCAGCGCCCCTGCGCTCCAATGCTCATCACCGCTGCGACCTCGATGATCATCACGACGACGCCCTCAACCACGGTCAGCCCGTAGAAGGTCAGAACGCCGGTTCCCACCATGCTGATCATCTGACGCACCGGCTCGAGAAACTGCTCCAGCGTGGTACCGAGAAGGTACGCATAGCTGGCGAGCCAGCCGATACCGAGAAGCGTCGCCGCCGCGGCCGACGCCAGCACCGCGATGACCGCGTACAGCGTCTTGGCGGCGAACACGGAGCGTCCCTTCACCGGCAGGCTCATGGTGAGATAGCCGCGGGCTCCGTACATGGACGTCCAGTACTCGATACCGGCCTGGACACTTACGACGGCGGGCATGGCCACGAGCGCCACGAACGCGCCAACAAGCAGCATCGAGGAGAGCACGGGAAGCTCGAGCAGGCTCAGGAGCATGAAGCCGGCGGCGATGACCGCCATGATCCCCACGACTCCCGCATTGCGGCGAGCCTGGGTACGGGCCTCTTCCATGAGTAGTGTGGCGAACATCAGCGGTACTCCTTCCTGAACAGGGCGTCCAGGCTCATACCGCGGTCCTGGCGCAGGTCGTCGGCGTCGCCCGCCAGCAGCAGGCGCCCGTCCTTGAGGAAGACGACGGAGTCGATGATCGGCTCAACGTCGGCAATGAGGTGGGTGGAGATGAGCATGAGGGCCTCGGGGTCGAAGTCGCGCAGGATGCCGCTCAAGATGACATCCCGGGCGGCGGGGTCGACGCCGGAGATCGGCTCATCGAGGAGGTAGACGCGGGCTCTGCGAGACATGGCCAGGCTGATGCGCAGCTTCTCCCCCATGCCCTTGCTCATCTCCTTGAGCGTGCGGTCAGTGGGCAGGTTGAAGAAGCGCACGAGCTCGGCGGCCTTGTCGGCGTCGAAGTCGGCGAAGAAACGCCGGTACTGAGCAATGGCCGCCGGGGCGGTCAGGCCGGAGGCCAGGAAGCTCGCATCGGGGAGGAAGGAGACGAGCGCCTTGGACTCGGGACCGGGATCGTGTCCGGCGATACGGACCCGGCCGTCGTAGTCGGCCAGGACCCCGGCCAGGATCTTGAGCAGAGTGGTCTTGCCCGATCCGTTGGAGCCCATGAGGCCGACGATCCGCCCGGACGGGAGATCGAGGCTCAGCCCATCCAGGGCAGGCCGGCCCCGATAGGTCTTGGTGAGGTTCTCGACGACGACCAGCGGCGCGGCGCCGTCGAGGGAGGGAATGGTGGCAGGTCTGCTGAGGGTGTGTGCGCTCATGACGCATCTCCTGTTGTCTGGTGGCCCTGGCGGTCCGGAGCCCACCAGCGCTCGGCGACGAGCGCTGTGGTCTGGTCCAGGTCCATGCCGATGGCGGTGAGGGTGTCGATATAGGCGTCCGTGGCCCCGGAGGCCAGGCCTCGGCGCACGGAGTCGATGACGCTCGCCCTTGTGGTGACGAAGCGCCCGGCGGTGCGTTCTGTGGCGGTGAGCCCCTCACCGTCCAGTGCGCCCAGTGCGCGCTGAACGGTGTTGGGGTTGACTCCGGTGCCCGCAGCGAGCTCGCGCACGCTGGGGACCTTGGAGCCCGGCGGCCACTGGCCGGAGACGATCCGGTGACGGAAGTCGTCGGCCAGCTGGACCCAGATCGGACGGGAGTCGTCGAGATCCATGGCTCTCCTGGTGCTCGGGGACGGGACTGCTCATGAGCGCAGCACGGACGACCTCGTCAGGCCTTCTGTATCACTACACTAACACAGTGACACAGATCGACGTCGTCGTCAAGCCGTGCGGCCTCGAGTCCGACGTCGGACTCGAGGCCGCGGCCCCATCAGGCAGGACTGGCAGACTCTTCCTGGTAGTCGTTCAGCTCGGAGGATCGACGACGGCGCGGTAGTCGGCGTAGCACTCGGCCAGAAGCATCACCGGCAACTGGTCCAGGGGCATAGCGCGGAGTCCAGCAACCAGACTCAGGGGACCAATGGTCACGACTTGATTCTCGCTCCACACATCCACCCCGTCGAAGTCGATCGTGCTGCACAGGCCGAGCACCGGGAAGTCCTTGAGGAACGTGCTGTACCAGTGGATGTTGGAATCAGGCTCGTAGCCACGGGCCTTAGCCCGTTTGCGCAGGTCACGGGCGACGACGCGCCTGCCGACACCGTCATCGATGGCTCTTTGCCCCTTCTCCACCTCCGGGGCCCGGGCCGAGAACTGGTCGAAAAGCGGGGTGACCTCATAGTCGGCCAGGTGCTCCTGCCAGGCGGACGCCTCCGTCTGCGACAGAAGCGTCCCGTGAGCCAGCCGGACCACGGCATCCGAGGGTAGTGTCAGTGCGGCGTCGTCGGCGCCCAGCAGCTGGCCGTCCTCGGTGGGGCGGAAGGTCCAGCTCTGAGACGCCTCACCGTCAGCGGCCGGATCACTGTCCTCCACGTTCTCATTCTGGCGGCAGGCCATCCAGACCAGGCGAGCCGACAGGTGCCGGGCCAGTGGGTGGTCGGCGAGCAGCTCCCGCCACAGTGGAGCCGGCCAGGAGCGCCCTACGCACATGGCCTCATGCAGACGCCTCCTTTGGATCTTGAGAACGGCGGCCGCCTCCTTGCGCGCCGAGGTCAGCCGGCGTTTGGTCTGCGCCACAACTTCACTGTCCTCGCTCTTGCGAGCGGCGGGCAGAGTCTTACGCGCACGACCGTCGGAGTCCGTCAGGCTGATGGTCAGGTCCGGAGTCAGACGCCCCAGGAACTCGCGCTCTCCATAGGACAGGTGCAGCAGGCCATCGTCCCCGAAACCGACTGCGGGGATACTGCGGTCACCGAGCTCGGCCTCACTCCAGCCTCGTTCGGCAGCAACAGCCTGAGTGAGCAGATCCGCAAAACCACGCACCTGTGGCAGACGGTGCTGGGCCGCAGCCGAGACGATGACCTGCAGGGCCTCGGCGGACGGGTTGGCGGCGACGGCGGTGAGGACAGTCTCGGACTCGGCACGCCATGTGGCATGGCGGCTCAGGGCGCTCCTGGCGGCGGCGGCAAGACGCTCACCCTCCATCCCGACAGCGAAGGCGAGCAGCCCCTTCGTCTTGAGGCTCTCCCCCTTCCTGGCCTGGCGGTTATGGGCGACCCAGGACTCGACGACGGCGGCGCACAGCTCGCGGGCGTCAGCCTCATCGAGCAGGCCCAGGTAGAGCTCGATGGTGCCGGCCCCATCTGGGCGCTTGAGCCTGTACGCCTCAAGCACCCAGTGGCGCACGATGTCCGAGTCGAGCGTAGTCCCGTCAGCGAGCCTCACCTCGGGCAGGGTCTCGAAGGGGAACCAGGCTAGAGCCACCGGCGGGCGCTTCAGTCGCCGCTTGGGAGGAGTGAGGGCCTCAGCGGTGACGAGGTCGGTGACATCATCACCGTAGGCCTGCAATGTGCGCAGCAGGTCGGCCCGCGCGAGGCGGTCATCCTCCTGAGCACGGGCGGCCCGCAGCCGTGTGACGCCGTCGGGGATCGTGAGACCGGCCAACCAGGCCGCACCCACCCGGCGCACGTGCGCGATCGGACTCGTCACCGCCTCGAGGGCCAGGTCCCCGACCTCGGGGAAGCCGGCCAGTAGATTCTGAGCCAGCGCCCGGTTGTGCTCGGAACGTCCCACGGCGACCTGCACCAGGGCCGGCACCATGACCTTGGGGACGGCCGGGAAGTACTCCAGTGCCCGCAGCACTCGCGTCGCCGACGTCGAGCCCTCCATCAGCTCTATGGCTCGCGCCAGGTCCTGGGCCATCCACGGCCAGCTGTCCTCGGGCTCGCAGGTCCATAGGGCCCACTCCCAGGTGATCGCCCGCACGACCTCGGGCGGGTGCCCGGCCCGGGCGAGGGCGTCGGCGACAAGGCGCGGATCGGTATCCCACGGCAGGGCCTTCTCCAGGTGGCTACGATCAATGCCTCTGCTGATGCGCGTGTCGGAACCGTCGAGTGATCGGCACACATCGTCGAGCAACGCCGCACGGTCCTCGGACAAGGGACTCGTGGGCGGCACCGAGGTCGGCGTAGCCTCCAACGGGTCCATTGCCGCTCGCTGCTCCGTCTGTTTCGTTGCATCCTGGCTCACACTGCCAGCTGCATTCTGAGACCTTGGCGTGACCGTCATATCTGTATTGTGCAGGTCCTGTGCGGCACCGGATGAGGAAATGACGACACATTCTTCTGGAGATCGCCGATCAAGAGGAACCACTTAAAGTGAGATCAACGAGTCAGGGCGTCGATCCGGTCGACGACGGCGCAGGCCAGCAGCACGGCGCCGGGGCTCGGCCGGCTATCCAGCTCGTTGAGCGCGGCCGCCAGGGTGGTGAGCTGGAGATCGTCGGCGAGGCGGGCGCGAGTGCGCAGCACGTGCGACACCATGCCCGTGGGCCGCATCGTCCCGGAGGCCGCGAGCGCGGTGAGCACCTCGTGCACGTCCTGGGCGAGCACCTGCATCGGGGATCGATCCGTCGCGATCTTGTCAGGTGCCTGGGTAGGCGTCCGCCTCTGGATCTGCTCCTTGCGTCTGCGCTGCCGGCGGAATCCCAGGTTGGAGACGCTGCGTGACGGAGGGTAGGTGGCCGTCAGAAGACAGATCCGGTCGTACTCACGCACGAAGATCCCAGTCGGGCGGCAGTCCTCGACGGTTATGGCGCATACCTGGAGCTCACGGGAGCGCACGTCGGAGACCATCTGCATCTCCCGTCCGCCGACCTCCATGCTCAGCAGGTGCCTGCACCCATCGGTGCCCGTCACCGGCCACAGGTAGTGCTGGTGGACCTCGTCGATGTCGATCGGTCCCAGGCCGTCCTTGGCGACCATGATCAGACGGATCCGAGGAACGGGGACCTCGAAGCGGGCCTCCTCCGGCCCGGAGCCGATCTGTTGGAGATGGCCGGCCACGGCTTCCAGGTCGATGTCGTCGTATCCGGCCTCGCCGTTGTGGCGGGTGACAGCCGTGCGGTTGGAGGGGGCCAGGGCGCCGTCGGGTCGACGCGTGGCACCAGTCAGACGTAAGGGGCCCGACAGGATGTTCTTCACCGAGGTGCCCCACAACAGGGTGGCGTCCTGCGAGTAGCGGAAGGCCGCGTCGATCCCGGCAGCCCGTCCGGTGGTGACCGACTCCGGTCGGCCGTTGTCCAGGTCCCAGAGTCTGATGGTCAGTCCTCGACTTCCCGACGGGGCCGTCCACCAGGTGGCGCTCAGTGGCAGCAGCAGGCCAGTCTCGGCCACCTCGGTGTCGACTCGCCCGATGAGAGCGGGGTCGGCTGGGCCGGTGGGGTCCGCGAGCGCACAGGTTAAGGACCAGGCCGCAGCCAGGACGCTGAGAACGGCGGCCTCGTCGACGGCGTCGTCACGCTCGGCGAGTGCTCGGAGCCTTCCGGCGGCGGAGGTCAGCAGCCGGGACAGCCGGGGAAGCTCCTCCAGGCGGCTCATCTGGGCAAGGCGCTCGAGGTCATCGGCGCTGCGGGGGCCGGCGTGAGAGATCCCTGTGGAGACGATGGTCTCAATGGCGTGCGAGACCGCCGAGAGGGTGTTGCGCTGGTGGTCGCTGAGGACAGTCTCCTCGTCCGGCCACGGCCAGTATCGCCCTGCTCGGGCAAAGAGCCGGATGACGGCCTGGAGGCGCCAGGCCGCGTTGGCCGCCGGGGAATGGCGCCCGGAGACGATCATGCCCCGTGGTCCCAGCCCCGCGATCACGACGACCTCGGGCGCATCGGGCCATGTGATGCTCAGGCGTCCGGACGCGCTGGTCACCTCGGTGCCGGCGGCGAGCTGGGCTGGGTCGAATCCAGCCAAGGATGTTTGTACACGTCGCCGGGCCTCTGCGCCGAGGGACTTCGAGACATCGACAGGATCCCAGGTGAGCACCTCCTCCAGGACCGGGTCACTCCTGCTCTCCCGGGCGGGCGCTGTGGGTATCCGTGTCCAGGTGGGTGCCCCCTGAGGTGGAGGAGGGCACGTGGCCTCGTTGGCGGCGTCATGATCGGCGCTTCTGTGGTTGACTGCCTCGCGCATCCACAGGCAGGCGGCCACGACATGCAGGCAGATACCGGCCACGGGGCAGGGGCAGCGCGCGTCCTGGGGTCCGGTGGACGTCAGGGTGACCGGGAACGGCGGCCGGCCGACCCGGATGGTGACCGCCTCCGGCACAGGACGCGATACGGCGTTGGTGCCTGCGGGGCCGCTGCCGGGTTCGACGCGTCCGGCCGCTAGTTCGGCGCGCCCACGACGCAGCAGGCCCCGGTTACCCAGCGCGGCCAGGGCGACGTCGTCGAGCGCACCGTAAACCGCGAAGGCCGCGTAGGGGGACTCTGCGGCGGGCTCAGACTGCTCGTTCATGCGGTTACTTCCGCCAACCAGGTGGCAAAGCGGTCCGGAGTCATGGCGGCGATCCTCATCCCGACCTCGGCCAGACGCTCGGCGACGTCGCGGTCATACCAGACACGCCCTTCGTCACTCAGAGAGGCCAGTCCTAGTACGGTGACACCCTGCGCGACCAGGTCACGTACACGCTTCACAAGGGTGGACACCGACCCGCCCTCCTCGAAGTCACTGATAACCGTTACGATCGTGCGACTGGGGCTGGTGACCGCTTCAGCGGCGTATCCGACGGCGTTGGCGATGTCCGTTCCGCCTCCCAGCTGACTGGTCATGAGGACCTCAACGGGATCGTGCACCATGTTGCTGAGGTCGACGACGGTGGTGTCGAAAACGGCCAGGCGCACGGACAGGCCGGGAAGGCCGGCCAGGATCGAGGCCATCACCGCGCTGTGGAGCAGGCTGCTGGCCATGGAGGCGGACTGGTCCACCAGGATGATGACGTCCCAGGTCAGGTTGCGTCTCCTCTGGCGCGCCATGAAACGCACGTCCTCGACGATCATGCGGCCGGTCTCGGGGTCCACGTTACCCAGGTTCGCGGTGATGGTGCGACGCCAGTCGAAGTCGCGCGCAGAGGCGTGAGGACTGGTGCTGGCGCGCCGTCGGGGGCCGCTCAAGGCGGTTGTCATCGGACGGTGCAGCCGTTCCATGATGTCGGCGACGATCCGGGCGATGAGGGCCCGCAGTCCCTCGGTGAGCTGTGGCGAGATGGTGCCCTTGATGCGCAGCAGGGCTGCTCCCAGCTCGGCGCTGGTGTCGATGGAGTCAACAGCGGCAGGCTCCTCGAGCAGCTCGGTGAGCCCGTAGCGCGTCAGGGCGTCGCTCTCCAGGCGCTCCAGGGTGGAGACCGGAAAGAGCCTGCGGGCACCGTCGAGCCAGTCAACCGCCCGCAGGACCGAGGGCGCGGGTCCGCCGCGTGACTGATCGCCGCTGGCGCCACCGCTGCCCAAGCGGTGCCCACGGCCGGTGTACTCACGGTCGTAGACATAGCCCAGCGCCTCATCAAGCTCGGCGTCCTGCCAGCTGCGCGGAAGAGCTGGCTCAGCGTAACGACCCAGGACCATGCGCCAGCGGCGTGCCGCCAGCTCCTGGTCTGAGTGCTTCCAAGAGCCAGGACAGTCCGACGACGTGCTCCTGGTCATCTCAGTCATCTCACCCACTCCCCCAGTCCGTCGCGCTCCAAGGAGGCGATCAGGTCACGCTCGACCTGAGCCCCCAGGGCGGCCTGGGCGGGGGCAACGCTCCACACGGCGTCGAGGTTGGCGGCGCTGGTTCCCAGGAGCTCGGCCACCATGACGGCCAGGCGATGGGTCTCGGTGGGGCGGAGCGTTGTGAAGGCGCGGCGCAGGTCCGGTAGGACAGCGATGAAGGCCTGGTCGTCCAGCGTCGAGAGAGCGGCGGTAACGGCCTCGACAGTATCCGGGGAGTACAGCAGCACATCTGGGGAGGTCCGTACCAGTCCTGCAATGAAGTCCGCCGCTCGCCCCGGATCCGCGCCCACTGCAAGATGGGCGACGACGGCGCTGGCCGCCTCCTGCTCGGCCAGCGTCCCGGCAGAGGCTGCGACGCCGGTGGCGCAGCCGACCAGTACTGCGGCGGCGTCCCGACTGAGACGCAGGGCCTCGACTTCTCGCATGACCGCCCCCACATCGGCGTCCGGGCCTCGGACAGCACCGTCATCGTCACCACGGAACTCGTCAGCGGTGAGACGGACGAGGAGGTCGCGTACCGAGATGAGGGCATCGACGGCCGCGTCCGCTTCCGGGTCTTCAAGGCCGGCCAGGTCTGGGACGAGACGGGCGATCATGGCGGTGCCTCGACGCACGATGGCACGGATTCTGGGCACGGCCCGCTTCAGACGCAGGCGCGAGGTGGACTCGGTCAACGCCGCCAGTCGGTGCAGGGCCGCGGCGAGCTCACCCAGATCATTGAGCCGACCAAGACGGTCCTCCAAGCGGTCGCAGACCTGCCCGGCCTCCTCATCCAACCCCATAACCGCCAGTTCACTGACCAGGGTGGCAAGGGCGTCGGCGTCGAGCTCGCCGGTGAGTCGCTCGGCCAGGCGGGTTCGGACCAGAACGTCGAGATCTGGGGCCTCCTGGGCCGCGCGCACGAGTGCCCCCTCCACCATGGGGTTCCAGCTATAGACCCACTCCTCGAGGAACTGGCCCATGCCGGTTCCGGCGACGAGGTCGGCCCCGGAGATCTGATGGGCGAAGCCGGAACCGACGAAACGCAGGCGGGCAAGCAGCTCGCGACGCTCGCGGTGGCGTGCTCTACGGCTGGTGTCGAGGCTGACGCGGTGCTCGGTGGCGTCGTCGATGATGAAGCGGGCGGCGCGCAGCTGGTCACGTACCTGTGACACCAGAGGCGGTGTGGCGGTACCCTCGGGGACCTGCCCGACGTCGGAGGCGGCCAGGACGGAGGCGACAGCGGCCCCCAGGTTGCCAGAGATCCCGGACTCGTCCTTGACCAGGCAGCTGGAGAGGGCGTCGATGAGGTCGCAGCGGCCGGGCCAGGCGCGCCCGCGCAGGGCGGCCAGTCCCAGAGCCTGCTCAACAGTGGCGAGCACCTGGGCGGTCCCCAGTGGTTCACCGAGCTCGCGCAGAGCGGTGGCGACATCGAGGACCACGGTGGCGGCGAAGTCTCGGGCGGCTTTCTCCGGCTCGGGAGCGGACAGCACGGCCTGTCTCTTGGCCGTCATCGAGTCACTGCTGCGGTTAGACAGCAGGCTGGAGCCGGTGCGGGTCCTCCAGGCGCGCTGCCACAGGCCAGGTGAGGGCATGCCGGCGCCGTAACCGCGCAAGGCATCGAGTCGGGCGAAATCGTAGCGAACGAGCCATGCCGGCCCACCAGGTTGGGGCTGCGGCTCGGGCAACCAGGCGGCCCGCTCGGTCTTGTCGAGGCAGTCGAGTAGCGCCATCGTGTGAAAGCCCCCGGTAATAACGACTATCGGGGTCTTGACGGCGCGGCTGGCAGCCTTGATGACCCCGGACGAATCGGGCAGGCGATCTCGCAGAGCCGCCGCCATGACTGCCTCGCGGGCATGGGTGCCGTCGGCATCGAGGACCTGGCGCTCAGTGTCAAGGCGGGCGAGCCCCGACCAGGCCAGCGTATCGGCAAAGAAGCCCCGCCAGCTGCGGATATCGACGGTGGCACGGTCCTCGAAGAGGTGCTCCCATACCTCATCGTGGTCGCGGCATCCCAGGCGCCGAGCGAGGGCGTCCAGGCTGCGAGACCGGGCGACGTGCCGCTCGGCCTGGAGAGTACGAGCAACCGTGCCAGAAGTATCGTCGTGGGGATCGTTATCTCGAAGACAGACGCTGCGGTCGATAAAGACGGCCTCGGCACCGTGCTCGCCCGCCCACCGCAGGGCGACCCATTCCGGAGAGAACTCGGCCAGCGGATAATAAGAGGCAGTGCGCTTCCCCAGGGAGAGCAGCGCCACCGGAGGAATAGTCGTCGGGTCCTGAAGAGCAGGCAGGAGGGCGGCGTACTCGACCGGTCCCTCGATGAGAACCGTGTCCGGACGCACCTCCTCCAGGAGCGCCGACAGGGCCAACGCGCAGGCCGGCGAGTGGTGCCGGATCGGGACGAGATGGACACCCGCTCGACCCCAGTGCAGCTGGGAGTCCAGAGCGCGCTGAAGCCGGGCAGGGATCTGCATCGTCGGCGCGCTCACTCCCACAGCTCTTGGGAGGCGTTCAGGAAGTCCCGCCACTGAGCGTTGGAGGCGGCGCGCTCACGCACCACCGAGTCGACATAGAACCGCATGCGCTTGGCGTCCTCGTCCTGTCCCTTGAGGGCCACCCCCACCATCTGACGGGCGATATCGGACGCCCGAACAGCGCCGTCACCGAGGTAGCGTGCGCTCAAGGAGGCTGCCACGCCGACGTTAACGGCCTCGGCGGTGGACATGACGGTCTCGGGGCGCTTGACCGGGGTGCCGGTGGCAGTGGTTCCGGTGCGCAGGTCGGCGAAGGCGGTCACCAGGATGTCGAGGACCTCCGGGCTCATCGGCGCACGCTGCTCACCGAGCTCGGCGTCCAGGGCGCGGGCGATGAGCTCGGCCTCGAAGCCGCGGTCGGTGATGGGCCTGACCATCTCAAAGTTGAAGCGCCGTTTGAGCGCCGAGGACATCTCGTGCACGCCGCGGTCGCGGAGGTTGGCAGTGGCGATGACGTTGAATCCCGGCGCCGCGCTGATCCCAAAGCCGTCTCCCAGCTCAGGGACCATGAGCTGCTTCTCGGAGAGCACCGAGACGAGGGTGTCCTGGATCTCGGGCGGGCAGCGGGTGATCTCCTCGAAACGCACCAGGGCACCCTGCTCCATGGCCTGGTAGACCGGTGAGGGTACCAGGGCTCTGAGCGTGGGGCCCTCGGCGATAAGGAGGGCGTAGTTCCAGGAGTAGCGGATGTGATCCTCGGTGGTGCCTGCCGATCCCTGAATGGTCAGGGTCGAGGCCCCACAGATCGCGGTGGCGAGCAACTCGGAGAGCATGGACTTCGCGGTTCCAGGCTCTCCGACTAGCATCAGCCCCTGACGTCCCAGCAGGGTGACGATCGCGCGGTCGATCAGAGGATCGTCACCGTAGAACTTCCGGGTGACACCAAGGTCCTCGTTCCCGAGAACAAAAGCACGCACAGAGCGGGGCGACAGGCTCCAGCCCGGCGGGACCTCCGCACCTGACTCGGCATCTGCGGCAGCTAGCGCGTCCAGCTCATCGGCCCACCGCTCCTCGGCCGTGGGACGCAGCACCTTTCGTGGTCCGGGCTCCGGCCGGCTCTTCGATCTTACGATCATCGTCCTCCCCCCCCAGGTCTATCGGTGCTGCGTAGCGCGTCTGCTTGCGGTTCCGGTTCAGCCGCGCAGCGTGGCGAGCTCCTCGACGAGCTGGGGCACGACCTCGGTGACGTCGCCGACGACACCGAAGTCGGCCATCTCGAAGATCGGGGCCTCGGAGTCGTCGCAGATGGCGACGACGGTGCCGGCTCCCTGAATACCGCTGGTGTGGTGGACGGCGCCGGAGACGCCGAGCCCGATGTACAGGCGCGGGGAGATCGTCTCGCCGGTCTGGCCGATCTGGGCGCTGCGCTCGATCCAGCCTTCGTCGCAGGCCACACGAGTGGCGCCGACGGCGGCGTCGAGCGGCTCGGCCAGGGAGCGGACCAGGTCGAAGTCGCCGTCCACGCCGCGACCGCCCACGACGACGGTGCGGGCCTCGGTCAGGGCGGGGCCGGA
>ERZ773100.1096-NODE-1096-length-12944-cov-4.353325_pt1 | contig 12944 bp, 12 predicted proteins | sample MGYA00511119_ERZ773100 | MGnify/ENA primary metagenome ERZ773100 (study PRJEB29015, sample SAMEA2738000) | human oral metagenome | biome: human oral; feature: human-associated habitat; material: dental | place: China | collected 2111 ...
AATGTATACTCCCATTTGAGATAAATTTGGGTTGTAAGTAAATTTATACAGAGGAGGGAAATATTGTCTCCTAGACGTCCCATCATTATATTCACCGATATACTCTATTAAAAAGATTGGTGCATTTAAAATAATATCATCTTTAGGAATATCAGTATTAACACGTATTAATCTATTTCTATCATAAGAAAATAAATTAGACCAAAGAAGTGGAAATGCCGAAAAAATATCGAAATTCTTATCGTCATTAAAAATTATTGTTTTTGATTTTACACAACCATAAGGTTTTTCTATATCTTTTCGATTTTTTATATCCAAATGAGTATATACACCATTTTCAGTAAAAAATAGATGAATTACTTTTTCTCCAATAACAAGAATTTTATGACACTTAGCAGTATCAGAATACTCAACATTTTTCTTTAAATTTTTATAAAAATCATCTTCTGAAATTCTATCTTCTTTACTTAGATAACTATAGAAATTAAGAAAATACTCGCAATAAGTTTTCCTAGTATAGACTAATTTCTCATCCATTCCATATTTTGCTACTTTATAGTCATAAAAATCTTTAAATTTGCTAATTATCTTCATATATCCCCCTTATGTTTCTTTTTCATATTAGGTCTAAATGAAGTTTTTAAATCAAAACCTTTACTTAGAATTTTATTCTCATTGGAAACTTCAGGTGTAATTTCTTTCTCACTTCTTTTATTAGATAAAAATTCAACTAGACTTTGCCATATAAAATCTTCATCAATGTATACTCCCATTTGAGATAAATTTGGGTTGTAAGTAAATTTATACAGAGGACGGTGATATTTTAAATTTTTATTATAAGACTTACCAAAATATTCAATTAAAATCATAGGTTCATTAAAAATAATATCACTTTTATCTATTCTCATAGAAGAAAACAATTTTTTTCTATCATAAGAAAATAGTTTATCCCATGCATATCCAAAATCTGTGGTAATCTCAAAATTTCTTCCATCATTAAAAGTAATTTCTTTTGAATAGTAACTTTGATATGTTCCTTTTGAAACATCAAGTTTCTTTGCATCAAAATGAGTATATACACCATTTTCAGTAAAAAATAAATGTATTAATTTCTCTCCAAGAACAAGTATTTTATGATAATTATTTCCCTTAAAATATTCAAAATTCTCTTTTAGATTTTTATTAAAATTTTCTTCTGAAATCCTATTATCTGAACCTGTATAAACATCTATAAGAAATTTTTTATAATATTCACAATAAGTTTTTCTAGTGTAAACTAATTTTTCATCCATTCCATATTTTACTACTTTATAGTCATAAAAATCTTTAAATCTGCTAATTATCTTCATCTATCCCCCTTATGTTTCTTCTTCATATTAGGCCTAAATGAAGTTTTTAAATCAAAACCTTTACTTAGTATTTTATTTTCATTAGAAACTTCAGGAGAAATTTCTTTTTCACTTCTCTTATTAGATAAAAATTCAACTAGACTTTGCCAGATAAAATCTTCATCAAGGTATAGCCCTAATTTTGATAAAATTGGGTTGTAAGTAAATTTATAAATAAAAATACGATCACTAGAATTTTTCTTGTTAAAAATTTCACCTAAACATTCAATTAAAATCATTGGTTCATTAAAAAGGATATCATCTTTTGAAATATTAACACGTGGTAAAAATCTTTTCCTATCATAAGAAAATAGTTCATCCCAAACATATTTAAAAGAACTATAAATATCAAACTTTTTTTCATCATTAAAAGTAATTTCTCTTACTTCAGTGTAATAAGAATAATAGCCATGTTTTTTCTTTATATCCTCAGGATTTTTTATATCAAAATGAGTATATACTCCATTTTCAGTAAAAAATAAGTGTATTAATTTTTCTCCAAGAATAAGTATCTTATGGCAATTATTTCTTTTAAAATATTCGACTTTTTCTTTTAAATTTTTATTAAAATTTTCTTCTAAAATCCTATCATCTGAACTTGTATAAATACTTATAAAATTTGTTTCATAATATTCACAATAAGTCTTTCTAGTATAGACTAATTTTTCATCTACTCCATATTTTGCTACTTTATAATCATAAAAATCTTTAAATTTACTAATTATCTTCATCTATCCCCCTTATGCTTCTTTTTCATATTAGGTCTAAATGAAGTCTTTAAATCAAAACCTTTACTTAGAATTTTATTTTCATTAGAAACTTCAGGAGAAATTTCTTTTTCACTTCTCTTATTAGATAAAAATTCAACTAGACTTTGCCAGATAAAATCTTCATCAAAATATATTCCCATTTGTGATAGGTTTGGATTGTATGTAATTTTATAGATGGAATTTTGATATCTAATAATTTTCTTATCAACTTTACCAATATATTCTACCAAAATTATAGGCTCATTAAAAAGGGCTTTCTCTTTTGAAATGTTTAGATATGATAGAAATCTTTTTCTATCATAAGCAAAAAAATCATTCCATAACTCTTCAAAAGCTATATGAATATCAAATTTTTTTCCATCATTAAAAGTAATTTCTTTTGTGTCACAATAATAAGCCCAATATTTATATATAGTTTCTCCACCTATATCTTTAGGATTTTTTATATCAAAATGAGTATATACACCATCTTCCGTAAAAAATAAATGTACTATTTTTTCTCCAACAATAAGTATTTTATTATGATTACTTTTATTAAAAAATTTAGTATGTTCTTTTAAATTATTATTAAAATCTTCTATTGAAACTTTTTCATTCTTATCTGTAAGTATATTTATATGTAATATTTTATAGTAGTCACAACAAGTTTTTCTATTGTAAACTAATTTTTCATCTACTCCATATTTTGCAACTTTGTAATCATAAAAATCTTTAAATTTGCTAATTATTTTCATTTTTCTCCTTTTATTTATAGGAGTTTATGCGTGAAAACCTTCTCTTTTATATATTTGGTAGATAATTCCATGAAGTATAGCAACACCTATTGTGCTTCCTCCCTTTCTACCATTTATTGTGATATAAGGAATACCTAGTTTTTTGAATTCTTCTTTTGATTCTGCTGCACCAACAAAACCAACAGGAACTCCTATAACTAAGGCAGGTTTTTCTATTTCACCATTTTCTATCATTTCTTTTAATTGATATAGTGCTGTAGGTGCATTTCCTAAAATAAATACTTTTGTTTCAGGGTCTTTTCCTGCTTTTCTCATTCCAACTATTGAACGAGTAAGTCCTTCTTTTTTAGCTTCTTCAATTACCTCTTTATCAGAAACTAAACAATAAGCAGAACAATTATATTTAGATAATGCAGGTTTACTAAGTCCATTCACTATCATATTTGTATCACAATAAATTTTACAACCTTTTTCTAAGGCCTTTAATCCACTTTCTATAGCATTATTTTGAAATTCTATTAAATCTGCATATTCAAAATCTGCTGAAGTATGGATTATTCTCTTAACTATAGGCATTTCGTTTTCAGAGAATTTTTTCACTTTATCTCCTAATTCTTCTTCAATAATCTCAAAACTTCTTTTTTCAATATCTCCTGGTACTTTTATATAACTCATTGTCATCACTCCATTTCATTCTTTTTATTATTTTTTTATATATTTTCTTGCTTTATATTCTCCAACAGCTTCTAAAATATTTTCTTTAACTAATTTATTTAAAAATCTTTTCGCTGCTGATTTTGAAATATCTAGCAAATTTTGTGCTTCTTTATTGTTAATAGAATTATTTTGACCTAAATATTCTATTAATAATTTTATTTTTTTCTTTATTTTTATCAGTCACTTTTTGTATTTCCAACTTCTATTAAAGTTTCTTTTATAATTTTTAACATAAATAAAATAAATTCTGTGGATTCTCCATCTCTATTTGAATTATTTATTGCTATATAATATTCCTTTTGATATTTTTGTACTAAACTTTCTATTGGTAACCAAGCAAAAAACTTTTTCCATTTAGAGAGAATAAGACTATGCCACAATCTTCCTATTCTACCATTTCCATCTTGGAATGGATGAATAAACTCAAATTCATAATGAAAAACTGCTGCCTTTATCAAAGGATGCTCCTCACTATTTTTAAGCCACAGAAACAAATTATTTATTAATTCAGGTATATACTCAGGTAAAGTTCCCATATGTATTAATTTATCCCCTTGATATACCCCTGCATTCTTACTTCTAAATCTTCCACTTTCTTTTATTAACTCACTTGTCATTATTTTATGTGCCAATAATAAATCCTTTACTGAGTTTTCATCAAGCTCATCAAGTCTTTCATATATTTCATAAGCATTTTGAACTTCTTTTATATCTTTAGGAGGTGCTAAAACTCTTTTACCATTTATTACATCAGTAACCTGTTCAAGTGTCAAAGTATTTTGTTCTATAGCTAATGAAGAATAAATAGTTTTAATTCTATTTTCTCTTCTTAAAGTCAAATTTTTTTCAAATTCTTTTTCTGCACTTATTTTCCCAACAAGCTCTCCAATTTCATATACAAAATTAAGTATTTCATTTGTTATTTTAAAAGGTGGTGAAAGTTCTTTTTTCATTAAAATACCTCTTCTATAAATTTATAACTTCCAAAAAAATGTAGATGTGGATAGCCTGCATATAGATTTTTTTCATTAAATATACATTCCCAAGTTCTACCATCTTTTTTTACAGCTTTAAATTTTCTTGTATCTTCTAACACAGCTTTTAATTTTGAATAGTGAAATTCATGTCCTCTTGCAATTTCACTATCATTTTTATTATTTATTGATATATAACCAAATCTTGAAATATCCAATCTATTAGTCATATTTACTACACAAGGAACTAATCCACACATCTTAAATATTTTTCCATCTGTTTGCTCTATACCATTACTTAAATACATAAAGCCACCACATTCAGCTAAAATATTTTTTCCTTGTTCATAATTTTCCCTAATTGATTCTATCATTTCTTTATTATTTGATAATTCTTCTGCAAAATTTTCTGGATAACCTCCTCCTAAATAAATAGCATCACATTCAGGTATTTTACTATCTTTTATAGGAGAGAAATATCTTAGTTTAAATCCCATATATTCTAAAAATTCTATATTGTCATTATAGTAAAACGAGAATGCACTATCTTGTGCTATTGCAATAGTTTTCCCTACATATCTATCTTTTAAATATGATAAATATAAAGGTGGAACTATTTCATCTTTATTTTCATTAAAAATTCTAGTTTGTTCAGTTGCTATTTTTTCTATTTCTTTTAAATCTATATTTTCTAATACTTGATTTTTTAAAACATATAGTTTTTCCCTTAAATCATCAACTTCATTTGCTTGTAAAAGTCCTAAGTGCCTACTTGAAATATTTAATTTATCATTTTTTTCAACAAAACCTAGACATTTAACACCAGTATATTTTTCAATAGCTTCTTTAAATATTGCATAGGTCTTAGCACTTGATACTTTATTTATAATAACTCCTGCTATATTTACTCTTGGATCAAGCATCTTATATCCTAAAACTTGTGCAGCTATACTTGTACTTTTACCTACACCATCTAAAACTAAAATAACAGGTATTCCCAAAAATCTTGCAATATGTGCAGAACTATTATTATCCAAAGAATTATCTATTCCATCATATAGTCCCATAACACCTTCAACTATTGAAATATTTTTATGGTGTTTATAGAAACTATATTTTACCCCCTGTTCTCCCATCATAAATATATCTAAATTATAACTTTTATTCCCTGTTATAAATTCATGAAAACCTGGATCTATATAGTCAGGTCCAACCTTAAATGGTGAAACACTGTTAAAAGCTGACATTAATGCCATAGATATTGTTGTTTTTCCTATTCCGCTACTTACTCCAGCAAGCATAAATGCTTTCATTTTACTTCCCCCTTTTATTTATATTCAACAAATCCAGTCAATGTTTCTAACATTTTTAAATTTGACTTTCTATCCTTAATTGCAAGCCTAACAAAATGATAATCTAAAAATTTAAAATTTGACGCATCTCTTATTAATATATTTCTTTCAATCATTTTTTCTCTTAGACTTTCTGAAGTAATATTAGATAATTTTATTAAAATAAAATTACATTCTGTTTTATAAACTTTTATATTTTGAAATTTTGATAACTCTTCATACATAAATTTCTTTTCTTCTAAAATCCATTTTTCAGATTTTTCAATATATTCTTTATCATCAAGCATTATAAGTCCTGCAAGATTTGCAAAAGTATTCACAGTCCAAGGTTCTTTTTCATCCCACATCTTATTTAAAATTTCTTCATCAAAACCTATTCCATAACCTAACCTAAGTCCAGGTATAGCAAAAAACTTTGTAAATGCTCTCATAATAAAAATATTTTTATTTTTTAATAAAGAAACTGTTTTTTCTTTCCAGTTCTCTATAAATTCTATAAAGGCTTCATCTATAAAAATTTTTGTATTTTTATTTTCACAAGTTTCTATAATTTCTTTTATATCTTCTAATTTAATAAATTGTCCTGTTGGATTATTTGGATTACAGAATAACAATAAATCATAATTATTATTTTCTATTTCTTTTTTTAAATTTATAATATTAGGATAAAAATTATCACTTTCTTTAAGTTCAAAATATTCTATCTTTGTAGAAACAGATTTTAAAGCTCTTTCATACTCTGCAAAACAAGGAGCTAATATCAATACTTTCTTAGGTTTTAAAGCTCTTATATAAAGAAAAAGTATTTCTGTTGCACCATTTCCAACAATAATATTATCCATATCAACTGAATTAAATTCAGCTATTTTTTTTCTTAATTCAATATAATAAGGATCTGGATAATTTACTAACTTATCAAAATTTTCTTTTGCTATATCTATAAATTTTTGTGCTACTCCTAAGGGATTTATATTAGAACTATAATCTAAAATATCATTCTTACCCTCTCTTTGAAATTTATAAATATTTCCTCCATGTAAATCTTTATTCATTTTATTACCCCAATAATACTATAATAATACTAACCATTATAAATGATATAGTTGCAATAAGAGATACAACATATAAGATATTCACCGCTTTTTTTATATCTTCATAGTCAAATTCTTTTAACTTATCTCCTATTTTTTGCTTTTCATAATCTTTGCCAAAATAACTGATTTTCCCACCAAATTGTATTCCTAATGCTCCTGCATAAGCAGATTCACTTTGCCCAGAGTTTGGACTTGAATGTTTTTTTCTATCTCTAAAGAATACTTTTAAAGAATTCTTAAAATCATATCCTAGTATCAAACTTGATAAAGGTACAAATATTAGACCTGTAAGTCTTGCTGGAATAAAGTTTGCAACATCATCAACTCTTGCAGAAACCTTTCCAAAATCTATATATTTTTCATTCTTATAACCAACCATAGAATCCAAAGTATTTATTGCCTTATATGTCATAGCAAAAGGTAAGGCAAGAGAAACTACTTCTCCAAATATTTCTGTATAAAAGAAGCCTCCAACAAAAGCAAAAAATGCAGGAGAGATAAAACCATCTACCGTATTTTCAGCTATTGTTTCAACTACACTCATAATAATTTTTTCAAGTGATAGAGTATTTGTATCTCTACTCACAAGATATGAAAGTTCTTTTTTAGCCTTTTCAACATCCCCTGATTTCAATATATTATAAACTTTTTTTCCTTCATCTGCTAAACTTTTAGTTGCAAATGTTGTATAGAGAAAAAATATCTCTATGACATAACCTGCTCTTGCTAGAAGTAAAGAAACTATAAAAGTTGAACTTAAAGTTAAAATATTTAAAATAGCTCCTGAAAATATTTTATTTTTAGCCTTATATAAAAATTTTTCTAAAAAACTTATCAACTTTCCTATTATAATAACAGGATGGTATAACCATCTTGGATCACCTAATATTAAATCTATAATATAAGCTAATCCAAACTTTACTACAAAATAATTTAACATTTTTTATTCTCCATTAAAAACTATTTTAATAAGTCTAAAATTTCTTCTTTACTTAATGGTTCAACCATAATATATGAAGCATCTATAAATTTATATTTATTTTTTGGTAATTTTTTTATAAAATCATTATAGTCTATTTGTCCTGCAGCTTGATAACTATTTGGATCATTTTCATCTCCATCAATAAATACCAAGCCAATATTCCAAAAAGAAACATCTTCATTTTTTACTATATTTGAATTTTCATATTCAACAATAGGTTCATAAGGAAGAATAGTTCTAAGATTTTCTGTAAGAGTATAAGCTCCTATAATTCTATGATCTTCATTATTTTGAAAAAATTGTTGATTTGCTGAATAAGCATCTAAATATTGAATTTCTTTTATTATATTAGAAAAAGTATCAATAGGGCTAACTGAGTTATTGATTTTATCTATCATTCCTTGATTAAAAGAAACAACTCTATTTATACCATAAATGCTTGATACTTTTATATCTTCATCTTTCAAATTTGATGAAACTGCTTCAATTCCATAAAGTATATCGCTTTCATATTCAAATTTATCTATATTATCAACTGTATATACTTCTCCTCTTTCATTTACAATTTCTGAATTAAATTTTTTAGCCAATGCTTTTATATATTCCAAAGCTAAAAGCCAATCTTCCCTTGTAGATGGAGTAAAAACTCTTATAGCATAACTTTTGTTTTTATTATCATAAGATAATTCAAAACCTCTTCCACTTACATTATCTTCTCCTATTAAAAGACATTCATAATTAGAAATAGGTGATAATAGTAAGTCATTGATATCAGTATCAAGAACATTATAGACATTAAGCTCTTTATCCAAAATAGTTAATGCACTTTCAACATTTAAAACTTTCTCATAACCTAAAATTTTTTTCTTGTTCTTTACATAAAAACTTATACTCATTTTAACCTCCACAAAATTTTATATATTTCATCTATATCAACATTTTCTCTAACTTATCAAACTCTTTTAGCTAATAATATATTAATTGTTATTTAGATTTATTAAGTTCATAGTAATCTAATATTTTATATATTTCTTTTTTATTTAGAGGTTCAATTAAAATATATGTTGCATCTATAAATTCATATTTATTTTTTGGTAATTTTTGAATAAAATCCTCATAATAAATTCTCCCAATTTCTTCATATTTTTTAGGAGACTTTTCTATACAAAAAGATATATCCCAATAGGCAATATCTTTTTCTCCAATTTTTTTTAAATATGGAAATTCTATATTAGGTTTATATGGAAGAATTTGTTTAAAATTTTCTAAAAGCATATAAGTTCCATATACTTTTAAAGAATTTTCTATTTTATAGAATGATTGTTTTTGTCTAAAAATAGCTGTATCTAAATATTGAATATTTCTACAAAATTCTGAAAATTCCTTTATTTTATTATCTGAATTAATAAATTTAGTAATCAACTTGTGATCAAAATTAATAGGGTAATTAACTCCAAAAATAGTGTTTATACTATCTTCAGAATTTTTTGTATGACGAAAAATACTTTTTATTCCTACTGAGATATCAAATTTATAGTTAAAAGTATTTATATTTTCAGCAGTAAAAATTTCTTCATCCTCAGATATTATATTTGAATTTAATTTTTTTGAGAGGAATTTCATATAATTTAATGCTAAAATCCAATCTTCTTCTGATGAAGGTGTATATAAAGTTATAACATAAGATTTTTTCTTTTTATCATAGGAAAAATACATTCCTCTAAAACTTTTATTTTCAACTCCAAATAAAAAGCATTCATAATTATCTAATCTTGAATCATAAAATTTCTTGTAATCAAAATTTGCATCATCAAATGAATACTCAAAAAAAGTTTTTAACTGTTTAGTATCATCTATATCTAGTAATTCTTTAATTGTCATAACTTTTTCATAAAATAAAAATTTCTTTTTATTCTTTATATAAAAGCTTTTACTCATATCTCCCTCTTAAAAATTTTCAAATTATTTTAAACCAATAATTTTGTATATTTCATCTATATCAACATTTTCTCTAACTAATTTTTCTAATTTATCAAACTCTTTTAATTTATATTCTTCATAAGAAATATTATCATTAACTTCTTCTAAACCTTTTCTTCTTCTAATTTCATTTAAAAGACTATCAGTAAAATCCTTATTATCAAAAATTCCATGTAAATAAGTTGCAATAATATTATCTCTATTTACAAAAATCGTTCTATCATCAGTAGTTAAATTTTTCTCCTTACCTTGTGTAATCCCTTGATGAATTTCATAACCTTTAATTTCAAAGTTATTTAAAGTTTTTAAAATTCCATTATCAATAGCTAATTTTCCTTTATACTGAACAAGAGTCTTTTCATTTTCCATAATAGTTTCCAAATCTAAAAGTCCTAAAGCATTTAATTCTTCTATGTCCCCCTCAATATGATAAGGGTCTTTTACCTTATTTCCTAAAATTTGAAAACCTCCACAGATACCAAAAATAATAGTTTCTGTTTTAGCTCTTTTTATAATTTCCTCTGCAATTCCACTTTCTTTAAGCCATTTTAAATCATCTATGGTATTTTTAGAACCTGGAATTATTAATAAATCTTCATTCCCTATTTGACTTCTTTCAGTTACAAATTGTATTTCAACATCATCATAGATTGATAAGGCATCAATATCTGTCACATTTGAAATATGTTTTAATTTTATTACAGAAATTTTTATTTTATTTGAATTTTTATTTAATTTAAAACTTTTATATTTTTCACTTAGACTATCTTCATCTTCAATATCTATATCTGTATAAGGTATAACACCTAAAGTCTTAACACCTGTTAAATTTTCTATTATTTCAAAACCTAGTTTTAAAACTTCTTTATTGCCTCTAAATTTATTTATAACTATTCCTTTAATTCTTTTTCTATCTTCTTCTTTTAAAAGCATAATTGTCCCATAGATTGAAGCAAAAACTCCTCCTCTATCTATGTCTGCAACTAAAATAACTGGTGCATCTGCAATTCTTGCCATAGCAAAATTTGAAATATCTTCTTCTTTTATATTTATTTCTGCTGGACTTCCTGCTCCTTCAATTACTACAATATCATTTTCATTTTCTATTTTAGAATAAGTTTCCTTTAAAATAGGAATTAAATTTTTTTTATATTGATTGTATTCAACACCCGACATATTACCAATAGATTTTCCACAAACTATTATTTGAATTTTATTCATAGTTGATGGTTTTAAAAGAATTGGATTCATATTTACATCAGGTTCTAAGCCACTTGCTTCTGCTTGAACAACTTGTGCTCTCCCCATTTCCTTTCCATCTTTTGTAATATATGAATTAAGTGCCATATTTTGGGATTTAAAAGGAGAAACTTTATACTTATCCTTATTAAAAATTCTACATAATGCAGTAACAAATAAACTTTTTCCTGCTCCTGATGAAGTACCGACAATCATTAAATTAGCTTTTTTCATTTTTCACCTCAATGATATAATTATATAAATTCATACTAAAATAGTCAACTTTTTATTTTAATTTTCAAATTAAATTTTTATTTTATATTTTCTCTCTTTTATAAAATCTAAAAATAAATTCCATAATGGCAAGAAATATAAATAGAAAGCAAAAAGTCCAGACATAAATCCAGCACCTATTGCTTTTAGTGGAACATCCATTGCAATATTCCAAGGTATGAGCCCTACCAATAGTATAACTGTATTTTCCAAAATTATAGCCATCTTTTGTTTTTCTACAAGCTCTCCACATAATTCATTAGTTAAAATTGTTCCTAAACTCTGGTTACAAGCAATAGCCCCTGAAATAATAGAACTTAAAAATATAACAAAATAACTTGAAGTTTTTTTAGAAAAGTCTTTTAAATGTTTTTTTAAAGAAACTAACATTTTTGTTTCTTTAAAAATTCCAGAATATGATGAAGAAATTCCTACTATCAAAGCTACATTAAGCATTGATAATATTCCTCCACCTTTCATCATTATATTTAATTTTTCATTAGAATGATAATAGCCATATACACAATAATTTATAATTGAAAGTACACTTTCCTTTTGAATAAATATTGAAATAAAAAAACTTATAACTATGCTCACCAACATTGTTTTCTTAACATTTATTTTTAATATTGAGAGAATAATTATTAAAATAGCTGGTATTATAACTATTATATTAAGATTATAATTTTGTTTAAAAATTTCTGTAACATCTACACTTATATTTGAAACTTTTGATTTAAAACCTAAAAATAAATAGAATAAACAAGTCACAATAAAAGATATAATAGAAGTTTTTATCATTAATTTAATATTTGTATATAAGTTTGTCTTAGTAAGTTCACTAATAAGCAAAGCTGAAGTTGACATAGGAGAACATCTATCACCAAAATATATTCCACTTAAAACTGCTCCTCCAATGTAGTAAGGATTAACCCCCATAGCTTTTCCAATAGAGGCACAGATAACACCCATAGTGGCAGCTGTTCCAAGAGAAGTTCCTATTAAAACTGAAAGTATAGAACAAAGCAAAAAAGTAAGTAGTATTAAAATTGAGGGAGAAATTAATTTTGAGCCCATATAAACAATATAAGCTATTGTTCCAGAGGCTCTCCATAGTGCAGTAATCATTCCTATAAGAATGAAAACTAATAATATATTTTTTACTGTTAGCATCCCTTCAAAAGATTTTTTTACTAAAACCTTTAAATTATATCCTTTTATAAGTCCATAACTTATAAAAATTATATAACCAATAATAAGTGCATATACTACTGAAAAATTTAAAAAAAGACAAACTATAAGTGATAATGAAAATAATGAGATTGTAATAATACTTCCCATGGAAAAATCCCCCTATATTATTATTAATTCTATAATAACAAATTAATATTTTTTTGTAAATTAAACTTTTTCTTTTGAAATTAATATTTATTTATATTAA
>ERZ773100.1097-NODE-1097-length-12936-cov-31.860259_pt1 | contig 12936 bp, 10 predicted proteins | sample MGYA00511119_ERZ773100 | MGnify/ENA primary metagenome ERZ773100 (study PRJEB29015, sample SAMEA2738000) | human oral metagenome | biome: human oral; feature: human-associated habitat; material: dental | place: China | collected 2111 ...
CCGAGAAGTCCTTCGAAACCGGGCAGATTTCCAAAGCTTGCGACGCCGCGGCGGGGGCGGAGGACGCAGCCGAAGCGGGCGACGCGGAGGACGCAACGCCCGGCGAGGACGAGGCCGGCGGCGACGTCCCTCGGGTCGCCGGGCAGCCGAGCGCCCCCCGAAGATTCGCTTACAAGCCTGACCTCATAGTCGTCGACGGCGGGCTGCCGCAGGTCAACGCGGCGCAAAGGGTCGTCGAGGAAACGGGAGCTGACGTCCGCATCGTCGGCCTGGCGAAAAGACTCGAGGAGGTGTGGATTCCGGGCGAGGATTTCCCCGTCGTCCTGCCAAGGCGTTCCCCCTCGTTGCGGCTTCTCCAGCAGCTGCGCGACGAATCGCACCGATTCGCCATCACGTTCCACAGGAAAAAGCGGGCAAAGGCCATGACCCGGTCCGCGCTGGACGCCGTGCCCGGCTTGGGGGCGGCCAAACAGAAGGCCCTTTTGGGCTCGCTGGGGTCGCTCGCAAAGATCAAAGCGGCCTCTCAGGAGGAGTTGCTGAAAGTGCCGGGAATCGGCCCCGCCTTGGCGCGCGCCATCGTCGAGCATTTCGCCGACGCCGGCTGACGCGCCAGTTGGCAGACGCCGGCTGACGCGCCAGTTGGCGGGTGCGGGGCGAACGCCGACGGGGCCAGACCGCTCCCGCTAGGCCGTCGCCCGGCTTTCGCCGACGCAGTTTTCTGGGGCGGCGACTAGGTCTGTGGCATGATGTTATCCATGGACGACATCAACGACACGGGCCTCATTCCGGCCTGTGTGCCGGAGCAGGACGAAGCGGCGAAGCTGCCGCCCAGCGATCAGCCCGAGCTCCTCATCATCAGCGGAATGTCGGGAGCGGGGCGCACCCGCGCGGCGGACACGCTCGAGGACCTCGATTGGTACGTCGTCGACAATCTCCCGCCGCGCCTTTTGCGGGCCCTGACCGGGATGATGACGCCGGACGGGGGAGTGCGGCGCCTCGCCGTCGTCGTCGACGTGCGCTCCCGCGAGTTCTTCGCCGAATTCTCATCCATACTGGCCGACCTCAAAGAGTCGGGCTTCAACTACCGACTGCTCTTCCTCGATTGCAGCGACGACGAATTGGTCAAGCGATACGACAACGTCCGCCGCCCGCACCCCCTCCAGGGAGACGGTCGGGTGCTCGACGGAATCGCGGCCGAACGCGCCCTGCTCGACGACATGCGCAAACAGGCGAACATCATCATCGACACGAGCGGGTACTCCGTACACGATCTCGCGCGCAAAATCAGGGCGCTTGTGGCCGACGAAGCCCAATCCGACGTTCGCGTCACCGTGATGTCCTTCGGCTTCAAGTACGGGCTGCCGGTCGACGCCGACAACGTCGTCGACGTCCGCTTTCTGCCCAACCCCTATTGGGTCAGCGAGCTGCGGCACCTGACCGGGCGCGACGAGCCGGTGGCGAAGTTCGTCCTCGAAAAGGTCGGGGGCGCCGCGTTCGTCGAGAAATACACCTCGCTCATCCTCGAGGTGCTTCAGGGGTACGCACGCGAACTCAAGCCCTTTGTGACATTCGCCGTGGGGTGCACGGGCGGCAAACATCGGTCGGTCGCCATCGCCGAGGCCATCTCCGAAAGACTCCGCGCCTCAGGCCAGGCGGTGCGGACGATCCACAGAGACGTGGGACGCGAATGAGCGAGGCACCGCATAGACCGCGAACGAACCTCCCGCAGCGAATGAACGGGGCGGACGACGCCAAACGCGGATTTTACGGCCCCAAAGTCGTGGCCCTCGGCGGCGGACACGGCCTCTTCGCCAGCCTTTCGGCGTTGCGCCTTATGACGCACAACGTCACCGCCGTGGTCACGGTCGCCGACGACGGCGGATCCTCGGGCAGGCTGCGCAAGGAATTCGGCGTGCTTCCGCCGGGCGACCTTCGAATGGCCCTCTCGGCGCTGTGCGACGACGGCGAATGGGGGCAGACGTGGAGGGACGTCCTCCAGCACCGCTTCACGTCCAACGGCCCGATGAGCGGCCACGCGCTGGGCAATTTGTTGATCCTCGCGCTGTGGGAGCAGATGGGCGACTCCGTCCTCGCCCTCGACTGGGTCGGGCAGCTGCTCGGCATCAAGGGTCGCGTGCTCCCAATGTCGCCGGAGCCGCTGGAAATTGAGGCGATCGTGGACTTCGGCGGGCCTAGGGCGCCCATTCGCGGCCAGGTCGCGGTGGCCAGCACCCCCGGGACCGTCGAGCACATCGGCATCGTCCCGGAGAATCCCCCCGCCCAGCCCGAAGCCGTCGAGGCGATCCTCGACGCCGACTGGGTGATCGTCGGCCCCGGATCGTGGTACACGTCCGTCATTCCCCATTTCCTGATCCCCAAGCTTCGCGAGGCCCTGTGCACGACGAAGGCGCGCAAGGCCCTCGCGCTCAACCTCAACGCTGACAAAGAGACGAAGGGGATGGGGGCGGCCGCACACATACGCTCGTTGAAAGCCCACTGCCCGGACCTGCGATTCGATATCATTGTCGCCGACCCGACGAGCATCGACGACATCGACGGAGCCGAGAGGGCCGCCACAGAATGCGGAGCGCAACTTCTTTTGAGGCAGGTTAGAATGAGCGACGGATCGGCCCGCCACGACCCGCTGCGGCTCGCAGCGGCCTATCGCGACGCGTTTACGGGGATCTTCGGGGATGTCGCCGGCGCCGAGTGACCCGGCGCGCCCCGCAATCATCAGTCAACGGAAGAAGCCAATGCCAGCATTGACCCAATTAGCCAAAGACGAACTTTCGCAAGTCCGCCCGCGCATGCTCTCGTGCGTGATCGCGGAGGTCTCGACGATGTTTCGTTTTGCCGGCGGATTGCAAATCGCGGGAGGCAAGGTCGCGCTTCATGCGGAACTGAGCCACGCGGCGAGCGCCCGCCACCTGTGGGACCTCGTCTCCCAGGCCTTCAACATAAGCAGCGAGCTTCTAACGGTCTCCTCGTCCATGAGGCAGTCAAACCATTACCTCGTCCGCATCACCAGCAACGGCGAGCGCATCGCGCGCCGCCTCGGCCTGCTCGACAGCTACGGCCGGCCCGTGCGCGGGCTTCCGCCGGCGATCGTCGGAGGGTCCAAGGCCGACGGCACCGCAGCCTGGCGCGGCGCTTTCCTGGCTCGCGGGTCCCTCTTGGAGCCGGGGCGCAACGCCTCCCTCGAAGTCATCTGCCCCAGTCTCGAATCCTCCTATGCCCTGGGGGGATTGGCGCGGCGCATGGAGATCCCGTACCGCGCGCGCGAATCGCGCGGAGCGCATCGCGTCGACATCCGCGAGGGCGACGCGATCGCCGAGATGCTCACGAGAATGGGCGCCAACGACGTCGTCTTGAAGTGGGAGGAACTGCGGGTCGAGAGGGAAGTCCACGGATCGGCCAACCGCCTTGCCAACTTCGACGACGCAAATATGCGCCGCTCCGCCGACGCCGCCGTCATAGCCGTCATCCGGGTCAAGCGCGCATTCGAAATCCTCGGCGACGACATCCCCGACAATCTGCGCGAAGCCGGCGAGTTTCGCATGAAGTACCCGGAGGATTCGCTTAATCTCCTCGGCGAACGGCTCAACCCCCCGGCCACGAAGGACGCAGTGGCCGGGCGGCTTCGGCGCCTGAACACCATGGCCGACAAACGCGCCGCCGAGTTGGGCGTCCCCTCGACGCTCGACGCCGCCCGCGCCGCGGGCCACGACGCCCCCTGACGCGCGGACGCCAAACGGCGAGCGCGGACGCCTGCCGCGGGAAAGCACAACCGGGTGCAGACGGCGACCGATTGCCGAGACGCCTGCCGGCGAAAATCACGTGTGCAATCCAACGGCGGCATTCGTGCAGCGAATCGGCGTCGGCCTAGGACTTTCTACACACGCCCGGGCCGCCGTTTTGCCGACGTGTGGGAAAGGTCGCAGCCCATGATGCGGGCATTCCTAGGCTCTTCGCAGTTCGCCCAATAGAATTGAGACGTACACCGGACGTACAACGTTCGGTAAAGATGGCCGAACAGGCCAAGACCACCTGCGCGAAAGCGCACTAGGAGGAAACAGTGACCGTCAAGGTTGGCATTAACGGATTTGGCCGCATCGGCCGTAACTTCACCCGCGCTGCTCTGGCTCAGGGCGCGGACATCGAGATTGTCGCGGTCAACGACCTGACCGACAACAAGACGCTCGCACACCTGCTCAAGTACGACTCCATCCTCGGCAAGCTGGACGAGGACGTGACCTACACCGAAGATTCGATCACGGTGGGCGGCAAGACGATCAAGGCTCTCGAAGAGCGCGATCCGGCCAAGCTCCCCTGGGGCAAGCTCGGAGTGGACATCGTCGTCGAGTCAACCGGCCGCTTCACCGACGCCACTGCGGCCAAGGCCCATCTTGACGCGGGCGCCAAGAAGGTCATCATCTCGGCCCCCGCCAAGAACGAGGACGCCACCTTCGTCATCGGCGTCAACGAGCAGGATTACGACCCCAAGAATCACGACATCATTTCGAATGCCTCCTGCACCACCAACTGCCTTGCGCCTCTGGCCAAGGTCCTCAACGACGAGTTCGGAATCGTCCGCGGCCTCATGACCACGATCCACGCCTACACCGCCGACCAGAACCTTCAGGACGGCCCGCACAAGGATCTGCGTCGCGCCCGCGCCGCCGCTCTCAACATCGTTCCCACGAAGACCGGCGCCGCCCAGGCCGTCGCTCTCGTCCTTCCCGAGCTCAAGGGCAAGTTCGACGGCTACGCCCTTCGCGTTCCCACGCCGACCGGCTCCGTGACCGACCTCACCTTCGAGGCCGAGAAGCCCGTCACCGTGGAGTCCGTCAACGCCGCCGTCAAGGCCGCGGCCGAGGGCCCGCTCAAGGGCATTCTCGCCTACACCGAGGATCCGATCGTTTCGAAGGACATCGAGACCGATCCGCATTCCTCGATCTTCGACTCCGGCCTGACCAAGGTCATCGGCAACCAGGTGAAGGTCGTCTCCTGGTACGACAACGAGTGGGGCTACTCCAACCGTCTCGTCGACCTCGCCAAGCTGGTGGGCTCGAAGCTCTGACGTCAATGAATTGACATGATGCCCGCGCACGTCTCGGCGTGTGCGGGCATCTGTGCGCAGAAAGGAAATCATGAGAACCATCGACACGCTCGGCGATCTCGCCGGCAAGAAGGTTTTCGTCCGCTCGGACTTCAACGTCCCACTCGACGAGAATCGCAACATCACCGACGACGGCCGCATCCGCGCCGCCCTTCCCACACTCAAGAGGCTCCTCGACGCCGGCGCGCGCGTCGTCGTATCAGCCCACCTTGGCCGGCCCAAGGGCCAGGTCAAGCCCGAGTTTTCCCTCGCGCCCGTGGCCGCGCGCCTCTCGGAGCTTCTCGGTGTGGACGTTCCGCTCGCCGCCGACACCGTCGGCCCCGACGCGCACGCCAAGGTCGACGCGCTGGGGAACGGCCAGATCGTCCTCCTCGAAAACGTCCGCTTCGACAAGCGTGAGGATTCCAAGGTCGACGCCGAGCGGGAGGAGCTCGCCAAGGAGTACGCCGGCCTCGCAGACGTCTTTGTCTCCGACGGCTTCGGCGTCGTGCATCGCAAGCAGGCGTCGGTCTACGACATCGCCAAGCTCGTTCCTTCGGCCGCCGGGGAGCTCGTCTTCAAGGAGATCGACTCGCTTTCCCGCGCCACGAAGAACCCCGAGCGGCCCTACACCGTGGTGCTCGGAGGCTCGAAGGTCTCCGACAAGCTCGGCGTCATCGAGAACCTGCTCGACAAGGCTGACCGGCTCCTCATCGGCGGCGGAATGGCCTACACGTTCCTGCTCGCCGAAGGGCACGAGGTCGGAACCTCGTTGCGCGAGGACGACCAGGTCGCCACCGCAGCGGAGTACCTGAAGAAGGCCAAGGAGAACGGCGTCAAGCTGCTCATTCCGGTCGATACCGTCGTGGCGCCTAAGTTCGCGGCCGACGCCCCCTCGACAGTCGTGGCCTCCAGCGCCATTCCGGCCGATCAGATGGGCCTCGACATCGGCCCGAAGACGGCCAAGGCCTACGCCGACGCGATCGCGGATTCGAAGACGATCGTATGGAACGGCCCCATGGGCGTTTTCGAGTTCGACGCATTCTCCGCGGGCACGCGCGCCATCGCGCAGGCCATGCAAGACGCCGAAGGCTTCACGATCGTCGGCGGCGGCGACTCGGCCGCGGCCGTTCGCAACCTCGGCTTCGACGAGTCGAAGTTTTCCCATATTTCCACCGGCGGCGGCGCCTCCCTCGAGTTTCTTGAGGGCAAGGTGCTCCCGGGCATCGCAGTTTTGGAGGACTGATGGCGCGCACACCCATTATGGCGGGCAATTGGAAGATGAACCTCGACCACCTCGAGGCCAATCAGCTCGTTCAGAAGCTCGCGTGGTCTCTTGGAGACCTCGACCATGACTACGCCAAGGTAGAGGTGGCCGTGATCCCGCCGTTCACTGACCTCCGCACGGTGCAGACCGTCGTCGATTCCGAAGGGTTGAAGATCAAATACGGCGCCCAAGACGTCTCGACCCACGACAACGGCGCATACACCGGCGAGATCTCCACGGACATGCTCGTCAAGCTCGGCTGCACGTACGTCGTGGTCGGCCATTCGGAGCGCCGCGAATACCACGGCGAGTCGAACGAGCTCATCGGCGCGAAAGCGAAGAAGACGCTCGAGGCGGGCCTGACGCCGATTGTCTGCTGCGGCGAGGCGCTGGAAGTGCGCAAGGAAGGCCGCCAGGTCGAGTACGTCGTCGGGCAGATCGACGCGATGTTCGCCCATCTCAGCGGGAAGGACGTTGCCTCTTCGGTCATTGCCTACGAGCCCATCTGGGCCATCGGCACGGGAGAGGTCGCCACGCCGGAGGACGCGCAGGAGGTCTGCGGGGCCATCCGCCGGAGGATCGCCGAGCTCTACGACGATTCCGTCGCCGACGCCGTGCGGATCCAGTACGGCGGGTCTGTGAAATCCTCGAACGTCGTCGAGATCATGGCCCAGCCCGACGTCGACGGCGCCCTCGTCGGCGGAGCGAGCCTCAAGGCCGACGAGTTCGCGAAGATCGTGACCTATTACAAGTGACTTATGCGCGTGCGCGGGCGCTTCATTGCGGTGCCCGCGCACGGCATTTATGCTTGTACAGGCACGCCTCGCGTCCGCGGGGCATCGGAAGGAAACGTTGTGAAAGTTCTCCTCATAGTCTGCGAGGTTCTCCTCGTCATTACGAGCATTCTGCTCGTCTTGTCGATTCTGCTTCACAAGGGCAAGGGAGGCGGCATCTCCGAGATGTTCGGCGGCGGCATTTCAACCTCGATGCGTTCGTCGGGAGTGGCCGAGCGCAACCTCAACCGCATCACCGTCGGCGTGGCCCTCATCTGGAGCGTGGTGATCGTCCTCATCGGACTCATCGTGAAATTCGGATTGTAGCCCCGCGGATGAAGAAGGCAGCATGACTTTGCGAACGCTCTCTGGCCGAAAGCGCTCGCAAGGTCGGCCGCCCCGTTTTCAAACTGACAGTTTTCAAACTATAGACGCACCCGTTTGGCGGCTTTCAAAATAGGCCGCCGGGCGCAAGTCCGAGCCCATTCGCAGGAAGGCAAAGTCGCCCGTTTGCAAGGCTACAGCTCGCCCGCCCAAGCGACGAAGCCAATCTCGTTCGCCGGGCCAGCGCTCACTCGCCGGAAGGCAGCACCCTTTCAAGGCCGTGCTTGAGGACTTCTTCGTAGGCGGTGTCGGGCGTCATCTCTCGAAGCTCCTCAATCATCTTCGACTCCATCGTGCGCATCGTCAGGTTGACGCGCTGGACCTCGCGGTCGGGGCGCACCATGTCGCCGAAGTCGGACCCGATCGGGCGATCCAGCCGCAGCTCCCCGGAGGAGCGGAACATGGACACCCCGTCGATGGCGGTTCCCCGCGTGTGCTCGATCTCCACCGGGACCTCCAGCCGCAAGGCCAGCCACGCCGCAAGGAAAACCACCGCCGGATGGGTGCGGTTGCCGCGCACGACGGCGCGTTCGACCACCTCGTGCGGAGGCTCGTCGAGCATGGCGGCGAGGTGGTTCCTCCAGAAGGTCACGCCCGTCCACGCGAGGTCGGTGTCGCCCGGGGCGTAGCCGTCGCGCACCCGGCGGAGGATCTCGTCGGCCGGAACGCCGGAGTTCTGGGCCGTTGTGATGCGGCGCTGGGCCATGGCCCCGATCGGTGTGCGCGACGGGTTCTCCGGCGCGTCTTGAACCCACCAGACGACGACGGGCGCGTCGGGAAGAAGCAGCGGAATGACGAGCGTCTCCAAATTGTCGGCCGAGCCGTTGGAGCACCGAAGGATGGCGATCTCGGAAAGGCCCGCCTCGGGACCGACCCTCAACTCGGCGTCGACCTTCGGTTCCTCGCCGTCGACCGGGAGGACGGCGATGATGCGGCACGGATGCGCCCGGGCGGCGCCCGCGGCGGAGGCGATGGCGTCGCGAACCCCGCCCACGTTTTTCGCGATGATGATGAGCGTGAGAACTCGCCCGAGGGCGCTCGAGCCGGCGGTCTCGCGCAGCTCGTCAAGGCGCAGACCCACCCTGGCGGTGTTTGTTCCGTTCATGTGGATGATCATGTCGGTTCCTTCCTACGGCAGGCGCCAGGCGCGGCCGTCGCGAGCGAGCATGCGGTCCGAGGCGGCCGGTCCCCAGGTCCCGGGCGCGTATTCCGCGATCGATTCGGGATTTTCCGCCCAGTGGCTCTCCGCCTGATCGAGGAGCCTCCAGGAAAGCTCAATCTCGCGATGGCGGGGGAAAAGCGGCGGATCTCCCAGCAGAACGTCGAGGATGAGCCGTTCGTAGGCCTCTGGGGCGTATTCGGTGAAGGCGTGCCCGTATGCGAAATCCATCGTCACGTCACGCAGCTGCATGCCCGATCCAGGCACCTTTGAACCGAGTTTGAACGTCATGCCTTCGTTGGGCTGGACGCGGATGACCAGCGCATTGTGGCCCAAGCCGTCGGTCGAGGGGAACGGAAGGAACGGCGGGTACTTGAAAATGACGGCGATCTCGGAGACTCGACGCCCCAGGCGCTTGCCGGCGCGCAGGTAGAAGGGCACGCCCTTCCACCGCCGGGTTTCAATTCCCAGGCGCAGCGCCGCGTATGTGTCGGTGATCGAGTCGGCGGGGATGCCCGGCTCCTCCTTGTATCCCCTGACCCATTCGCCTCCCTGCCAGCCCGACGTGTACTGGCCGGCCACGGCCGATTCGCCGACGGGGCCGTAGAACCTCGTGGCCTCCAGAACCTTTTCCTTCTCGATCCGAAGAGCCGAAGGCTCGAAGGAAATCGGCTCTTCCATCGCGGTCAGGGCGAGAAGCTGAAGAAGATGGTTTTGGATGACGTCGCGGGCGGCGCCGATGCCGTCGTAGTATCCGGCGCGGGTGCCGATGCCGATGTCCTCGGCCATCGTGATTTGGACGTGGTCGACGTGGGCGGAGTTCCACAGCGGCTCGTACAGCTCGTTGGCGAAGCGCAGCGCCATGAGGTTCTGCACCGTTTCTTTGCCCAGATAGTGGTCGATGCGGAAAATCGCGTCCTGATGGAAGACTTTCGTGACCATGTCGTCGAGCTCGCGAGCCGATTCGAGGCCGTGCCCGAAGGGCTTTTCGACGACGACGCGTCTCCATCCGTCGTCCTCGGCGCAAAGCCCGGCCGTTCCGATCCCGCCGAGGACGGTGGGGAACAGCTCGGGCGGAATCGCCAGGTAGAAGGCGTAATTGCCGTTGGTTCCGCGCTCGGCGGACATCCTGTCCATCGCATGGCCGAGGGAACGGTAGGTCTCGATGTCGTTGTACTGGCCGTTGACGACTACGAGCCCGGACATGAGTTGCTTGAGCGTCGTCTCGGTGACGGAGGTGTTCGCGCCCTCGCGTATGGCGGCCTCGACTTTTTCCGGCAGCGACGGGTCCACCTTTCGGGCGACGCCGATGATTGTGAACGACGGCGGAAGCAGCCCGCGGTTGGCGAGATCATAGAGCGCCGGAAGAATCTTTCGCCGCGACAGGTCGCCCGTGATGCCAAAAAGGACGATTCCACAAGGACCCGCGATTCGCTGCAAGCGGCTGTCGGGTGCGCTGCGAAGCGGATTGACCATGAACTCTCAACTTTCCCCGAGATTGGCTGATGACATGCGCGGCATATGTAAGGCCGCATATCGAGGGTAGCGCGCACGCATGCGCGGGTGGTTTTCATCCGCACCCGCGCATGCGTGGATTCTCCGGGCTTGTGCCGGGCCTCCGCCCGGCACAAGCCCGTTGTTCCGCTACTTTGCCGCTTCGATCGACTCGCGAGCCGCCTCGACCACGGCCTGCGCGGTCACCCCGAATTCCTCGAAGAGCTTACCCGCAGCAGCGGAGGCGCCGAAGTGGTCGATTCCCACGGACCGTCCGGCGTCGCCCACGTATCCGGCCCACCCGAAGGTCGAACCGGCCTCGACGGAGACCCGCGCCTTGACGTCGGGAAGGATGACGGAGTCGCGATACTCCTTGCTCTGTTCGGCGAACCAATCGAGACTCGGAAGCGACACGACGCGGGCCCCGACGCCTTCGGCCGCGAGGGCGTCGCGCGCCTCGACGGCGAGGGAGACCTCGGAGCCGGTGGCGAGGATCTGGACGTCGACCTTGCCCGTCGGGCTGTCGGCGAGGACGTATCCGCCGCGTTTGACGCCCTCGGCGGACGTGCCGTCGAGCACGGGAAGATTCTGCCGGGAGAGGACGAGGCCGGCCGGTCCGGCGTCGCGGCGCTCGATGATTCCCCGCCAAGCCGCGGCCGTCTCGTTGGCGTCGGCGGGCCTGACGATGTCAAGCTGCGGAATGGCGCGGTACGCCCACAGATGTTCGACGGGCTGATGGGTGGGGCCGTCCTCGCCCACGCCGATCGAATCGTGCGTCCACACGAAGATCGACGGGATGTGCATGACGGCGGCGAGGCGAACGGCGCCCCGCATGTAGTCGGAGAAGACGAAGAACGTCCCGCCGTAGGCGCGGGTGAGCCCATGCAGCGTAATCCCGTTGACGATCGAGCCCATGGCGTGCTCGCGGATGCCGAAATGCAGGGTGCGGCCGTAGACGTTTCCGTCCCAGTCCTCCGAGACGCGGTCCGGGGGAAGAAAGGACGGCTCGCCCTTCATCGTCGTGTTGTTCGATCCGGCCAGGTCCGCCGATCCGCCCCACAGCTCGGGAAGGACGGGGGCCAGGGCGGTCAGCACATTGCCCGAGGCGGCCCGGGTGGCCACGGACGTCCCGACCTCGAAGGACGGCAGAGCGTCGGCCCACCCTTCCGGGAGCTTCTTCGCCACGAGCCTGTCGAGCAGCTTCGAGCGCTTCGGGTTGGCCGCGCGCCACGTCTTAAGCTTCTCGTCCCACTTTGCACGCTCGGCCTTGGCGCGCTCGGCGGCGCCTTTACGGGTGTAATCGAGGACTTCCTGGGCGACGTCGAAGGACTTCTCCGGATCGAAGCCCAGAACCTTCTTCAAACCGGCGAGCTCCTCCGCGCCGAGCTTCGCGCCGTGGGCGGCCCCGGTTCCCTGCTTCGTGGGGGAGGGCCAGGCCATGATCGTCGACAGGCGGATGAACGAGGGCCTGTCCGCGACGGCCTTGGCGTTTTCGATCGCCTCGTAGAGGGCCTCGACGTCCTCCTTGTACTCGCCGCCGCCGTTCGTCCAATCGACGTGCTGCGTGTGCCAGCCGTACGCCTCGTAGCGACCCAGGACGTCCTCGGTGAAGGCGATCTTCGTGTCGTCCTCGATCGAGATGCGGTTGTCGTCCCAAATGACGATGAGATTGCCCAGGTGCTGCGTTCCGGCGAGCGAGCAGGCCTCGCTGGTCACGCCTTCCTCGAGGTCGCCCTCTCCGGCGACGACGTAGACGAAATGGTCGAAGGGAGACTGGCCCGCGGGGGCGTCGGGGTCGAGCAGGCCGCGCTCGCGGCGCGACGCCATGGACATGCCGACGGCGGAGGCGAGGCCCTGGCCCAGCGGGCCGGTCGTGATCTCGACTCCCTTCGTGTGCCCGTATTCGGGGTGGCCCGGCGTGAGCGAGCCCCAGGTCCGCAGGGACTTCAGGTCCTCCAGCTCCAGGCCGTAGCCCGTGAGGAAGAGCTGGTTGTAGAGGGTGACGGAGGAATGGCCGATCGACAGGACGAAGCGATCGCGGCCCAGCCACGAGGGGTCCGAAGGATCGTGGCGCATGACCTTGTTGAAGAGCGTGTACGCCAACGGCGCAATCGAGATCGCCGTCCCGGGGTGGCCGTTGCCCGCTTTCTCCACCGCGTCCGCGGCCAAAACGCGCGCCGTGTCCGTTGCGCGCCGATCGAGGTCCGTCCATTCAAGCTTCGCCATTGTAAGCCTTTCGTCTGTTTCGCCTCGGCCTTTCCGAGGCCGCCGTTTCATAGTTTAGCCGTCGGTTTCGTTCCGATTCCAGACAGCATTCGAGATAATATAAAGGGATCATGGCTTCTCATACACCCTTGCCCGGGCCCAGGCCGATTGCGAGATTGGGTGAACAGTTTCTCGCTCACCTCGCCGTTGAACGTTCGCTGTCACACAACACCGTTTCCTCCTATCGGCGAGACCTGACGAAGTATTTTTCGCACCTTCGAGCGCGCGAAGTCGTGCAAATCAGCGACGTCAGACCGGAGGACGTCGCGTCCTTCGCCGAATGCCTCGAGGGGATGGCCCGCGCATCCGTGGCCAGAAGCATGGCCGCCGTCCGTTCCTTCCACGCCTTCGCCTTCGAGGAAGGGCGCACGGGCGCGAATCCCGCCGCCGACGTCCGCCCCCCGAAGATCCCTTCGCGGCTGCCGAAGGCGATGGACATCGACGACGTCGCCGCGCTCATAGCGGCGGGCGGCGCGGGCGAGGGGCCGGCGCCGCT
>ERZ773100.1100-NODE-1100-length-12928-cov-3.717781_pt1 | contig 12928 bp, 7 predicted proteins | sample MGYA00511119_ERZ773100 | MGnify/ENA primary metagenome ERZ773100 (study PRJEB29015, sample SAMEA2738000) | human oral metagenome | biome: human oral; feature: human-associated habitat; material: dental | place: China | collected 2111 ...
CCCCCCCCCGCCTGTGCAATACCGTGGCGAAAAGGGATGCAAATCGGGTGACGAAGCGGGGTATGAAAAAGCCGGATACATCAGAGTCGCCTCCATATGTACCCGGCTGATTGAGTTGTTCAACAAATCGTTCTTAGATCGCTCCGCCTATTCCTCCGGCAGATGGATATCTGGGCCGCCACCGTCGCCACCCGGCTTAGGTTTCTCGTCGGGTTTCTTGGGCGGCTCGCCACCACCGGGCGTCTCCGGCTTCTTAGGCTCCTTCGGGTCCTTGGGATCTTTCGGATCCTTCGGCCCGTCGGGCTTCTTGGGCTTCTCGTCCTCCGGTAAACGGATGTCGGGGTCGTTGCCCCTCCGCTTTTTGTCGCGACGTTTCCGTTGGGCCTCGCTCTGGTTAAAGGTGGCTTTGGCTTCGCGGATACGCTGGTTGATCTGGTCGATCAATTCGCCGACCACCTTCCGTTCCGCCTCGTTGGTGGCCATTGAGTAGGCCATTTGGATGTGGAAGAAGATGTCGGTGGTCATCTGGTCGTTAGCCTTCCGCACCGAGGCACTGGAGGGCAGGTTGATGCCGGCCGCCTTCGACGATCGCGATTCACGCAGGGTGTTGAATTCGTCGTTGGCCGTGCGCAGCATGGTCACGAGTTGGCTCACTCCGATGGCCGTCACCGCGGCTGCGGACTCGGGCTTACCCAAGTCGTTGAGCAGGCCGTTGATGTGAGCCGTCTTTCCGGCCCAGCGTTCGCTCTGCAGGCCCTTGTAGGTGTCTACGATCAGTCGCAGCACATGGCCCGAGGCCTGGCGGGTGGGGATGGGAGACTTGTCGGCCTGCCGAATCTCTTGGAACAGGGCCGTGATGATCTCGTCGCGCTCCTCGTCCTTCTTCTTGATCGATTCAGACTCTTTGGAAGCGCGCCCCTCACGGGCAATTTCGCTCTCGGATTCGATCCCCGTGTGCCACCGAGCGATGTCGGCTGCGTCGAGGAAGATTTTCTCCGGCTCGATTTTCGAGATCACGCCATAGAGGCGTTGTTGATAATCTGTGTGCAGGTCCAGTTGGTACTGCCCACTCATTGTTTTGTCTATAGCCTTTACAGGTTTCATGGACATCAACGTTTTTGGCTTAACACTAATGTGAAAGGGTAAATGTCGGAAGCGGCCCGAGGGGCGGGGAGGCGCCGACGGCCCTCGCAGCATTTTTTGCCGCGGACGGCTGTCGATCCCGCGCTCACGTCGAACGGCCCGACTGGAGCACCGCAAAGAATGGGGCGGCTGCCACGTGCTCCGATAGCAGCGCCCGACCGCGATAGGCCCACCGTCGGATGCCGACCGGGGCCACCGGGCTACATCATCCCCCCGAAAAAAGTCCGACGAGGGTGTCTGAGCAAAAAGACGCCCTGTTGGAGAGTCCGACGGGGGCGTCTGAGCAAAAAGACGCCCTATTGGAGAGTCCGACGGGGGTGTCTGAGCAAAAAGACGCCCTGTTGGAGAGTCCGACGAGGGTGTCTGAGCAAAAAGACGCCTCGTTGGAGAGTCCGACGGGGGCGTCTGAGCAAAAAGACGCCCTGTTGGAGAGTCCGACGGAGGTGTCTGAGCAAAAAGACGCCCTGTTGGAGAGTCCGACGGGGGTGTCTGAGCAAAAAGACGCCCTGTTGGAGAGTCCGACGGGGGTGTCTGAGCATAAGCGGCTCCTGTCGGATTCTCCAGCAGGGGCGCTTGAGTGCAATCGGCTCTTATCGTACTTTACGACGAGGGCGACTGGGTGCAGGTGGCTCTTATCGTACTTTACGATGGGAGCGACTGGGTGCAATCGGCTCCTATCGTACTTTACGACGAGGGCGACTGGGTGCAATCGGCTCCTGCCGGATTTTACGACGGGAGCGGCGGAACGGTGGGGGCTCTCGCTGGAAAGTCCGACGGGGGCCATCAGGTGATCAAAGCACACGACGGAGAGTCCATCGGGGGCGCCTCCTGAGTGGGGGCGCCCGTCCGACTGTCCGACTGAGGCTTCAGCGCGCCCGAAGTGGGCTGTGGCGTCTCCGGCGAAAGCGGCCGAGGCGCCGTAGGTCTGCGCGTACATATATAATACAGCTGGATCGTTCATGGCATGGCAAATTGAAAGTCTATCGGGAGCCACGGAGCGGTCGTAGCCGTGAAGGCATGATCCTTTTCGCAGCTCTGGGGGCTGTGTCGCTCATCGTCTGAGGGTATTTGATTGTTTGAGTCATCTCTTTTCTGCTTTATGCACCGCAAATGTAACCTTTTATTTGTGACCGATAAACAAACCCAACAAAAAAACGAACAACTTTCTCTCCGCTGCCCCTATACATTATATATATAGAAGCCACCGACAGAAATGGGCCGCCCATGGAGAGTAGGAGAGGGGCACCCTGCGGAGCGTGGCCACCGAATAAAATCCGATTATAAGCAGAATCCGCCTCGTGGCTTATGAATAAAAAACCATTGAAGGCTTTTCCATCCATTAGGCCGCCGAATAAAATCCGGTTGTAAGCAGAATCCGCCTCGTGGCTTACGAATAGAAACCCATTAATGGCTTAGTCCGGCCATTCACTGGGGGAGTAAATTACGCCGAAGGCCTTTTTCGGGTAGCTGCCTGCGGGTGAAAATACGTTGCGAGCAACGCGTAAAAGGTTGCTTGTCGAGATAAATGCTTGTGAAAGCCACTCCGTCGGCACAGCTCTCGATGGGTTCTAAACTGTAAGCTAAAGAGCGCGTTTCGCTGATGAATTGAAATCGAATCAAAGATAAAAACGAAGAAATATCACTCAAAAGTTGTATTTTCTCAAATGATGTTCTATTTTTGCCCCGTCGAGATATGAGAAATTTAAGCTGACTATTAACTAACACACGAGAGTTTCTATGAAAAGGATTACAATGATTCTCCTATACCTCCTCATAGGTATAGGGTGGACCGTAGCCCAAACGGTGAAAGTGAGTGGAACGGTGATTTCCGATGAGGATGGGCAACCCATCATCGGCGCAGCAGTCACCGTCAGAGGCGCCGCAAACGCGGGCACCGTCACAGACTTGGACGGACGCTATACGCTGAACGTACCCGCCTCTGCCAAAACCCTGATCATCTCCTACGTGGGGATGCGATCAGAAGAAATTCCCATCTCGGATAAGCACGTGACCACGGTGCTCCGCGCAAATCTGGCGCTGGACGAGGTGGTGGTTACCGCCCTCGGCATATCGAGAGAAAAGAAGGCGCTTGGATACGCCGTGACCGAGGTGGGTGGCGATGAAATGTTGAAATCGCGTGGTGGAGTCAGCAATCCGATCAATGCGTTGCAGGGCAAAGTGGCCGGTCTGCAAATCGCCGGCGGCGCGGGATCGATGGGTGGCTCGTCGAAGATCCTGATCCGCGGCACGAGCTCTATATCGGGCAACAACCAGCCCCTCTTCGTGATCGACGGCGTGCCCATCGAAGGCCAAGGCTTTAACGACGCAGGTAGCGCGGGCAGAGACCAGTATAGCACCGCCCGCGGTGGAGGTGGCTATGACTATGGCAACCTGATCCAAGACATCAACCCGGACGACATCGCAAGCATCTCCGTGCTCAAGGGGCCCAACGCATCGGCCCTCTACGGCTCACGCGCCACGAACGGCGTCGTGATGATTACCACCAAGAAGGGAGCGAAGAACGAAGGCTACGGCATTACGTTCAACACCGCCGTGGGATTCGAAGTGGTTAACAAACTGCCTAAGCTGCAAAAGCTCTATGGCGGTGGCGGCGAAGGCGGGTTTACCGAGGTGATGATCAACGGGAAGAAGTACCTCTATCCGGACTATGCCACGGACGAAAGCTGGGGGCCGAAGCTGGACAACCAACAGGTGCTCTCATGGGCCGACCTAGCGCGCTGGGAGATCGGTGGTCAGGTGGGTAACCCGAAGACGTCCGCCTGGAAGACTCCGGACAATGACGTGGAGACCTTCTTCAAGACCGGGGTCTCGTTCACGAACAATATCGCCATCTCGCAGGCCACGGACCGCTCGTCCATACGTTTCTCTTACACCAACTCGGAGCTTAGCGGTTACATGCCGAACAGCTCGCTGCGTAAGAACGTCTTCAATGTCTCCGCCTCGACCACTAGCGCCAATAAAAAGCTGGAGGTGATGACCAACGTGACCTATTTCAACTCCGCCGCCCGCGGCCGTTCGCAGACGGGTTACGACAACAACAACGTGATGGAGAAATTCATCCAGTGGGGCCACCGCCAGCTGGACATGAAGGAGCTCGAGGCCCTCTACAAGAGTCCCATCGACGGCTCGCAGATCACATGGAACCGCAGTGACTGGAACGATCCGCGCCCTGCCTACGCCAACAACCCCTATTGGAGTCGCTATGAGAACTATCAGAACGATACCCGTAACCGCGTCTATGGCAACGTGGGCTTCGTCTACCATATCCTGCCCAGCCTGAAGTTCCAATACAAGGCCAATCTGGACTTCTTCGCCGACAAGCAGTTCGAGCGTAACGCCGTCTACTCGCAAGAGCAGTCCCAATACAAGGAGACCGCCCGCCAGCAGTACGAGCTGAACAACGAGTTCATGCTCCTCTACAACCAGACCGTGAGCGACCTCACCGTGAACGCCAACTTGGGCGCCAACCTGATGAAACGCCACTACGAGATGACGTACGGTCGCACCGTGGGCGGACTGGCCATTGCGGACTTCTACAACATGAGCAACTCCGTCTCGCCCGCCACGGCCGAGAATTACCAGCTCAAGAAGGCCATCAACTCCGTCTTTGCCAGCGCAACGCTCGGCTGGCGCAGCATGCTTTATCTCGATGCTTCGCTGCGTAACGACTGGTCGTCGACGCTGCCCGTGGGCAACAATTCCTATATGTATCCCTCGGTGACGGGTAGCTTTGTCTTCTCGGAACTGCTGAAGAATAAGCTCACGTGGCTCAACTTCGGAAAGCTGCGCCTCGGCTATGCCCAGGTGGGTAACGACACCGATCCGTATCAGGTGATCAACACCATGACGCAGTACACCCATGTTGACCCCTCCACACCGGGCTACGTCGTTAGCAATACGCTCAAAAACGAGAACCTGAAGCCCGAGTCGACGAACTCCTTCGAGGCCGGACTCGAACTCTCGCTCTTCGACAACCGGGTCAGCCTCGAAGCTACGGTCTACGCCAGCCAAACGAAGGATCAGATCGTGCCGCTGTCCGTTTCAGGGACTACGGGCTACACCTTCCGCGTGGTGAACGGTGGCGTGATCGAAAACAAGGGTATGGAGCTTATGGTGAAAGTCCTGCCCGTTCGTAGCCGCACCTTCACCTGGGAGACGGCCCTTACGTTGGCCTCGAACAAGAACAAGGTGAAGGAGATGGTGGTCGATTATTACCGCATCGCCACCGCACCGTTCAAGGTGGAGATTGGCGCTATGAAGGGCGAGGCCTATGGCGTGATCATGGGCACGGACTATAAGTATGACAAGAACGGCAATAAGCTGATCGACGCCAACGGACGCTATATGTACACCGACGGCAACGTGAACTTGGGCAGCATCTTCCCCGACTTCACCGGAGGCTGGAGCAACACGTTCCGCGTGGGCAACATCGACCTGAGCGTACTCCTGGACTTCTCTAAGGGCGGCCATTACTTCTCCACGTCTTACCTCTGGGGAATGTATTCCGGTATGCTCGAAGAGTCCGCCGCCAACGGCATCCGTGAAAACGGTATCGTCCTTGAGGGCGTGCACGAAGACGGAACGCCCAACACGACCAAGATCTCAGCCAAGCAGTACGGCAACGACCATAACTCAGGCCCCGCAGTGCAGAATGTGCTCAGATCGGACTACGTCAAGCTCCGCGAGATCAACATCGGTTACACCATTCCGCTCAAGAAGAAGGACGCCTTCTTCAAAGCCGTACGCGTATCGGCCTACGGTCGTAACCTGGCCGTTTGGGGGCCGGATACGAAGCACTTCGACCCGGAAATGATCGTCACCGGCTCTGGAAACATTCAGGGTATCGAAGGCGGCGCACTGCCTTCGGTGGCGAACTTCGGATTCAACGTGAACTTGAAATTTTAACGACCTAAGAATTTGCAGTGATGAAAGCAACATATAAATACCTCGTTCTGCCCGTCGTGGCTGGTGTCTTTGCCCTTTCGTGCGAGAAGCTGGAAACGACGAACGTCGACCCTAACAACCCCGTAGAGGTTCCCTCGCACATGTTGATGAGCGGCGCCCAAAAGCACATGATGGACGACGTCTACGACAACTGGTTCAGCGCCCGCCAATGCCTCACCTACAGCCAGTATTGGGCGCAACGCAACTACACGGAGGAGGATCGCTATCAGATTCGTGAATCAGTGAACAACGGTTACTTCAATAGCTTCTACCGTAACCTTTACTACATGGATCGCATCATCGAGCTTAACACCGACCCGAAGAAGGCAGCCATCTCGGTCAATTATGGCAACAACAAGAACCAGATCGCAGCCGCCAAGATCATGAAGGTCTGGATGCTCTCCATCATCACCGACACGTGGGGCAATGTGCCCTACTCGGAGGCTGGCAAACTGATCCAGGACGTCTATCACCCCAAGTATGACGACCAGAAGGACATCTACGCCGCCATGATCCGTGAGCTGACCGAGGCTTCGCAGATGATCAACGTCAATGAGAAGGCCTTCATCGGTGGCGACATCATCTACAAGGGCGACGCCGCGAAGTGGAAGAAGTTTGCCAACAGCCTCAAGTGCCGCCTGTCCGTCCACCTCTCTAAAGTGGACAGCAACTGGAAGACCTACATCGCCGAGGCGCTCAAGGATGGCGTCTTCGAAAGCAATGCCGATAACGCCGTCTTCAAGTATTCCACCACGGGGCAGGACTACTGCCAGTTCTACGACGGCTTTTTCGTCTCCCAGCGTAACGACTTCACCATTGCGCGGCCCTTCATGGACATCCTCAAGGGGCAACCCGATACGCTTAACAAGAAGTCGCACCCCTGGGCAGGCGTCGTAGATCCTCGACTGGAGGTCTACACCACGTCGCGTAATGGAAAATACATCGGCATCCCCTTCGGCATTGCCAGCGGTGATATGTCTTCTGCTTATCGCAACATAGCGCCGAGTTGGTACAGCAACCCGCCCATTCACCTCTCCAAGGACTTCGCTGTGCCCATCATGACTTACGCCGAACTGCAGTTCATCCTCAGTGAATACAAAGGATTCTCGGCCGATGAATACAAGACGGGCGTCCGCGCCTCCGTCACGTATTGGACCACGCTGAACGGCAAGCCCATCTCCACCGAAGACCTCGACAAATACGTCGACGCCGTCTCGAAGAAGGTGGACGCTGAGGCGGTGGCCCTCCAGAAGTATATCGACCTCTATATGAACGGCACCGAGGCTTGGGTCGAGATCCGTCGGACGGGCTATCCCGACCAGCTCATTCGTCCGGGTGAGGTCTCCCTCATCGGGCCTAAGGGTAACACGATCAAGTTCAACCCCCTCTCTGACACCAAGGGGATGATCATCCCCCGCGTGAAGTACCCCACGAACGAGAGTACGCTGAACGGCGAGAACTTCAACGCTGCCGTATCGAAGCTCGAAGGAGGCACGAACAACTACTACTCCAAGATGTATTGGGACGTTCGCACCGGCCCCTATGATCATCCAGCGAACAAGTAGCGGCGAATGGAACGACGAGAATCAGTCTGCGGGCGGGTCTGCAATGAAGCGGATCCGCCCGCTTTGCGTTCGGTGCGTCCCGAATTTCGGTGATTGCGCCAATCCGAAATCCCCCCTAATTGGGATTGTGACCCCCTACAGGCGCCTCTACTTTTGCGGCCGTTAATAACCAATAAAAACCTGACGAAATGATGAAAATGAAGCACCTGATGATGCTCGCGCTCATGGCGTGTAGTATGACAATGATGGTTGGATGTGGCGAAGACAAGCCAGAACCCAAACCTATGCCGCAGCCCCAACCGCAGCCGCAGCCTCAACCGCAACCCAAGCCGGATCAAGGCGTGACGAAGAAGATGACCGTCGACGCCACGAATTATGCCGACTGGACCTACATCAACCTCGAAACGGGCGAGACGGAAGTACATCGCGACTTCAGCGAGTGGGTCTACTTCAAAGGTATGAAGCGCGACTCCGTGGTTAACCGAACACCCGGAAAGGGATCAGAGTCGGACGTGAAGATCAAGTGGCACATCGCCATCCACCGCTTTGAGGTCAAGACCAACGCAGGCGAAGCCGTTGCCACCACAGAGACAGAGCTGGACAAAGTGACCAGCCTGCCCGCCGCTGGCTACAAGCCTGACACCGTGGTCAAGGCGCGTGTGATCACAGACATGTCGAAGATGCAGCAAGGCCTCGTAGGCTATGCCGCTCAATCCAGCCTCAACGCCACCCTCGGCGGCTGGCTGATCCGCACCCCGACCGGCACCATGCCGCCCTACACCTACAAGCTCTCGGAGAAAGTCTACGTCGTGAAGTTCAAGAGCGGCGCCAACGCCAAGCTGAAGTTCACGGACTACAGCGACGCCACGGGGCAGAAGAACGGCGTCGTAACCTTCAGCTACGTCTATCAAGCGAAATAGTTCTGCTTTTTCTGGCCATTACTCCATCAGCGGCGCTCCCCTCCAACAGTGAGAGGCGGGCGCCGCTTTTTTGTGGCCCCTATTCGAAGGGGGGGGCAAACATCTCCTGCAAGTTGTTTGGGCTTATCGCCAAACGTCGAACCATCTCCTGCAATTTGTTTGGGCCTATCGTAGATGTACGAACATCTCCCGCAGTTTGCAGGAGACAATTGTAGGGCTACGAACATCTCCCGCAACTTGCAGGAGATACTCCGTAGGGCTACGAACATTCTACGCAATTTGCAGGGAGATCATGGCGGGGCTACGGACGTCTCCCGCAGGCTGCGGAGAGAGGGAAGCGCCGCTCTGGGCTTCATTTTTATTATACCGGAGAAAGCCCGATAAGGGCTATGAGAGAGAGTGAGTTGCGAGGAGAAAGCAGGATAAGTTTCGGGCTGTAGCGCATTTTTCCGTGATTCATTCTTGCAATTGTTCGAAGGCTTTTCCTTTACCTTTGGCGCAAAGTTATAATTCAAGTTTAACGCAATAAATACAAATGCCCCGTATGAAAAAGGTACTCTTGGCCATGTGTATTGTCTGTGGAGCCACCGCGGCTTCCGCGCAGAACTTCAATGACTATTTTGAAGATCGGACATTGCGCATCGACTACGATTTTACGGGAGATGTCAACAAACAAGAGATCTCCGTTATCCGACTGAACGCTATCCCTCGCTGGTATGGCAAACGACAAAACCTGGCCGAAGTCCCTACTGCGGGCAACGGCGACATCACCGTCCGATCGAAAGACGGTCGCGTGATCTACAAAAACTCCTTCTCCACCCTCTTTCAAGAGTGGCTCGCCTACCCGGAAGCCAAGCAGGTGAGGAAATCGTTCGAGAACGTCTTCCTCCTGCCTATGCCCAAGGATACGGTCGACGTGACCGTGGAGCTGCGCACCAGCCGCCTCGACGTCCTGGTCAGCTACACCCATCGCGTGATACCGTCTGACATCCTCATCAAGCACATCGGCGAGAAAGAAGTGACGCCCTACAAGACCCTCATGCAGGCCGCAGACACGAATAAGTGTATGCACATCGCCTACATCGCTGAAGGGTATCGCAAGGAAGACATGGACGACTTTATCGCCCACGCCACCGAGGCCAACGAGGCGCTTTTTGCTCACGAGCCCTTCAAGTCGCTCAAAGGCCGTTTCAACGTCATCGCCGTCATGTCCGAATCGAAAGAGAGCGGCACCAGTGTCCCCTCCAAAGGCGTATGGAAAAACACCGTACTCGGTTCGCACTTCGACACCTTCTACAGCGATCGCTACCTGACCACGCTCAACCTGCGTGACATGCACGACCAGCTGGCTGGCACGCCCTACGAACACATCATCGTCCTGGTCAACTCCGAGACCTACGGTGGCGGTGGCATCTACAACTCGTACAACCTCACCTCCACGCGGCACAAATACTTCAAGCCCGTCGTAGTGCACGAATTTGGCCACAGCATCGCTGGCCTGGCCGACGAATACGCGTTTGAGGAAGAGCTTATCCCGCTCTATCCGCACGACATCGAGCCGTGGGAGCCGAACCTGACCACACTCGTTGACTTCGCTAGCAAGTGGAAAGACATGGTCAAGAAGGGCACGAAGATCCCCACCATCCCCACGGAGAAAAACAAAATGGAAGTGGGCGTCTACGAAGGTGCAGGCTACAGCGTAAAAGGCGTCTATCGTGCCTTCCAAGACTGCCGTATGCGCACCAACCAATTCCCCGAATTTTGCCCCGTATGTAAGCGGGCACTCACGCATTTAATTGACTTCTACACGAAGTGATGGCCAAGGCCCGAGGCTGGCAGAGAGAACAGATCTGCCGGAGTCCTCGGGCTTCCTTTTGTCCCTCTTCCACAAACATATCGCAGAACACAACCAATTAGAGATAATCATTTTATAGTAATCACGACGTGAAATCCAGTATTTTCATTCTATCAGCAGCGCTCGCTTTGCCCTTTGCGGCACATGCACAGCATGACGAAGTGAGCAAGGACACCGCAGCGGTGCCCAACACCAAGGAAGTGAAGAACCGCAATGTGTTGCTCAATGCTTCCTACGACAACCGCCCTCGACAGATCTCAATCGGACTGCCCTCGGGTGTATCAGCAACCATTTTCGAAGACGGTCTACCCGTCACTTATGACGAGTGGCCAGGCGTGCCCTATTTCTATTGGACCGCCATGGGCATTCATGACCACATCGGCCTCTCGTCCCTAAGCGAAAGTGCCATCACAAATGGTACCGTCAACTACACCGTGCTCTCCACCACCCGCCGCGGATCGGAGAAGTTCGAAGGCCGCGCCGCCTATAACACCAATATCTACGGCTTGCAGCGCTTCGACATTGCCCTCTCCGGCCCCATCGGCAAAGGATGGAGCTACACCGCCGGTATGTACGTCAATCACGACCCAGGAACAATCAAGATTGAAGACGCCGACATCGCCGAGAAGATGGAAATCTTCAAGGCCGGTCTGACCAAGACTTGGAAAGACGGCAAGGGCGTCTTCAGCCTCCTCTATAAACATGTCAACACCCGCCTCTTCTTCGACAACATTGGCCCGTACTACTACGTGGGCGACGGAACATCGAAGGAATATCCCGGTTTCAAGCTGGGTCGAGACAATCTGCTGCCGAACAATGGCCGCTATCGTTACTACGACGTAGTGGACGGCGAGTTCAAAGACGTACTCCGTCTGCACAACAACGCCAACAACAGTAACGACCTCCTGGCTCGCCTCGACTATGAGTTCGACAACAAACTGAAGCTCTACGTTTCCAGTAAGATTCGTCGTGGTAACCTCGATCAGGCGCGTCCGGACCAGAACGGTCTCGGTACAGCCAAGGCGGGCGACGGCTTCACTTATGCCTACGACGCCAAGGGCCACAAGGCAGGCGAAGAGTACACCGGCAAATACTTGCAGCGTTACCTGAGCCGCGATAAGGGTTTCGAGTCCACCTGGATGACGACAGCCGAACTCTCTCGCGCTTCTGCACGCCACAGCTGGCGCGCGGGTATGAACTTCTGGTGGGGACGTTCGTTCGTTAACTCCAGTGCCGGAACGATGGTGCACACCTTGGAGGCATCGCCCGTATGGTTGAAGCAAAAGGGTGAGCTTATCACCGGTTGCAACTGGACAGGCGAGTATATGGATATGCACGAAGAGAAGGCTGCTCTTTATTTCTCTGACGACTGGCAGGCTACCGATCGCCTCTGGCTCTCTGGCGGTCTCCGCATGGAATACTACGGCATCGGTGGACTCACCACGCTGGCTTACATGACCTATCCCAAGCTGGACGGTATGGAGCCCGATCACCCCGAGAACAAGCGCAAAGAGAACTGGAGCATCAAGGATGGCAAATTGGTTGACTTCTCTAAGGGTTGGATCAACCCCGCAGCTGCCATCAATGGTCGCTATACGCTGCTCGACGGCTTCGGTCTGACGGGTGAATACGTCTTCGCGATGCGTCGCCCCTACGCTTATGACTTTGCTGGTGAAGAAATACCGAACCTCGACCCCGTGAGCATTCACTTAGGCCGCGCCGGTATCTTCTGGAACAACTCTTGGATTCAATTGGCTTCGCAGTTCTCGTTCGTTCGCCAGACCAATTACAAATGGCGCACACAGTTCAACCACCCGACCAACGAGACGGACTTCACCACCGTGTTCGTGAACTACGACGTACAGACGCTCGGTTGGACCACCGACATGGTGCTGCAACCGGCTAAGGGCTTCACCTTCCACGCCCTCTTCACCCTGCAAGATCCGCGCTACAAGAACTACGAGATCGACCCCGTGTTCAAAGACGGAACGAAGAGCCACGCCAGCTTCAGCAACAAGAAGACAACCGGCGTCAGCGACGTGATCATCGAGCTGAACCCAAGCTATACATACGACAAGTTCAACATCTGGCTGAGCGCACGCTACTCCAGCGCCTACTACGTCAATAAGATGAACACACTCAAGTTCAATGGCCTTTGGACCACCTTCGCTGGCGTAAGCTACGCACTGAACAAGAACGTAGACTTCTCCGTCAACTTCGTCAACTTGCTTAATGTAAGCGGTGCCAGTGGTGGCGTATCGACTTCTGACCTGAAGCCGAAGAACGTAGAGAACTATCTAGCCGTAGGCTCCTACATCCGTCCGTTCACCGTATCGTTCGGAGCGAAAGTCAGATTCTAACTAATGGCTCCCCATCGCTTGAATATTAAGGCAAGCGGGAGAGCTGATTAACCCAAGAAAGAATGGCCGGTGCAGGGCTGCGAAATCGGCAGACTTGCACCGGCTCCTATTTTATTCCCC
>ERZ773100.1101-NODE-1101-length-12923-cov-5.351104_pt1 | contig 12923 bp, 23 predicted proteins | sample MGYA00511119_ERZ773100 | MGnify/ENA primary metagenome ERZ773100 (study PRJEB29015, sample SAMEA2738000) | human oral metagenome | biome: human oral; feature: human-associated habitat; material: dental | place: China | collected 2111 ...
ACTTATGGCTGATTATCGGTGTTTTTATCAAAAAGATGCCGTGAGCATTTTCGTAATGTTTTTAACCGGTTGATAATCACGGCTTCATGAGCAGCCGATCTTGTACCCACGACAAACAGTCCCTCAACTATGGCTTGCTGATGTTCTGAAATCAGAAGCGGGTATTTATTGCTGGTCTCTGTCATAAGATCCTCCTGTTGTTTGAAAAACCAAAACTTCTGATGTCCCGCAATCAGGCATCCATCCGCTCCATCTTCTCAATGGCCGCCCTGGCAAGAAAACCTGAGCGGCTGTCATGATTTGCGGCAACGTAGTCATTGACGCGGCGCAGCAAATACTCTGGCCAACTGACGTTAAAGCGTACCGGTTGCTCCGACAGTGCGGTCTCGTCAATTTCGACGACGGCCCAGCATACAGCATCTGCGTAATCCGGCAATTGCCGCAATGCTTCGATGCTGCGGATTTTGCCAAAATCAAAAGGGCGCCCCGTGTCCAGCAGAAACCCAATGTGAGTCATAATTGCTTTCCGGCTGTCTTCGATGGCTTTCTGTATGCTGTCGCCGCAGGGATAGCATCCGGGAACATCCGGTACAACCACACCGTAGGTGGGGTTATCTTCATCTTTGAAGATTGCGATGGGATAGGTACGCATGATGATGTCCTCCGGTTATCTGAATTTCAGGCCTGAAATTTTTTCGGCCTCCCTGAGCTGACCGATGGTCATGTCTTTCTTGGGGTGGGAGATGGTGATGATTTCTGCTACGCCGTCTTTGGCAAAAATATGGTGGCTACCGCTGACACGCTGTAATGTACAGCCATCAGCCTCCAGTTTTTTGATGACGTCTCTGTTTCTCATGGGAGATCCGTTTTCTAGTGTGTATTATTATACATCAAAAAAGGGGGAACCTCATTTTGCCAATGTGGATTTTTACACACTACAATAATTTTGTATCGTACGATACAAAAAAACGGTGTCCAACAAACGGATGTTTGTGAGACAGGTTTTCCCGGCAGCGAAAAAAATATCCCAAACCAGGAAAAAGTGTCTCAAAACCCGTGTCATAATCAACGTTTCAAAACTCACCCCTTTTGACGGGTTTTGCGACACACCAAGCAGGAGTGAATATTGCATGAACTTAGGATATGCCCGTGTTTCGACCGATGACCAGCATCTCGAACTGCAACTCGATGCCCTGCGTCAGGCCGGATGCGAAAAAATTTTTGAGGACAAAATCTCCGGGAGCAAATTCGACCGCCCCGGGCTGAATGATGCGCTGGCCTATGCGCGCAAAGGTGACGTGCTGGTGGTGTGGCGGCTTGACCGCCTGGGACGATCCCTGCCCGACCTACTGGCATTGGTCGCGCAGCTGGAAGAAAAAGGCATCGGCCTGCACAGCCTGAACGAACAAATCCGCACCGACAGCTCCACCGGCAAACTGGTGTTCCATATCTTTGCCGCGCTGGCAGAGTTTGAGCGCAACCTGATCCGGGAGCGCACGGTAGCCGGTCTCAAATCTGCGCGGGCGCGCGGCCGCAAGGGTGGACGACGTGAGAAACTGACGCAGCAGCAGAGCCATGAGATACGGGTACTGATGAAAGATCCTGCGGTACAAGTTGCAAATGTTGCCAGGCAGTACAAAGTCTCACGCAGCACGATTTACCGTGTCATCGCCGACGGTGACAACCCGGCATGAAAGTGCGCAAAATAGAATTTTATTGAAACAGGGGCGGTATTATGCATATTAAAGAACTGACACTGACAAATTTTCGTGGTGCAGCAAACCTGACCTTAAATTTCGACAAAAAACTAAACGTTTTGGTTGGTGTGAATGGTGCAGGTAAATCCGGCATTCTGGATGCTTGCGCCATCATGCTGTCCCGGTTGGTAACCCGGCTAAAAACGGGGAAAACCTCCGGTCGCCCCATAAATGTAACAGATATCCGTAACGGCGCATCCCATGCACAACTAAAAATGACCATACTCACGGACGAGCATGATGAAATCACCTGGTCCATATACAAAGAGCGGGCAGGTGGTAATGACAAAAGCAGAATCCGCTCCCTGCAAAAACTTGCAGAATATGCAGACGTTCTGCAAGAACTGATTGCACAAACCGGAGGATATATAAATCTGCCAGTACTGGTTTATTACCCAGTTAACCGGGCGGTTATAGATATTCCTTTGCGCATCCGCAAAAAACACAGTTTCGATCTGCTCTCTACCTATGAAGATTCGCTAACGGTCGCGGCCAATTTCCGAACCTTTTTTGAATGGTTCCGTGAGCGGGAAGATATAGAAAATGAAGAAAAAAATGCCAATCGTGACTTTGATTATTATGACCTGCAATTGCAGGCGGTACGTCAGGCACTTTCCCGCTTCATGCCGGAATTCAGCAATATCAGGATCCGGCGGTCTCCCCTGCGCATGGATGTGGACAAGCGTATTAACGGGAATAAAATCACACTAAGTGTCAATCAGTTGTCCGATGGTGAAAAGTGCCTGATGGCCATGGTCGGTGACATCGTCCGACGCATGACTATTGCCAATCCCCAGCTGTCTCATCCGCTTCTTGGACAAGGTATCATCCTTATAGACGAGATTGACCTGCACCTGCATCCCTTGTGGCAGCGGGATGTTGTTTCCCGGCTGACGGAAACGTTTCCCAACTGCCAGTTCATTATTTCCACGCATTCTCCGCATGTTATTACACACGTCCAGACGGAGAGCCTTTTTTTCCTGGATATCACCGCAGACGGGCTGCGAAGCGAACATCCACAAAAATCTTACGGGATGACAGCGGAACGTGTGCTGGAGGATCTGATGGGGTTAACTACAACCCGACCTGTCAATATCAAGAACGAAATCGACGATATATATCAACGTATCGACAGAAAAGAATATGACAATGCCAAAAAGGCCATTTTCCTACTAGAAAGAAAGATAGGCGCTGATCCGGATTTGTTACGCGCGCGAACCATTATTATGCGCAAGGAAGCTATTGGCAAATGAAATGTATCAAGAAATTGGACGAACCCGACTTTTTCAGTAAATGGAAAACAGAACATAGAGACAAAACCTACGTTTCCTTTCCGTCGAAGATGAGAAAAACATTGCGACGGAAACTGATCAGAGAACAAGGAGGGATTTGTTGCTATTGCGAACAATCCATAATATTAAGCAACTCGCATATAGAACATTTCCGGCCACAAGATACATATGAGGATTTGTCACTGGATTATAATAACCTGCTCTGTTCCTGCCAGAAAGAACCGGACAAAGAAACACCGCTGCATTGCGGACACTGCAAGAGCAACTGGTTTGAAGAAGGCCTTCTTGTTTCCCCGCTGGATCCTTCCTGTGAAAACCGCTTTCATTTTACCGATGATGGCAGAATATTTCCGGCTGTTCCTGATGATGTAGTTGCCGCAGAAACGATCAAGCGTCTCGCCCTGGATATTCCAGCACTCAGCAGCGCCCGCAAGGCAGTCATTGAGGCTATCTATGGTTTGGATGCAAATACACCGTTGACCCGGGAAGAATTGCAGCAGGTCATACAGGCATATCTGAAGAAGAAACCGGACAAAAAATTCAATCCTTTTTGGACAACGGTCAAACAGCTATACCCAGACGACCAGTAAGGGATAAAGAACCCGGCGAAATGCTTTCTGGCAAATTCAAAAAGTTATATTTGGCATCAAAAAGATATTTTGATTGTTTATGACGCTGATAATATCATTTTTATGAATGGTCGTATACCTTCTTCTCTCTTTGCCATTGCCGTCCCTTATTATGATAATTTTTCGCTTTATCAAATTTTCCAGACAAATATTGATCATTTCCCTGCTGGCAATCGAGTGGTTTGCCAGTCTGTTGTAAACATCTTCAACTGTAAAATCCGTATGGTTATATCGCATTCTTTCGTTGTAGAAGATTTCTTCAAGCTGCCCTGTGGTTTCTGCAATGCTTGACTGGCGGATTTCTGGTGTAAAGCCCACTTGGTCAGCTACAAACAAATCCTTTTGCCCGCGCAGGTTCAGGTCACGATTGCCATTGTATCCTATACCATAGATGCCAACACTGTCGAAATGGGACGATTCATTGGCAAAATCCCAGTGGACGTCTTTCATCACCTCATTGGCAATGCGTTTCTTGGAAAAATGTAGTATCCAGTAATAATACCGATCCTTGTGAAGCCTGTTTTTTGTTTCCTTTGCGATAAAGAAGGGTGTTACATAGGTTGCCCCGCATTTTTCCCGGATTGCAGTAGAAACCCTGGTTTCAAAAAACCTGAAATAGCTGTTTCCGTCCTTATATTCTTTAATCATGGACAAATGTGGGGCAAGCTCGTCATATAACCCGAGCTTCCTGAGCGTGGCAAGCATCTGGTCAGACTCGTTAAGATAAACCAGCATCGCCCCCATGCTATAGGTCAAAATGACTTCAGGCAGCTCAAGGCCGGCAAATATCCCTTGCAAAACTTCCATGGGCACATCACTATATCCATATTGATCCAGGACAAAAAGGGCACGCTTTGTTTTCGGCCTCTCATTTTTTATATCATGTATAACTTTTTTATAGACATTTATAAACTTATCCGCAACAAAATTTATATGGGGATAAAGATCAGAGTATCTTTCCCTGGTCTGTTTCTTGAGACAGGCAATGGCAGCTTTACTCTTGTCTATAAAATAAAAAGTCAGTAGTAATTCCAGCGGAAGCTGGCGCTTTTCGTTGATTTGCTGTAATGCCTCCTCTATGGCCGTGATAATTACAAAAGGGGAGCCCAAAACCTCCTTGTTGTTTTGATCCTTATAGATTCCTCCACCACAGAAACCGTCAACTACGACCAGTTTCATTTGCTGTACACGTGGATTCTTGCAGATAGTATTAATGTATTGATTGATGTATCTTTTAATAACCTCATGTTTAACAATACTATGAGGTTCAATGAGCGGAATTTCATCATTCATCCATGAATATTTTTCACTCATACCGCAATCTCCGGCATATCATTGTATTCTACCCCTTCAAGCAGGCGCCCGTTATTCTTTTTGGATCGCCTTACGCCGTCCGCACCCCATCCGCCCCACTGTTTGAAGAAGAACAGACATTCCTGTTCTTCACACTGTCTTTTGATGTTTATTACCCATTCATTTTTCATAGGCCTAGCATTGGGGCCGGATTCACCACCAACGATAACCCAATGGATCTCCTTAAGGTTTATATCACCTAGGTCTTCTAGCAAGGGTTCTATAGAAAGGAATCGGACGGGTGCATCAATTGTTCTCAGGTAATCGATCCTGGGAATCCCCTGTTTTCGATTTTCTACTGTGACACCTATCCAGGCATTCCTTGGTACCGGATGTTTTGCAAAATATTGCCCCATGATTTTTGCTCTTTTTGTAAGTATTTGAAAAATATGCTGTGGACATTGTTCGATAACGGAAAATATCCGGTCGATATAAGGTTTGGGTACGTCCTCATGAAAAAGGTCACTCATGGAATTAACAAAATACTTGGTTGGCGTTTTACGGGTTAGTGGTTGCAGCAAGCGCTGTGGCTGCAGCGTCAGTTTAAAACCGTTTTCATACCCTGCTACTCCCATCCGCTGCAGCCGTTGCGCCATGGCTTCGGCGTAGCAATTTTTGCATCCTGCCGAAACCTTGTCACAGCCTGAAATCGGGTTCCATGTATGTTCTGTCCATTCTATTTTACTGCTCATGTTGCACCTTTTGCATGATTATCAAGATGCCTGATAATGATTGATATTTTTGAATTCTTCTGTCGTGGTTATCCAGCTCAGAATTTCATGACGCTCACCAGCTGACAGGCTGGCAATTTTGCGCTTGAGATTTTCTGTGCGGCGCCGGATTTTTTCCCGTTCACGGAAATTATTGCCAAGATAGCGGTGGTCATGAAGAATGGTAGGCTCTGGATAGTTGAACCAGATACACTCCTCTGCGGTTCCTGCCTGGGTTCTCGCTGTAAAGCATTGTTTGTTCCAGCCAGAGAGCGCTTCCTCGTACAGGGTATTCCAGTATCCGGATACCAGCACTTTGCAAGGTAGCGTTCTGATAAGATTCAGCAGATCATGGTGATCTTTATCGCTATATTCATACCGATAGATTTTGCCGCCGCGCCGAGTGCTACGTACGTAGGGTGGGTCACAATAAACGACTTCATCACCAGTAAAAGCATAGTGTTGCAAAAAATCATGGGCTGATTGGCAATACAGGCAGCAAATATCCGTCCATGTTGGCATATTTTCCCATTGCGCTATTACTTGTGCGTCAATATCGATGCCAATATTCTGTTTTGCCGGTTTTTTGTGACGCATTACTGCGCCTCCACCAAGATGGGTTTCAATATAAACCTCATGTGGTGGTATCAGATTGATAATATTGCGGAAAGACAGCCCTTTACCGCCAGGATAGGTTTTCATGCGACAAGCATCGCCTTTTTCGGCGATGTTGGCAAGCGGTACATTGTAAATTTTTGTTAATGTTTGTTGCGGGTGTCAAGAAATTCCTGCCCGCCCCGCGTGATGCCAAGCGTCATAAGGTATCATGCGGCAATTTCTCAAAACCACCCCGGAGCACCCATGAGCAGCAGCAAAGTCCCCCTCATCACCCTGATTGCCGGAAGCGCTGTCGTCCTTGGCATCCTCGTCAGCACCGGCGGCAGCATGTACACCGTGGATCAGGGTGAGCGTGGCGTTGTCCTCCACTACGGCGAAGTGAACAAAATCGCCGACTCCGGCCTGCACTTCAAATGGCCATATGTTGACCGTGTGGTGCGCATTCCAACCCGCACCACCACCGGCACACTCAAAGATATCTTCGGCTACTCCAGCGACCAGCAACCGGCGCAAATCAGCCTCTCCGTCACCTTCGCCATCGCTGATGACGGCGTGGAAGCGCTCTACACCCAGTTCGGCAAAATCGACAACCTCTACGAGCTCGCCATCGTCCCCATCGTCAAACAGGAAATCAAAACCGTCTCCGGCCAGTTCACTGCTATCCGTTCCGTGCAGCACCGCGAGGAGCTGAATAACAAAACACGCGACGCTATCGCCAATGCTCTTGCCGAATACCCCTACCTGCGCATCGAAAGCGTGCAAATCGAAAACGTGGATTTCTCTGATGCCTACGAACAGACCATCGAGGACCGGATGAAAGCCGAAGTTGAGGTCGAACGCTACAAACAAAACCTGGAACGCGAGCGCATCGAGGCGCAAATCGCCGCGACCCGCGCCCAGGGACAGGCGGACGCACAAATCAAGGCGGCTGAAGCAGAAGCGAAGGCGATCGAACTGGGCTCCGAGGCCGAAGCTGCATCCATCAACACCAAGGGCGAGGCATTGCGCCAAAACCCGGAAATCATCCGCCTGATGCAAATCGAGCGCTGGAATGGCATCCTGCCACATACCATGCTGCCCAACAGCGCCGTGCCGATGCTGGAATTGCCGCCGGCGCAACCGCAAACACAACCCTGAGACAGGTGTGTCCATGAACCGCGTCCCCCTTGCCGACAGCATCTACCGCGCCCTGCGCCCCCAACCGCTCACGCTCCCGCTGTGGTCGCCGCTGTTATCTCCGGCACGCTTTGCCAGCGAAGCGAGTCGTGTGCCAACCCTGCGTGGAGCAGATTTCGGCTACAGCCGTCTTGCCACCGTGGCTGAAGCACTGCTCGCGGTAGAGCAGTTAAAGCGTCAACAACAAGTCGCTTCGCTGCGTCTGCGGCTGGAGCAGCTAAAAGCTGAATGGGAAGCCCACCCGGAATGGGGTAGTGCAGAAGAGCGTATCGCGATGGAGGAACGGATCCAGGAGCAGGAAAGGCAGCTAAACGAAATTGAACGCAGGGATGCGCTTCCGTCGGGATTTGGCGAAACCGGGATGGGTGCATGAAGCGGCGGCGCATCAAAATTACACAGCGCAAAAATACCTGAAAAACGCCAGGTTGACGGGAACACACACAGGGTTACCCACAAAAAATGTGGATAGTCACCCCTGCAACAGGCACACTTCCCCCGACGGGGAAGATGCGCTACCATGCTGGAAACATCAAATTGTCTTGCCAGACAAGGAGTAACCGCCATGAAGAAAACCCTTCTCCTGACCGCATTATTTGGCACACAGGCTGCTTTTGCTGCTGATTGCCCACCAGCAGAGAGCATTGATTTTTCCGGGATTCATTTGGGGGCCGACAAGTCCAGCGTACTGAAAGTTTTTCCTGAAGCAGAAATCATCAAAGAAACTGCTGTTGTTGCAGTAGAAGTAGAGCCAGAAAAATTTGCGGAAAAAATTTCCGGGTTTGAAAGTGGCGATTTTGGCTTTGACAAAAGCGGAAAAATCAACGACATGAGTTTCCACTATGTAGAAGATTTGATGGAAACACCGATTGAAAAGCTCCGTTCCATCATGGTCAAACGCTTCAACCTGCCGGAAAAAGGCTGGAAAACCAAACCACTTTATGACAAAAAAACACTTAAACAGGCAGGATACGAACCGGACAGCAAAAAAAGCAAACTGGTTTGCAAAGATTACACAGTAGAAATCTCCCAGGATTTTGGCGGAGGACATGGTGCATTGGGGCCAATACTTAATATTTACTATAACAAAAAATTAAAACAGAAATAAAACGCAGTAATGTAAGAGTTTTACGTTTTATTCACGGGTTCATAAACTTTCCAGGATTTACCTGATTTTTAGTTGGCGAACTCTAAACGCAAAGTCGCGTGGACTCAAAACACACCTTGCAAGAGCCGGACCGATTGGATAGTGCAGGAAACTGCATGAAACTCGCCTGTAATTCCGGCATCATCACGCAAGTGATGTGGCGACTGCTCTTGCTGCTGCGGCAGTGATTTTTAACCCTCTGGGGACACGTTCCCCGCAGGGTTGGTGTCCCCGATTCATTTTGGAGACACCGATGAAAAAACTTTGGCGCTCGTTTTTGTCTTCCCTGAAAAAAGGTAACGAAAACCAGCGCAAACACATTGCAACCATGTGCAACTCGTTAGCTACGGTTATCGTTGCACAGGTTATTTTCCTGGGAACCGGAGTAAAGATGTTTTTGGGCATTATTATGGCATCCGGTTTGTGGTATATTTCTTATCATATTCTTGATGAGGAGGAATAAAATGGACGGAGTTACAGTCGTCTATGGCTTTGCCATAATCGTCATTATTATTGGTTTTTTTGTCATCAAAAAAGATGGTAAACCCAAGTAAATGACCTGATAGCAGGTAGCTATTACAGCGATAACCTGACAGTTCTGCTACGGCAGTTATTTTTAACCCTCTGGGGACACGTTCCCCCGCAGGGTTGGTGTTCCCCATTTCATTTGGAGACACCGATGAAAAAACTCAAGGAGCTGGTACGTTACCTCTCCCGCAAGCCTGACCATGAGCAATGCAAGTTCATTGCCAATGTGGCGCACAACCTTGCGTTACTGATCTTGGTACATTACTTCGTATATGGTACCGGATCGTTTGCTATCATGGTTCCTGTCATAGCCCTGTTGCTATGGCTTTTCGCTTACATGATTGTCCGCAAGGACGAGGAGTAAAGTATGATTCTGTACATACTCGCTTTCATACTGCTGGCCTATATGGGGTATATCATTTACATGGATATTAACAAGAAATGGCCAGAACAAAAAGAGAAAAAGCAGTAACCCTGCCTTTCTCATAATTTCAGCCAGCTAACCGGCTGACTATCATCCATCCTGCGGGAGACTTTTCCCGCAGGGAAAGACCTCCCGCAATCTCATTTAATTTACCGGGAGACCGAATATGTATACAGATATGCAGAATTATCAGCAACAGATTCACCGTCTGAAAGCTGTTCAATTTTCAACTTCACAGGCAGAGACGCTGATGAACGTAATAGCAGAACGCCAGGCAGAGATGATCGGAAATCTTGCGACCAGGCAGGATCTAGCCGATGTCCGCAGAGAGCTCAAACAGGATATTGCCGATGTCCGACGGAACGTGGTCGACCTGCGCAAAGATGTGGATATAAAAATCCAGCAACTGATGGTCAAGCAGGATCGGCACCTGATATACATACTCATAGCGGTATGTTGTGCCGTTGCCTTCAATAATTGGGAGTCTATCTTTGCCCGCCTCATGGGCGGATGAGATTCCTGCACTTCAACCGGGGAGACTTTCATTGAAAGTCTCCCTATTTTCCTGAACCGCCTGACCGGGCGCACGGAGGTCATATGCCAACTGCATACGAACAGGACTTTCTGTTATGGACGGAAGAACAAGCAGCATTCCTGCGCGACCGCAATTTTGACCAGCTCGACATTGAGCATCTAGTCGACGAGATCATCAGTATGGGAAAATCTGAAATCCGCGAACTGGAAAGCCGTATGGCGGTTCTGCTCGCACACCTCATCAAATGGGCTTGGCAGCCGGCCATGCGTGGCAACAGTCGCAGCTGGGAAGCCACCATAGAATCGCAGCGCAGCAAAATAGGCAGACTATTCAAAAATATGCCCAGTTTGCGCAGTCGTATCAGTGAAGATAACCTGGAATTCTGGGTAGATGTCTGGCGGGATGCGCGCATCGCCGCCGAGAAAGAAACCGGTATCAACTACTCGGTCTTTCCGGAAGATATACCGTGGACTAAGGAGCAAATCCTTGACGAATACTGGTACCCCGATTCCATGGTCTAAAGAAATGGTTATGGCGCCGCTGTTATAGCAACGGCCTGCCAGTTTTGCTAAAGCAATAGCTTTGCTTTTCTCATAAATTGGGAAGCTATATCTACCCGCCTCACGGGCGGATAAGATTCCTGAACTTCAACCGGGGGAGGCTTTCATTGAAAGTCTCCTCGTTTTCCTGACGGGAAATCATCCCGTCAGGGTGGTTTCCCGCCGTTCATTTTGGGAGACCACCCATGAAAAAAGCCATTGCCCTGTTCATTGAGGGCTTCATCGAAGGCTGGAACGAAGTCTCGGCCAAACCGGCCGGAACTCCACACCCGCCCAAAGCGGCTGATACCGGATTTGTCGTCGGCACACACCTGACGGTAGAAGAACTGGGCACGGTATTTTCGCTGCTGGCCGAGCCGCCATGTACTGCGATGTGCGACAAACCCACGGAGCAGGTATCACAGACGACGGATGTGCCCCGCGTTACCGACGTGTTGGATGCGGAGGAACTGGTCGATGTTCTTCAGCTTCTTGCCGAAGTACCGGTTGTTCCAACGGATGCGATAGTGGATGCCGCTGAAGACGAAAACACAGCCTCAATTCCGGTTTTCTACTTCCCGGAAACGGAAGAAACCGCGATTGAGGAGCTTGACCCTGCTTATGGCACATGGGTCGAACATTGTCAGCAGGGGTACTGCTGCTGATCTGCAAGGGCTGGAAACAGCCCTTTTTTATTAGCATCTCACCGTTCGGCATATCCGAACCGGGTTTCTGTAGTAACATAAACGTATGGCAACAGCCGTATTCCAGAGGTAAAAATATGACTGTAGAAACAACAGAACACGCGGAGCGCAAGGCTCGCGTCATTGGCGAGGACGGCGAAATCTTCGACAGCATCGAGGAATACACAGCATGGGTAAATGATGTGAAAGCGCAGCTTGCACGTAGTGAAGCGGACCGCGAAGCGGGCAGGGTGATGACAGCCAGCGAGGCGAAGGCTTTTTTCCTTTCGCTGGTACAGGATGCCTGATGTACAGCGCCATCTGGAGCAAAGCGGCAACCTCCCATGTCCGGGAAATACTGGAATATATACGGACAGAAAACCCGCCAGTTGCCCGCAGACTGGCCAATGCGTTTGCGCTATTCACCGATTTGGTTGCACAGATGCCGGAAATTGCTCCGGTATGGAAGGAAAATTCGCGATACCGTATTTGGTCTGGCATATATCCGTACAAAATTTTCTATACTGTCAATGAACAGGAAGAACAGGTATTTATCTCTGCTGTCCGGCACGGCAAGCGGAAAAATCCACATTTACCCTGAACATGAAGAATACTGTTAGATACGAAATAGACCTCAATAATCTACCCGCACTGACAGCGGCTCAAAAAGCGGAACTGGCGGCATTACGCCAAAAATCTGATGAGGAGATTGATTGCAGTAATATTCCGTCCCTTGACGATACCTTTTGGGCGAATGCCGTGCGCAATCCCTTTTACCGTCCGACCAAAACCTCAACCACAGTGCGACTGGACAGCGATATACTCGCTTGGCTGAAAAGTCAGGGTAAAGGTTACCAGACCCGCCTGAATGCCATCTTGCGCCAAGCCATGCTGGAACAACTCGGAAAAGAAAAGTAATGACCACCCGCAATATTGCCGCTTTGCCTGACTTCGACATGGCTGAACAACTCCGGGATGCGGAAGATATCGCTGTCTATCTGCAACTGGCACTTGATGACGAAGATCCGTCCGAACTGGCACACGCTTTGGGTGTCATTGCCCGCGCGCGGGATGACAGAAATCGCGTAAAAAAGCGGAATGACCCGTGAAGCACTCTACAAGGCACTCTGTCCGGGCAGTAGTCCCCGCTTTGAGACTCAGCAAAGTCATGAAAGCCCTGGATATCAAGCTGACCGCGACACCGCAATCTTGACAGTCATGAATACCCGGAAAAACAAAGCAAAGGATTGGCAAAGTTTCCTTGCCTTGGAACCGTTAGACGAGGATTTGCCGCGTATCCGGGATGACGGAGAGAGCCGCGACCTATTCCGGGACTGGAATTCGGGGAAAACAGCAGCCAAATAATAATTCGCCTGCTGTTGCAGACTGATTTAACTACTTTTTTGGTGACTTCATCCGAAAAGATCGGAATGAGTGCCAAGCCGGGCAAGATACAGTTCATTGCCTTGTATCGCGTACATCAGCACCCGACGAAGCACGCACCTTGGCAGGTGCCGAAGCCATCATCGGCGCAG
>ERZ773100.1104-NODE-1104-length-12904-cov-5.501829_pt1 | contig 12904 bp, 12 predicted proteins | sample MGYA00511119_ERZ773100 | MGnify/ENA primary metagenome ERZ773100 (study PRJEB29015, sample SAMEA2738000) | human oral metagenome | biome: human oral; feature: human-associated habitat; material: dental | place: China | collected 2111 ...
CTGACCGGTACTAATAGGCCGACACAAACAACACCCCCCACCACCACGCAGCGCCCGCGCGGCTTCTCGGGCAGGTGCCGTCGCACGGCAGCGGCGGGGGCGGCACTTTTCACGGCGGCATCAAAGATGCGGCGCAGCGCGGTGCGGGCGCATTCGTCGCTCCACATGTCCGATTGACCACGTACTGATTTCGTCCCCATACCTCGAAGAATGCCCGACAGTAATCCTGAATCACCGCCCTGCCCCTGCATGCAGGGAGACAGTGCCTCGGTCAGTGGGAATTATAGGAACGAACGGCATGACGTGCCATCTCCGCCCGAACTAGCGACAGACATGGATGCGCACTGGCGCAAGTGGAAACATGTTGCTTGTGAACGAATCGACGCGCTCGAACCCTCCAGCCCGAAACAACCGGCCCAGCTCGCCTTCTTCCCCAACATGATGTCCCCTCATGAGCAGGGGCAAATAATAGGACAACACCGGATTGGCATCCGCCGGGCTGCCGGGGATTTCAGCGTGAGCGCTCACGAACACCCCTCCTGGCGCCAACGCCGAACGCACCTTCCTGATGGTGGACTCCATGTCCCTAATGAAATGCAGAACCGAACTGCACCAGACAAGGCCATAGCCATGACCAAAATCGACCTGCTCCAGATCACCTGACATGATCGAGATCCTGCCCGACAGACCGGATTCGTCCACGTTCTTCCTGACCACCTCCGCGGTGGGAGGGAGCTCCACCACGACTCCGGTTGCCTTCGGCATGACCTGTGCAAGCGCAACAGCCACCACGCCAGCTCCCCCACCAAGATCAAGAAACCGGCCGATCCGGCCAACCTCAGGCAGATTCCTGACAATGTCCGCCGCCGCCACCGCCGTGATTGCCGCCTGCTCCTGAACGATTCTGGTCCTGGTCAGGGTAGCCCAGCATTGGTCCGACACCCCTCCTTCCGGAAAAGTGTCCACATCAGGACCTGTCCTGACCCTTGAAGAAATCTGCGAACCGAACTGGCTGAGCGAGCTGAAACGAAACTGCCAGGAATCCCCACAATAAAAAGGCGAATCCTTCATGAAATAACGACGTGCGATGCTCCCTGCCTCGTACAGCGCTGCCGTCTCATCACCGCACTGCGACTCCATGGATCTCACCAATCCGAGGGAGCAAAGAAGTCGCAACAGATGTTCCAGCATTTGTTCGTGCAATCCGAGCCTGCCCGCCACGTCCGCGCCACAGACGGGCGTTCCCAGTTCATCAAATACGCCAAGCTCCAACGCGGAAGCCATGGCGTTGGCCCCGACGGAGGCCAATATCATGTCCCAATAGCTCCTGAGCGGATGTTGATCCTGAAAATCCATCATGCCAACCCTCACGACATAAACTCCAGCGGTTCACATTATAAATCGCTCCCCCTCACTGCCCATCCACGGCTGCAGCCTGCGATTCTATGCATCCGGGCCGGTTTCATATGCGCAACGTCACTTGCCATGCAGGAACAAACGGGAGAAGCGATCACCTGATTCCAGGACACACCCGAACATCATACAAATCACACCCAGAGTACGAAAGAAGATCAACATGCAGGAAGCAAGGAAGTTTCTGGCAGCTTTCAGTACTGTCTGCGAGGATCTGTCAAGTTTCGAGGCCTAACACGAATTACTTCATTGCGACCAAAGCAGGACGCCAGAAACGCCATGAAGCAGGCACAGACGGCGAGCCCCCCAACCATGATCGGGGCTCCAACATGATCGAACATCCAGCCAGCAAGCGGTGCCATCAGCAGCCTTCCGGAATTGTAGATGCTGGCCTGGACTCCGTAGTCCATGGCCTGCAAGCCCGGACGTGCGAAATCCATCATCAGACTGAAGACAAGGGACGATGCAACGCCCACCGCAACCGCCAGTGCCAGACTGAGTGTTACCAGCCATGAGGGGGAGGCACGCCACCATGCAGCCATCGAAAGCAGGGCCAGAATCACCACGTTCCCCCAGGCAGAAGCCACAAGCCAGTCATTGATTCGATCATGCGCAACGCGCTGGCCAACGATGATGCTGCCGAGGGCACCCAACGTCCCTCCACCCACGCCCACGATCCAGGCAACATGTTCCGCCATGAATCCCTGATCCAGCAGCAACGGCTTGAGATATATCCATACCACCCCTACACACGGAAAATAGCCGAACAGAAGCATGATCCATATCCAGGGGCACGTCTGTCCGAAGTAGCCCCGCAATGCCTCGACAGGATGGCTGGATATTGCAGGGTCGCCCGGCGCTGCAGGCGGTGCCACATCGTGATCCCATGATCCCTTGCCCAGCATGAGATGAAGAACAAGAAGCGCCAATGCCAGCAGCACCGCCATGACCACCCACGGCGCCCCCCATCCAGCGCGCTGTGACAGCACGACCATGACGCCGCCGCCCATTATTGCTGCAAGGAACATCGCTGCCGACCTGACTCCTCCAGCTCTGACACGCTCATGATCAGGGAATATGTGAAATGACAGTGCGCTGACCGGGACATCTGCCCAGGTGGCACACAGAACACACACGGCAAGCAACGAGAATAGCAACCACTTCGTTGAGTCGAGGTCAACCATCACCAGCATCACCAGGGCACCAAGATAGCCCAGCCCGATGACCATCGCCCACATGAAGTATCCGGCATGACGCGTTGTCTTCCATGAACCGGACCAGCATTCAATCGGCATCGCCAGCAGCAGCTTGGCTGCTGCTGGAATACCTGCGAGCTGGAACAGACCAATATCCAGCCCGCTCCAGCCATGCTGACGCATCAGCAACGGAAGCCCCAGCGCCAGATAGATCATGGGCGCCGTCATCGCAAGATGAAGGAGACCAAATACCATCTGCGGAACAACATATCGCCTCTCCATCACAGCCGCCACGTCATTCTGAATCCGAACTCGCGAGGAATGCTGTATATGACGGTGGATCCATTCTGGAAACCGATCGCATCGTAATCCTTGTCACCAAGATTACGAACGAACACTCCGACATCCACGTTCCTGTTCATGCGCCATCCTGCCGTCATGTCGATCAATCCATACCCGGTACGAGGATACACATTGGCAGCGTCCAGCCATACGCGGCTGGCACCGTTCAAGCGCGCGCCTGCATACCATGACCCTCCATCATATCGAACGCCGACATATCCACTGCGATCCGGAGCCATGGGGTTGTGTTTCCCCGCATGGTTCACGTCTCCATCCCTGAACTCATCAAAACGCGTGTGGTTCATTGATAGCCCCAGTTGCAACATCCAGTCGCTGAACATCATGTACTCCATCTCGAACTCCGCACCTCGAGACTTCGCACGTGCAGCATTGCTGATGAATACTTGCCCCGGTTGCCCCATCTGCTGAACCTGCATGTCATGTACGTTCATCTGATAGACACTGAAGCTGTACCGCATTCTTGACAGCTTCTTCAGCTCCCCTTTGACCCCGATCTCCAAGGAACGAACGCGTTCCGGCTCATACTCGCGCCAGCGTTCAGGAGCAAAGGCGTTGAACCCCCCGGACCTGTACCCCTCGCTGACGCTCGACCAGACCCTGTGGGACTCGTCAAGTGCATAGCTCAGGGCCAGTTTTGGAGAGAATCGCGTGTGATTCTTCTCCAATCTTCCAGAATCCCTGAATGCAAACCGGGTATGCATGCGCTCGATACGTGCGCCCGCTGCCAGACTCCAGCTTGCAGAAAAGGGGACGTTCCAGTGCGTGTACAGAGCCAGACTGTGGCTCTTCTCCCCGGCAATTGTCGGCACGGTAGCCAGAGGTGTCTTCTGCACGAATCCCAGATGATTGTCCTCCCTGTCCCCATACAGGCCAGCCAGCCAGCTCCCCTCACCAGCGCGTCCCTCCATGCGAAACTCCTGAGACAACGTCCGGAATTCATGATTCCGATCGGCATGCAGGCGGTCAGGAATCAGGTAGTCCGTATCCTGGAGCAGCCGATCCTTCCAGACGTTGTAAGCGCTTATGGAGCGCAGACGCACGCCACTGGTCAACTCATGTTTGACATCCAGTGACACCGTCCTGCCATGCGATGTATTCCGACCCTCGTATCCGGACTGCACGGTCACCCTCGGCGCTGCAGGAGACCCCCACAACGAAGCACCATCATCATGATTCGCAGTAGCCACACGCAGAGCAATATCCGTTCCGGCCGCGGGTGTGGCACGCAGGCTCAGTCGCCCGCTGTGCTTCCTGCGCCCGTCATCCTTCCTTCCCGTATACAGGTTGCTGATGAATCCGTCCTGCCTGGCAAAGGAGCCATCCAGGGAAAGATACAGCCTGTCCCTGACGATGGCTCGACCAAGATCTGCGCGCACGGCAGCCATCCGGCGGCCTCCACCTTCCAGGATAACCTGCGCGTATGGATCATTGCCCTGCCTTCGAGTCGTCACATTGATGACCCCTGCCTGGGCATTGCGTCCATAAAGGGTCGACTGGGGACCCCTCAGAACCTCCACCTGATCCACCCCCGTCATGTCGGCGTCAAACCCCTGCGCCCGCAACATGGGCACGCCATCGACGGAAAGCAGCGTGGAGGATGAAAAAGAAATGATGTTGGCAGTCAGGCCTCTCATGACGGGAGGATTCAGTCCTGATTGACCAATGGGCTGAAACGTCAGTCCCGGCGTCATGCCAACAATGTCGCGCACATCACGGACACCATCCTGTTCCAGATCCTCGCGATGAATTGCAGATATGCTGGCAGGAACCTCAACAGGAGACTGGTTCAGCTTGTTGGCTGTCACGACAACGGCGGACAGGGATCGCGCCCTCCTGGTCTCCGGTGCTTCGCCATTCTCATCCTCCAACCCATTGGCACCATGCCCGGACTCCGGAATACTGATCAACGCAGCGACGACAAGCATGACAAGCCGACACAGACTGCGTCGGCCGTCTGGATACAACATCCCTCTTTCGTTGTCTCTAACCATCATCCTTTCCTAATTGGGTAACTCACTGTCCGCATCACTGATCTCAGAAATACGGACCGTGACAGGAAGAGTGGAATCACGACATTTTGATACATCTAGAAACAGCAATTTCCGATGACAAGACGGCCAAGAGCTGCTCTCCCATGTTACTATCGCAATGAGACGTATTTCACTGATTTAGTATCATAAAGGTTCTTATTTATATGAAATCCATCGAGGATTTCAATGCCGGGAAGACAGCCAGGCACACATGCCATGTGACTGCAGATCAACCGCGCCTGCAGTGCGCATTAAAGGACGGCCGGGTCCGCCTCCAGTTGCCCGGTGATCTGGGCAATTGCTACACCGAAAGCATTGAACTGGAACCCGGCCTCATCCTGAGCCGACTTCACTATCATGCAATCCGCCCCCTGGTGGAATACAGCAATGGTCCCCACGTCGGACGTGTCATGGTCGTCACCATCGGACTGCGAGGTGAATCCAGATACCGGGGCAGCGACAGCTCAAGCCTGTTGTTCAAGGAAGGGTATACAACCATCAGCACCTTCCGCTCGCTCAAGGGGGAACGACACTATGACGCCGACACTCCGGTTTCCCAGTTGCGCCTTGTTATCAACGAGATGGCGCTGACCAAATATGCAGGTCAGGAACGCGCTGAAAAGATTCTGAATGGAAACGGTGTCCACAAGCTGGGATTCATGAAGAGCAGCACAGCCACCCAGGCACATGCGGCTGCCCTGAGTCGCTACATGACATCGTCCACCCTGACGCAGGACAGGACGCCCAACATTCTCAACCTGAACATCCATGCACTCAGCCTGCTGGCGGAGCAGCTGAACCTTCTTCCCTCCATGCCGGACGAAAGCCCTCACGTGGGCATTGATGACATCCAGCGCATGGAACGTGCACATGACATCATGAAGGAGAACATGCATCAGCCATTGACAATAGATTATCTTGCAACAACAGTCGGCATGAGTGCGAGCAAGCTCAAGAAAGGATTCCGCCAGCTGTACAACAACACCCCAATGGGTGTTCTTTTTGAAATGCGCATGCGCAAGGCCTATACTTTCCTTGAGTCGGGAAAACAGGTGTCTCAGGTGGCATGGAGCGTCGGATACAAGTATCCAAACAACTTCTCCGTGGCATTTACCAAGTATTTCGGTCGATCTCCGAAATCAGTCTTCGGCAGCAGGAAACGATAAATGGCTCCCGTCATCCATCTGAAGCCTGATTGCCTCAAGCAGATAGAAGGTCGCACAGGGTGATTCGACCCATTGCATCCTGTCGCGATCCGTCCGATAGAGATGTCCTTCAAAACGTCCAGACGTAAAATACCGACTGGCAAGCAATCCGTCGATGTGTCCATAGGACATGTCCCGCAGCCAGGAGCATTCGGGCAGAAGCCTCCACAGCTTGAACATTGCCACAGAAGCAATGGCGGATGCACATGGATCGCCGGATTCATCTCCGGCCGGTCGGTCAAGACCCTTTCGCCCGAATCTGTCGCACCAGCATGAACAGGCGCGAAGTGCAGCATCCCTGTAGGCAGCTTCGTCATACAGTCGCGCCGCATCTGCAAGACCGAGCATCGCCCACGCCTGGATTCTTGCACCTCCGGTGGTACAAGGAACAACCTCATCTCCCTCCTGTCCATCACGAATCCGTACACGACCACGCCAGACACCATTTCCCATCTGGAGGCGGCTGAGGCAGGCATCCAGATGTCGCCTGGCCTTGACCTTGCCCGAGCGTCCGCCACACACATTCATCAGTTGCAACAGGGGCGCCAACGAGTCGACATCCAGTGTGTATGGTCCTGTACTTCCGCCACCCAGATCCTGCCCCAGAGGCCATAGGCCCAAGGAATCGTCGAAGCTCTTCTCGATAGTCGTGGCCGCATGGCTAGCGCAACGCTCCGCCTCCCGATCAGCCATCTCACGCGCACCAACCGCAGCGCCGTACCAGAACACGAAGCTGCGGTTTACACTTTCCTCCTTGAGCACGGGGGCAAGCCTGGAACACCAGTTGGAGGCATGTTCAAGAAAACGTGTCCTTCCTGTAATTCTGGCCCTCAGCCACCACAGCCCCGCCCAGAATCCTCCAATCCAGGAACCACGCCTCGAGAACGTCCAACGCTCTGCGGAAGCAACCCGAAACAAGGGAAAGTCAGTGCCGCAACATTCGGTGATCTCGTCCATCCTTCGCCATATGGCGTCCATGGCGGCACGCCGTATCGACTCCGCCCGAATGATGCCGTCACTCATGACGGCAGGCGCATTCTGTACAGAGGAATGCAAAGCATGAATCCGATGACAAGCATCATGATCAAATACATCCATGCCATCGAGAACCCACCCTGAATTCCAATAATCACTCCAAACAGAGGGGGAGAAATTGAGAATCCGCCAAAGAAGCCAAGAGACAGCATGCCCGATGCCCTCGTCGGTGTCCCAAAGCGCCCGTCACGCAGCAGCATGCTCATCGCAATGGCATTGGTGGCAACCAGAGTCATGCCCAATCCCACGACACCAACCCATAGTGGCCAATATCTGCCCGGCTCGGCCATGCGCGTCACCATGAGCACAATGACCGGCATGAAGAATAGAGCCCCAAGAAGGACCGTCTCGTCCCGCATACGTGAGCCAAGTGGTGTCAAAACCATCCGGGACACAATTCCCATGATGCCGAATGCACTCACCATTGCTCCGATCTGTTGCCCGGGCATGCCCAGCTGATCGGCATATACCCCGATGAACGTGATGAAGGATGAAAGGACCGATCCAGCACAGAACTGGATGGCCATGAGAATCAGCAATCTGCCGTTAGGCGCGATGAACGCGGTCGACGAATCCGGACGGTTTCCGTTCTCGGCCGGGCCGACAAGCCACCTCGTGATGAACGCGAGAAACAGCAGCAAGGGAACCCAGGCTAAGATGGCCCTCCGCCATCCAAGCCACGTGGACATTCCAGGCAGCAGGATTCCAGCCAGAAGCGCAGAAACTTGAACACCTGCCTGTTTGAAGCCCACGATGGCAGCCTTCCGACTGACCGGAACCATCTGGGCTATCGCCTGATTGGTTGCAGGGTTTGCCAGAGCCTGGGCAAACCCACAGAACAGCATGGCCAGAACAAATCCCTGGAACCCTGAAAGCGAGGCAATCAGCGTGAACGAAAGACCTACCAGCAGAAACAGGACCATCAATCCGCGCTGGCTCCCGATCCGTTGCACCACACCTCCGACCCATGGAGAGAGAACAGCTGCGAGCCCGAATGCACTTGCAGTGAACCACCCAAGATCCTTCTGCGAGATACCCAGATCTGCAATGATCTGCGGCCCAAGTATGCCGATTGCATAGAACATCATCATCGGCATTCCCATTGCCGCATGCAGGAATATTGCCATCGCGGCGGTGGGACGATCATCCGACATCTTGACCCCCTCCATCATCAGCAAGCGCCACAGAGGGGCGAACAGGATCGAATGCCAGCCCCGGATAACTGGCTGCAAGCAGCTGGCGCCCGACAGAACTGACCAGAACATCGTCTGCGCCATCCAGAATATGAGTTGTCCGAGCTTCGCGATAAATGCCGGACAGCGGATTCCAGTCTGCAACCCCCTCTGCACCAAAAACCTGAATGGCGCAGTCCACTGCATCACTCAGTGCATCCGAAGCGGCCATCTTGACCACGTTGACCTCGATCATGTTGGGAATGCCGGCATCATGCTTGACAGCCGCATCCCGCAGCAGGCAACGAGCACCATGAATTCCTCTGTAAACTCTATATACCTTCTCGCGAACCAGCTGCTTCTCTGACAGCCGTGCCAACTGGCCACGGGGCGAATGAATCCGCTCGCACATCAGGTCATGGCAGCGTTGTGCCAGTCCAATCCACCGAATCGAGCGAAGCAGCCGTCCCAAAGACAGGCGCTGTCTCATCAGGAAACTTCCTGCTCCCAAGGCCCCCAGAAGATGATCCTCCGGAATCCTGACATCATTGAAAACGATCTCCCCTTGCCCCAATTCCCGTCCCAGTATAGGGATGGATCGAGCAACCGTGAATCCTGGAAAATCTGCCGGAACGACGAACATCGACAATGAATTCCTGACATCATCATCTGCCGTTCGGGCGACAACCGTTACGTAATTTGCATTAACCGATCTGCAAACAAACCACTTTCTTCCCTCCAGATGCCAATACCCATTTCGGTAAGTTGCCCTGAATTTCATGGTTGCAGGAATCGATCCGGCGCCATCCGGCTCCGACATCGCGTATGCCGAAACCACCTCACCCCTCAGCAACGGGAGAAGAAAGGCCTTCCGCACCGATTGGCCCGCATACTTGGACAGCATGTGAGCGTCCAGCGTGGCATCAGCGCCAAGGATTGCCGGAGAATACTCTGATCGACTCTCCTGCTCGCCCAAGGCTAGGTAGTCTGTCAGTCGCTTCGTGTCAGATCCCGTTTCCGCAGGATAGAACGAGCCGAATATGCCATGCAGCTTTGCCTTTCTGGTGAGTTCTTTTGCAAGCTCATGCGCCGGATTTCCACCCGCTGCAAGCACGGACTCATTGGGTATGATGTCGGAATCTAGGAATTCCCTTATTTTCCGTGACTGCTGCTCGATTGGGTCAATTTTCTTTCGCATACATGCCTCCGGTCATGAACCCTGGCCAGACATGATCATGCCTTCTGCATCATCCGCCAGCGCCTTCTTGTCAACCTTGCCGGCGGGAGTCAGCGGCAAGGTCCTATAGAATCTCAGGTTATCGATTGATTTCCTCACGACTCAGATCACCTTCAGGCGCGACCAGCGCAGGTAATTGCATATCTGCTCCATTTCAGAAATATATCTCGAATAATGATTACCATTTTTGCCGTCATTGAATTACTCGGCAACCTTTTTTGAACGATTTATGTATGCAGGACGGAACAATTTGTATTGGCTATGAGATGCATCGTCAATTTTTCCGGTCTGGCTCGGTTAGCCGCCAGGTCGATATACGTGAACTTGTGACGCGTCTCCTCCCGGGCAATCAGGCTTTGATCACCCTCCAGCTGCATGCCCATGCCAGGCACCCCCCAACGAAAAGACCCGGTCACAGGAACCTGTGCCGGGTCTTTTCGTTGGGGGGTGCCACCGATCTGCGGTGCATGCCATCAAATCATGGAACATGCCACTGATCGCACCACCTTGGCCACACAAGGGTGGCCGCATGCCATGACGATCACTTCACGGCGATCTTCTCGCAAGCCTCGACGCACTTCAGGCACGACTCGTAGCAATCCTTGCACTCGACGTGGTGATCGATGTGCTCCTTGCAAGCGTCGGCGCACTGTTTGCATGCCTCGATGCAGATCTTGGCCTGGACCGGGGTCAGCGGCGAACGCTGGGCGGCCAGGCTCTGCAGGGCCTTGCACAGGGCCAGCATCTGGTTCACGGCCTTGGAGCAGGCAGCCATGCTCTGGTCGCCTTCACCCAGCAGGTTCAGGCAGTGGTTCAGGCACACTTCGGCGTGGGTGACACACTCACCCGCGGCAGCCAGCACGCCGGCGTACAGGTTGGGGGCGGAGGGCGCAGCAGCGTGCTTGCCATGGGCGTGGGCGTGGGCGCCATGGTTGTGTTCGGCAGCGGCAGCGGCCAGAGGCAGGGAAGCCAGCGATGCGACAGCGGTGCTGCCGATGAAGGAACGACGATCCATTCGGGTTCTCCGGTTGAGGGGGGAATTTGAGATAACTGCTAATAAGCGAGAGATCGAAGTTTAGCCAAAGCAGGCATTTCATGCAGGAAATACCTGTCACAGTCTGGCAAATATGAAACCTCTACCGACAGGAGGGGCATGAGCCTTTATGGGCGCGCCTGAAGGTGCGCCTGCAGCTTTGCCTCGTCCAGGTGCCAGTGGCAGATCTCCACGTCACCGTCCAGCAGCACGGGCACCAGCTCGTTATACCGGGCCACCAATGCCTCGTCGGCGTCCACGTCGACGACCTCGATGTCGAAGCCGTGGGCCTCGCGCCAGGGCTGCAGCGCGTCCAGCATTTTCTGGCACAGGCTGCAGTAGCTGCGCGACAGCAGCGTGAGCTTCATGCGGATGTGCCGGCTGCCGACGCATGACCCGCTGCTGGCGCGTCCACGGCGGGGGCTTTGGCGACATCGCCGTCGGCTGCGGCTTCACCCGTGGCCTGCGGGCGCTTCAGTGCCAGCCCCTTGGGCAGCGGGAAGGCCATGTTCTCCTGCACGCCTTCCAGCGGTCGCACGGACTTCACGCCCAGCTCGCGCAGGCGCGCCACCAGCTCGTCGACCAGGATCTCGGGCGCCGAGGCACCGGCGCTGATGCCGACGCGCTTGCGCCCTTCCAGCCAGGCCGGGTTGAGCTGCGCGGCGCTGCCGATCAGGTAAGCCTCGCAGCCGTGGCGCTCGGCCACTTCGCGCAGCCGGTTGCTGTTGGAACTGGACGGGCTGCCGATGATCAGCACCAGGTCGCACTGCGGCGCCATGAACTTCACAGCGTCCTGGCGGTTCTGGGTGGCGTAGCAGATGTCCTGCTTCTTGGGCTCGTTGATCTGCGGGAAGCGCCGGCGCAGCGCCTCGATGACGGTGCGGCAGTCGTCCACCGACAGCGTGGTCTGGGTGACGTAGGCCAGCGACACGCCTTCGGGCACCTGCAGCCGCTCCACGTCGGCCTCGGTCTCCACCAGATAGATGCCGTCGTCGGCCTGGCCCATGGTGCCTTCCACCTCGGGGTGGCCGGCGTGACCGATCATGATGACGTGGTGGCCTTCCTTGCGCATCTTGGCCACTTCCACATGCACCTTGGTGACCAGCGGACAGGTGGCATCGAAGACCTGCAGGCCACGACCGGAGGCCTCGGCCCGCACGGCACGCGACACGCCGTGGGCGGAGAAGATCACCGTGGCGCCGTCGGGCACCTCGTCCAGCTCGTCGACGAAGACGGCGCCCTTCTCGCGCAGCGTGGAGACCACGTAGTCGTTGTGGACGATCTCGTGACGCACATAGATGGGTGCGCCATGCAGCGCCAGCGCCCGCTCGACGATGGTGATGGCGCGATCCACGCCGGCGCAGAAACCGCGCGGTTGCGCCAGCAGCACGGCCTCTTCGCCGTCGGGCAGTGGCGCAGCCAGCAGCGCCTCCACGTCGGCCTGCATGTCGGCCGGGCCCCCGGCCCCGCCCGGCTTGCGGTGCAGGTCCACAGCGGTCAGGTCAGCCTCGTTCATCGTCCCCATTCAGAGCACCCCCAGCAGCTTCACCTCGAAGCGCACGGCCTTGCCGGCCAACGGATGGTTGAAGTCGAAGAGCGCACCGGTCTCGTCCTGCTCCTTCAGCACACCGGCAAAGCGGCTGCCATCAGGGGCGGGAAATTCCACCAGATCACCGGGCTGATAGGTGCCGGCGTCGTCGGGCAGGCTGTCGCGCTCAAGCAGTGCGTTGGAGACGCGCTGGATGAGGTCGGGATTGCGCTGGCCGAAGGCCTCGCCCGGCGGCAGTTCGAAGATGCGGTGCTCGCCATCGGCCATTCCGACGAGGCAATTTTCCAGCACTTCAGACATCTGGCCGATACCCAGCTGCAGGGTGGCCGGCTTACCTTCAAAGGTGTTGATCACATCGGCGCCGTTTTCCGGCAGGCTCAGGCGGTAATGCAGCGTGAGAAACGACTGCGGCCCCACCCGGGCAGGCTCGGAGGCGGCAGGAGCACCTGAAGACAGGGAAGCAGACTCGGATGAAACAGAATCGTTCATGGATGACGGGCGCGTCCGCCCGGAAAGAAATGAGGGGGTGTCATGAAAGAACCGTACCCGACATTGTAGAAGACGACGGCCTGGCCACAACAGAGGCGGCCATGCTGGCGATGATCGGGCCGGACGGCTTTCTGCGCCGCGATCGGCACCCGCTGGACGGGGCGCCGCTTGCCCAGTGGCCC
>ERZ773100.1105-NODE-1105-length-12898-cov-69.564043_pt1 | contig 12898 bp, 7 predicted proteins | sample MGYA00511119_ERZ773100 | MGnify/ENA primary metagenome ERZ773100 (study PRJEB29015, sample SAMEA2738000) | human oral metagenome | biome: human oral; feature: human-associated habitat; material: dental | place: China | collected 2111 ...
CGTTGCCCAGGCTTCCCTCCTCAGCGGTCTCGGCCCCCAGGTCGGGGCGGGCGCCAGCGTCGTCGTGCCGGAAGTAGGGCAGGGTCGCATCGGGGCGCAGACCGGTGGGCAGCGCCGCGACGTCCTCGACGACGTCGCGCATCTGCCAGGCGTAGTCCGCCCAGTCGGTGGCCAGACGCCACACGCCGCTGGGGCGCAGAACGCGCGCCACCGAGTCGGCGAAGGCGGTGGTCACCAGACGGCGTTTGCGGTGGCGGGGCTTGCGCCAGGGGTCGGGGAAGAACACCCACACCTCGCTGGCGCAGGCCACCGGCAGGGCCGTGGCCAACAGCTGGGAGGCGTCGGCGGGAACGACGCGCACGTTGTGCAGGCCCTGCCGGTGAATGGAGGTCACCAGTCGGGCGATCGCGGTCTCCCATACCTCCACCGCCAGGTAGTCCGCACCCGGGTGGGCGGCAGCGTGAGCCAGCAGCGCCTCACCACTGCCCGAGCCGACCTCGACGATGAGGGGGCGCACCTGCCCGACATGTCCGAAGAGTCGGTCCGGCTCCAGGCGGAAGCTCGGGGACACGGTGCGCACGGCGTCGGCCCGCGGCACGTTGACGACGTAGCGGGGCCCGAGCTCGGCCAGGGCTTCGGCCTGGACGGGGCGCAGCCTGCCGCCGGCGCGCGAGAAGGAACGCACCCGCGAATGGATGGCGTGGGAACGGGGCGGATGGTGCTGAGCCATGCGGGGCCTTCAGTCCTTTCCTTCTCTTGACTCTTCTATGCCGTCTATCCGGTGCTGCTATCCGGCACTGCGCGGTGCTTTCAGCCGACCTGCTCATGGGCGGCGGCGCGCACGTACTTCTTGGTGAAGGGAGCGATGACGCAGTTGCCGAAGATCTCGGAGTTGAGCAGCCCCTGGGCGTCGCGCGGGTCGTGGTGGGCGAACCAGCGCCGGCAGGTGACTCGATGGCCCGGGGAGGAGATCACGCGCACCTCGTCACCAGCCTGGATCACTCCCCCGGCGAGCACCGCGAGGTAGACGCCCACCCGGTTGCGCTCGGAGAAGACCTCCACCCAGTCGGCCCGGCCCACGCCCCGGGCGAAGGTGGCGCACGGGTTGCGCACGCCGGTCACCCGCACCCGCAGGCCTCCGGCGGCCGGGTCGCCGATGGATAGGATCGCCCCGATCTCGACGTCGTCGATATCACCCTCGATGAGCAGGTTCTCCCCCAGTCGACCCGGCTCGATACCACCGAGTTCCTCCGACCAGTGGCGCTGCTCGGCGGCGCTCATGGCGTAGAGGGCCTTGTCGGTCCCGCCGTGGTGGGCGCTGTCCCCGTGCTCGTCGGTGACAATCCCGGTGTGACCGACCTCGACCGGGCCGTCGACGGCGCCCTTGTGGATCGCCGAGACTCCCGCCGGGCCGGCATCGGGTCGCATCCGCCGGATAGTGCACACGGCGCTGACGGTTCCCACCAGGTCGCCGTCGTGGAACGGGGAGGGCTCGTCGTCGTGGCGGCCGTCGGCGCCCGCGTGCGGCTGACCCAGGACCCGGGCCAGCTCGCGGGTGAGCACCAGGCCGGAGCCGTCGTCGCTCAATGCAGCCTCGACCGTGCTCGCCGTGTTCTTCCCTGTCATCTCAGCCATGTCGGTACCCGTCCTTTCGTGGTCCGTCGGTGCCTTCCTCGTCTGGAGTCGTCGTGTCCCCGTACCCGTCTGCTACGTGCCGTTACTTGCCCGGTTTGGCGCCAGTGGGCGTGTCCGCGCCGAGGGCCGCGATGAAGGCCTCCTGGGGCACTTCGACGCGGCCGATGGCCTTCATGCGCTTCTTGCCCTCCTTCTGCTTCTCCAGCAGCTTGCGCTTGCGGGTGATGTCGCCGCCGTAGCACTTGGCCAGCATGTCCTTGCGCAGGGCCCGGATGGTCTCGCGGGCGATGACCCGGGTGCCGATGGCCGCCTGCACGGGCACCTCGAACTGCTGGCGCGGGATGAGGTCCTTGAGCCGCTTGGTCATCATGACCCCGTAGGAGTAGGCCGAGTCGCGGTGGACGATGGCGCTGAAGGCGTCCACCTTGTCCCCGTTGAGCAGGATGTCGACCTTGACCAGATTGGCGTCCTGGGAGCCGTCCGTCTCGTAGTCCAGGGAGGCGTAGCCACGGGTGCGCGACTTCAGGGCATCGAAGAAGTCGAAGACGATCTCCGCCAGCGGCAGCACGTAGTGCATCTCCACGCGGGACTCGGAGAGGTAGTCCATGCCCTGCATGGTGCCGCGACGCGACTGGCACAGCTCCATGACCGTGCCCACGAACTCGCTGGGGGTCAGGATCGTGGCCCGCACGACCGGCTCGGAGACTGCGGCGACCTTGCCCTCGGGGAACTCGCTGGGGTTGGTGACCGTGTGCACGGTGCGGTCCTCCATGGTCACCTCGTAGACCACCGACGGCGCCGTGGAGATGATGTCCAGGTTGAACTCGCGCTCCAGTCGCTCACGGATGATCTCCAGGTGCAGCAGCCCCAGGTAGCCGCAGCGGAAGCCGAAGCCCAGGGCCACCGAGGTCTCCGGCTCGTAGGTCAGGGCCGCGTCGTTGAGCTTGAGCTTGTCCAGAGCATCGCGCAGGGCGGGGAAGTCCGAGCCGTCCACCGGGAACAGGCCGGAGAAGACCATGGGTTTGGGATCCTGGTAGCCCGACAGGGGCTCGGCGGCCGGGACAGCCGCGGAGGTGACCGTGTCACCGACCTTGGATTGGCGCACGTCTTTGACACCGGTGATGAGGTAGCCGACCTCGCCGGCCCCCAGACCCGCCGACGGCGTGGGCTCGGGGCTGATGACGCCGATCTCCAGCAGGTCATGGACGGCCTCGGTGGAGAGCATCTCGATGCGCTCGCGGGGCTTGAGGGCGCCGTCGACGACGCGCACGTAGGTGACCACGCCGCGGTAAGTGTCGTAGACGGAGTCAAAGATCATGGCGCGGGCCGGGGCGTCGGGATCGCCGTGCGGGGCCGGGACGGTCTCGACGATCCGGTCGAGGAGCTCGGGGACGCCCTGGCCGGTTTTGCCGGAGACCTTGAGAACGTCGTCAACGTCGCAGCCGATGAGGGAGGCGATCTCCTCGGCGTGCTTCTCCGGCTCGGCGGCGGGCAGGTCGATCTTGTTGAGGACCGGGATGATGGTCAGGTCGCCCTCGATGGCCATGTAGAGGTTGGCCAGCGTCTGGGCCTGGATGCCCTGGGCGGCGTCGACCAGGAGGACCGCGCCCTCGCAGGCGGCCAGCGAGCGGTTGACCTCGTAGGAGAAGTCGACGTGCCCGGGGGTGTCGATCATGTTGAGGGCGTAGGCGCGCGTAACGCCGTCGTCGCCCTCGAGGGCCCAGGGCATGCGCACGGCCTGGGACTTGATGGTGATGCCGCGCTCGCGCTCGATGTCCATGCGGTCCAGGTACTGGGCGCGCATGTCGCGGGGCTGTACGACGCCGGTGGCCTGAAGCATGCGGTCGGCCAGGGTGGACTTGCCATGGTCGATGTGCGCGATGATGCAGAAGTTGCGCAGCCGCGCCTGCTCGGTGGCGGCGGGCTGGACGCTGGTCATCTGCTCTGGTGTGGGGATCGGTGACACGGAGATCGGTTCCTGGCTCTTCCTCATATCTGGCATGGGTCTGGCCCAAGTGTCCCACGACGGCGGCCCACCGCCCCAGCCCGGCGGGCCGCCCCGCGGTGTGAGGTGCGGCTGCACAGAGCAGATCTCGGGCCTGCCGACAGCAGCATGCGACATGCATTGAGAAGACTATTATTCGTGCACACTTTCTCCATCCACACAACAAGAAATAGTCCTCCATTTATTTTCACCAACACACCCAATGACTGCGAACAATCGATGGGCGACAACAGTGTGATATGCGATTAAATTCTGTCAGTGCGCATCAACTCTACAATCTAGTCCGAAATTCTGGAGCCGTTTTTCCGACACCACACCTCTGGCTCATCAATCTTCAGGAGGGATCCACCCGAAAAATCTGCCCAACCAGCACCTGGCGGAATTTCAGGGGCAGGGTTGCCCGATGACATCACTAAATAAATCGGAGGATCGGTGTGCCAGTATTCAACATTAAAAAGCGCTCCCGAAAATACTCCATAACCGCTTTCTTCATACCTAATTTCACGAAAACGCGCCTCGCCTTCGAAAGACGATCTAGAGAAAGTAACACAGTTTTTAAAGGTCGCCTTGTTAAAGTTTACAAACACCCGAAACTTTGAACCCGAAAACCAAGTAGTTTCAGAAAATACTGCACCATAGAACGAAGCACCTCCGGTAAACGTCGACATTTTCATACTGAAGATGTTATGAAAATATGCGTCACTAGCATTGAAATGACGACAAGTAACACCGTCAAGGCGAACTCTTTCAGTAAAATGAGCGCCATGTAAGTCAATTTCGCAGTTACACCACAACTGATCGTCAGAGACATCCTGCTTAACCTGGTGACGAGAACTCGAATCAATCCTTTCTTTGCGCAGATGACGCGCGAGAACACTTAAAATAGTAGACTCCACGGGACCGTCATCTGTCACATAATAAAGACCGGAGCTGTCTTTAATCTCGCGAGTACGTACCTCAGCACCATCAGGAGAATACCAGCGCCCTCGTTCAACACGCAAATAGCCACACAGAATATCGACAACGCGCTGACGATAAGAACCGCCGTAGATATCAGCCAAATCCTCCAAAGAATAGACACCAGCTATCCGAACCTGAGGCGAGTCACTACCAAGCTGCTGAACCGCAGACACAAGCTTTTCATCGACCGCATTGTGCTCCACGCCGGCGCGCTCTCGGTATTTGATCACCAAATAACCTACGGCACCAATACCACCAATCGTAGTCAAAGAAACTTTGACGCGCTCAAAAGGCTCAGTTTGCAGCTCATCACCAATCCAGTTGGCGAAAATTCGATACCGCGACAAATATGACCCACTTCCCCACATCCAACCAAGTATAGTGAAAACACAGATTGTCAAAGCTACCCAGACAATAGTAGTTCCGAACAACCCCCACCGCTTAGGACTACGAACGACAAAATTGATTTTTTTCAGCCAACTCCATACTATTTGAAACATGCCGTTAAATAGCTTGAAAAATCTAGACCGACGAAACAATGAGAACTCCTTAACGGATTACTTTTGGTTAGATAGGCTGAGTTAATTATAGCACTAGGAGCCACTCAGATACGAGTCACACGCAAAAAGAATAGCTCACGGCAATCTTTGATCATCCATCCACCAATAGCCTATCATCCTACTCGCAGGCTGATCGCCGTCAGTAGCATCAGGCATTGAATTTCTCACGTCAACATTCTATGTATTTACGGCTAGAAAGAAATGCTTCGACACCTTAAAAGAGCGTTTTCGCCAGGAAGTATCCGCTATCAATATCACCACTTAGCTGACCATACAATGTGTTTTAATCACGTTTTATTCCGGCAATCTCGACGCGATCTGATGTCTACCTCAGCACAACCTCCAAATACCAGTGACGACTGATGCATTTTAACTTCTCACCCTCACCAAGATTGGAAGCTATCGTGCAGACTGTGGATTTCCCCACAAAAGTCTACACAGCAAGTTTATCAGTTTCCCACATTTTGAAAACGCTGGCTTTAACTCACATCGGCGAAGCCAACCTGACAAAGCAGATCCCCCCACCGAGCAGATGTTCATAATCGGTAGTGCTGCCATAATCTCCAATCTTTCATAGTGTCCCCAGACTCTTCAGATGTTCCTCACACTCTGAGACGACAGGACATTATTCTGGGGAGCATTCTGTGCTCGCATCACCAGAGCACGCAACGCAGCAAGTACTTTGTCCATTCCAGCGCTGGGACAACCCCTGTCTCCGCCATACCAATTCCACTTTTGAAAGACACCGCCGCAACGATCCAGCTCCTCCTGCGTCAGCCCAGCAGATAATCGCACGTCAACCAGTTCCGCACCCAACTCCTTCACGGTGATTATGATGATCGTCACCATGTGACAGATATCGTCACATCTGGGGAAATGCGTCGATACTGACGCGCTACAAATAGGGATAGCACTGTCCTATAGGCCATCCTTCCTTACATGCTGAAACGGATCCACGGCCTGCCTTACCCCGGGGTCTTCCTGTTCTGCTAATGTCCCGTAGTGTGATGTAGCGCGGTGGTCGGGGCTGCTGTTGGTGGCAGCGCGGTCACCGTGTGATCCTTCAAGGAATCTCCTACAACCTACTCAAGCGGAGTCATTACGACGACCGCTCCTCATATTGTCGACCAGCGCCTTCTTGACGAGACTCTTTCTCAGGTCAGCCCGGACCTGATGTGCAGCCTGCTGCAGACGGTGCAACTCCCTATCTGTCCGCAGAGGCTGACACGGTGTACGGCACCGAATACGGCCACGCCAGCTCCGAGCACAGGACCCAGCACAACGGCTACCATCACCGGGCCCCCGGCACCCGGGTAGGGACCATTAACGTGGCTGTCCCCTAACTGCGGACCGGCTCGTACTTCCCCGACTGGCTGCTCAAGCGCCGCAAACGGACCGAGCCCGTGCTGATCACAGTGGTCACCGACACCAACCTGGCCAGATCTCCACCCGGCGCATGGACAAGCTGGTAGGAACCCTGGGGCTTATCTCACTGCCCGGAGTCACAGGTCTCGCGCGTGGCAGCCAAGCTCGACGAGCATATCCGGCTCCTTCTGCAATCGCCCCCTGGGTGAGGCCGGCCCCTTCACCTTCGTGGCGGCCGACGCCCTAACATTGACAAGTCCGCAAAGGTGGACGTGTGGTTAACGCGGTGATTCCGACTGCCACCGGGGTCAACGCCGACGGACACCGCGAGGTCCTGGGCCCGCGGGCAGCCATCCGCTAGAGTTCGGCGGCCTGGAACGGGCTGTTCGCCGACCTGGTGGCCCGAGGGCTTACCAGGTCTCCGACGCCCACACGGGCCTGGTCGAGACTATCGCCGCGCACCTGATGACAATGGTTCCCAAGAGTCTGCAGCCCGCCGCAAGGTCATGCTCCACTGACGTCTACGACCAACCCGACACAGCAGCCGCCAAGGCCCAGTTCGACCACCTCCTGGACTACACCGAACAAACCTGCCCGAGGCCGCCGACCACCCTGACGCCGCACGAACCGATCTACCGGCCTACCGCCACCTTCCCCGTCAAGGCGTAAAGACAGATCTGGTCCAATACCCCCATCGAATGCCTCAACAGGGAGATCCACCACCGCACCGACTCAGTAGGCATCTTCCCCAACAGAGACGCCATCATCCGCCTAGTCGACGTTGTCCTGGCCGAACAGACCGACGAGCGAACTGAAGGCCGCCATCATCTCAACCTCGACGGTCTCAACCGCAGTCACAACCTGCCCAACAACCCCACCAGCACCCCACCCGCCCTCACCAGCTAACAACCACGCACCACGAAGGCCCCTACAAACACACCAAGAGACCTGACCCCTGTTCTTCTTGGTATCTGGCGATAATGTGCTCCACACCATGTACTGGATCGGCCGGAGAGTGACCGCCGGCACCGTGCGCACCCGATAGCATCGCTGCTCGACTCCCGACGTACGCCCGCGCCCAGGCGTGGTCTACCTGCTGGGGCGTGCTGGCCGTGCCGATGTCCTTCCGACCGTCGGTCTGCAGAGTTTCATCCAGCTCTCCGCGGGCGTGGCCCGCATGCCGCTGCGCCGCTACGTAGCAGCCACGGCCGTCGGGGCAATCGCCTGGGCGGCCGTCTACACGACCGTCGGCATGACGATCCTGGCGGCCTGGCTCACCGCCCCGATCGGCCGCATCGTCTCCGTCCTGACGGACACAGCCCTGGTGCTCATCGTTATGATTCGGCGCAGTCGATCCGTACGTGACGACCAGAGCCACCAGCGCAACCGAACCGGGCGGACCTGTCCAACAGCCCCTGTTGGGGAGGCCTACCCACAATCACGGATGGGACTCTGCCGCCTTTTCGTGCCAGACTCGTCGCACTGCGGGCTTCTGAGCAGCCCCGTCCCCCCGGGGTCGTCCCCACCGAAAGCATCTCCTGATATGACTACAACCCTCAGCAGAAAACGTATCCTGATCATCGCCATTGTCTCCACCATCGCAGTGGTCTCCATCATCGCCGCAGGTCTGGTTTATACCGGAGTCTTCGGCAACCGCAGCTCCTCCGCAAAGGCGTCCAGCAGCACTGCCGCAAATGAGCCCAGCGACCGCTTCATCGTCTCCTACGCCGAAAACTCGGCAGCGGCCAAGGTCATCGCCTCGGCGAAGGCCTACGGCGAGAACGTCCTCGAATCCCTGCCCTCCGAGGACAGGCAGACGCTGGACAACGCCGCCGGGAAATTCTCAGTCAAGGTGGAGAACGTTACCGCCCACTCCCTGAGCACGGCCGGTGTCAAACTGAGCGACAAGCTCACTGTGAACCAGGTCAAGGATTTCATTTCCACACTAGAGGCCGCCAACGGTATTGAGTCCGTCGAGCCCGATATGCACATGACCGCCGTGGACAACGCCTCCTCCGAGGACAGTAACGTCCCCGACGATCAATACTTCTCCAAGCAGTGGGACATGACCTCAGGCTCCTACGGCGTCAACGCCACCAACGCCTGGTCGCAATCCACGGGCAAGGGCGTCACGGTAGCCGTCATCGACACTGGCATCCTGAGCAACCATCCGGACTTCGAGGGCCAGCTCCTGCCCGGCTACGACTTCATCTCCGATCCCGCAAGGGCTCGCGACAATGATGGCTACGACGCAGACCCGTCCGACGAGGGCGACTGGATCGAGCAGGGCGACTGTTCTTCGGAGGGCGGGGCCAGCAAGGATCAGACGTCGAGCTGGCACGGTTCCCACGTGGCCGGCACTATCGCCGCGCGCACGAACAACAAGAATGGAGTGGCGGGCGTCGCCCCGGATGCCAAAATCGTGCCCGTGCGCGTCCTGGGCCGATGCGGCTCCACAAGCGCCGACACCATCGACGCCGTCACCTGGGCCTCGGGGGGCAAGGTCAACGGCGTACCGGACAACGAGAACCCCGCCCGGATCATCAATATGAGCATAGGCGGCACCGGCAGCTGCCCGCGCTTCTTCCAGAAGACCATCGATGCCGCTGTCGCACGCGGCTCAATCATCGTCGCCGCCGCCGGGAACGATGATCAGGACGTGCGCAACGTCGCCCCTGCGGGCTGTAAGAACGTCATCACCGTCGGCGCCTCTACGAAGACCGGTGCCCGATCCTCCTTCTCCAACTATGGGACCGGTGTCGATATCTCCGCCCCCGGCGGTGAAATCGACGCCGCCGAGAACGGTATTTTGTCCCTGGCCGACAAATCCACGAAAGCTCCGCAGGATCCCGACTATGCCATCATGATGGGCACCAGCCAGGCGACCCCGCACGTGTCCGGCACGGTTGCGCTGATGCTGGCTCTTAACCCCGATCTGAAGGCCGAAGAGGTCGTCACCATACTGCAGAATACAGCTACTCCAATGGCAGAATGCGATCGCAAGGCCTGCGGCGCTGGCATTGTCAACGCGGCCGCCGCCGTGGACAACGTGTCCGGTAAGAGCCCTGGGCCCAGTACGACCGCCAGCGCGAGCCCTTCTGCCTCGGATAAGGAATCCTCCTCCCCCAGCGCAAGTCCCTCGACCTCGAGCAGAAGATCCTCTACCCCCAGCGCGAGTCCCTCGACCTCGAGCAGAAGATCCTCCACCCCCAGCGTGCCTCCCCGCCGCTTCCAGTAAGAGGTTCTCCACTCCCATCGGCCCACCGCCGGCATAGTGAGACACCGAGCGACTCATCCCGCGCTGCCAGTCCGGACACGCATCTCATCTTCTGCCGCCGATTTGGCTGCTTGGCAACCTCGTTCTACCCTCTGTGCTATGACAGCGTTCCGCGACCGCCAGTGGTGGTGGCTCCCCTTGAGGCGAGCCACCACCCTGATGCGCTAGGACGTACCGGCTCGCTCACCGCGGGCCCGCCCGATAGCATGAGTGAGAGGCCCGCCTGACCCACGATCTCAGGAAAGAGGCCCCATGCCACCCACCGTGTCAGATGCAGCACCTCCAGCCGCGCCCTCTGCTGCCTCACCGATCGTCCTCACGCGCCAAGTGCGCTACCACGCCGACGGCGGTGCCCTCCTGGAGCACCTGACCCGCACAGGCCTGCTGCGCATCACTGGATACCCGGTCGGAGGCGCAGAAAGCGACACCGGCAACAGCACGGTGCGCCCCGTGGACTGCATCCTGCTCGAGAGCGCCGACATCACGACCAAGGTCTCGCGCACCACGGTCGCCGTCCTGGAGGCCTCGGCCAGGATGACCTGCTGGGGCGGGACCGTCACCGCTGAGGCGCTGGACGCCGTCGGCGGTCAGGGCCCCGGGCCCGACGGCCTCGCCGCCCTGGCCCGCCTGGAACAGCACCTGGGCGAGCACGTCACGGACCGCTCCCCCAACCGGCTCACGCTCAGCCTGCCCACCAGCGCCGACGACGACCCAGCGATCGAGGAACGCGAGCGCCTGACGGCCCTGTCCACCATCGAACCGCTGCGGGTCCTGGCCGGAACCGAGATCGATCACCCTCATCTGCCGCTGGAGGCGGGGACCTTCGCCTTTGACTACTTATCCACCTTCGAGTCCCTGCCCGAGGTGGACCAGGGCGCCAATACCTGCCCGGACTACCTTTTCTACGACGCTCGCATCATCCTCGTCGTCGACCACCCCACGCTGGAGGCGACCCTGGTGGGAGCCTCCGTCGACGCCGCGGACCTGGAGTCGCGCATGAACGCGCTGGCCGCAGCCATCGACGACGCGACCGATGAGCCGGTCGACGGTGCCTACGGCAGCAAGGTTCCGTCCGCGTCGACAGCCCCCGCCGGCTGCCCAGTCCTGCACGCGGAGCCCACCATCTCCGACGCCGACTTCGAGGCGGTTGTGGAGACGATGCGCGGCTACATCGCCGACGGCGACATCTATCAGGTGGTGCCCTCGCGCGGCTTCACCATCGCCTGCCCGGACACGCTGGCCGCCTACCACGTGCTGCGCCAGGCCAACCCGAGCCCCTATATGTTCTATCTGGCGGCCCCGGACTTCGAGCTGTTCGGGGCCTCCCCGGAGTCGGCACTGCTGCACTCGGCGCGCAGCGGCCGGGTCGCCATCCGCCCGATCGCAGGGACCCGTCCGCGCGGGCTGCACCCCGACGGCTCGGTGGACCACGAGCGCGACACCCGTCTGGAGCTGGAGCTGCGCACCGACGCCAAGGAGGTTGCCGAGCACGTCATGCTCGTGGACCTTGCCCGCAACGACGTCGCCCGGGTCAGCCGCCCGGGCACCCGCAGCGTCCAGGACCTTTTGCGCGTGGACCGCTACAGCCGGGTGATGCACCTGGTCTCGGAGGTCTCCGGCGAGCTGGCAGATGACCTGGATGCTCTGGACGCCTTCCGCGCCTCCATGACGATGGGCACCCTCACCGGGGCGCCCAAGCTGCGGGCCGCCGAGCTCATCCGCTGGGCCGAGGGCGTGCGGCGTGGTTCCTACGGCGGTTCGGTGGGCTACATCCGCGGAGACGGCGAGCTGGACACCTGCATCGTCATCCGTTCCGGCTTCGTGGCCGACGGGACCGCCCTGATCCAGGCCGGGGCCGGCGTGGTGGCCGCGTCCTCCCCGGCCGCCGAGGCCGCCGAGACCGTCCACAAGGCCCGTGCCGTCCTTGAGGCGGTGGCCGCCGCACAGGGCGCCGCCCTCGTCATCGACCGGACCGGCAAGGAGGTTTGAGCCATGACCAATACCAGCACTCGGCGCAGCGGGCAGAACACAGTGAATAGCATGGCCATGAGCATGGTGAATAGCGCAGTGAACAGCACGGAGAAGGGCACCGTGGCAGTCTCGGCCCCGACCCGGGTGGTCCTGCTAGACAACCGCGACTCCTTCGTCTACAACCTCGTCGACCAGTTCGCCACGCTCGGCTCCCACATCGAGGTTTATCGCAACAATGTACCGGTCTCCCGGGTGCTCGCCGCTCTGGAGCCCACCGAGGCCGAGCACGAGTCCGCTCGCCGCCCGGTTCTGTGCCTGTCCCCCGGTCCGGGCTACCCGGCGACATCGGGATGCCTCATGGAGCTCATCGCCGCCGCACTGGAGCAGGCGATCCCGACGCTGGGCATCTGCCTGGGCTTCCAGGCCCTCGTCGAGGCCTGCGGCGGACGGGTCGCCCCGGTCGGCCCGGTCCACGGTCGCTCCGACCGCGTCGAGGTCACCGAGGCCGGCCGCGCGGACCCGGCCTTCACGGTGCTCGACGGCGGACCGCTGGATGTGGCCCGCTATCACTCGCTGGGCACGCGCACGCCGCCCGAGGCGCTTGTCAGCCTGGCCTGCACTGCGCCGGTCGAAGGAGTCGACGGCATCGTCATGGCGGCCCGGCACCGATCGGCTCCGGCGGTCGGGCTGCAGTTCCATCCCGAGTCGATCCTCACCCCTCAGGGGCCGGCCCTGCTCAAGTCCATCACCGCCGACCTGGCCCGAACCTCCTGAGCCACGCCGCCTCACGTCATCCCGCAGATCCCCGCAACTGCGGAGCCACTCGGGCAGAATCGTCCCCGAGCGCCCCAAGCCTCAACCATCCGTGAAGGAGCTACAGACCGATGAGTGAGACCAACAATGCGGCCCCCGCTGCCGCGGACGGCACGCATGTTGCCACGGCGCAGGAAGCGCACGAGCTACTGCGCGAAGTCGTTCAGGGCCGGCGCCTCACCCGTGAGCAGGCCTCCACGGTCTTCGCCGCCCTGGGCGCCGGGGATCTGTCTGAGGCGGAGACGGCGGCGCTGCTAGCGGCGCTGCACGCCCGCGGCGAGGAGCCCCAGGAGGTCGCCGGGGCCGCGAGCG
>ERZ773100.1106-NODE-1106-length-12897-cov-45.343249_pt1 | contig 12897 bp, 20 predicted proteins | sample MGYA00511119_ERZ773100 | MGnify/ENA primary metagenome ERZ773100 (study PRJEB29015, sample SAMEA2738000) | human oral metagenome | biome: human oral; feature: human-associated habitat; material: dental | place: China | collected 2111 ...
GACCTGGAGCGCCCCGGAGGCCACGGCCCCGCCGCCGGCGATCAGCGCCATCGCGCCGCCGCCGCTGGCGCCGATACCGTTGATCGCTGGAGTGATCATTCGGATCAGGGCGGGCATGGCCAGCGCTGCCAGGACCAGTAGACCGATCCCGCGAATGTACTCATCGAGATTGAGGCCGGGGTCACTTCCAAGCCCAGGTGTTGAGTGAATAACGTCTTGCACCTGGGCTTGGAGCTTTTCTTCCTCAGACAGACCAGCCAGGCTGCGTTGGTTCGAGACCATTTTGATCGCGGTGGCATAGATGATCGCGGCCGCGGGCTTCATCATGATGAAGCTCAACGTCCATGAGATCGTCTTGTCGAGCCACTGTCGGCCCCAGTCAGTCAGTGCTGCCGCAGCCGCAAGAGGGATGATGCCAGCCACGATCGGGAGCAACGCCCCTCGGATGAGCATCATGGCCATCTGGACGATGTTGGACAGAATTCCCAGAAGTCCTCCAAGGATGATGATAAACCACCCTGTATTGGTGGGGTCGACTTCCGTGATCAACAGAAGGTTTCTGGCGAAGTCCCCTTTAGATCCTTCCACCACCTGGTTGATGGTCCAGGTGGAGAACTCATCCCCCATGGAGATGAAAAGATCAACCACAGTGAAGCAGGTCGCCGAGACGATGATCATCCGTAGCAGTCCGGAGAGTCTCTTTTTGACTTGCTCACCCTGCATGTGCCACATAATGAGGATGCCCGAGGTGATCAGTGATCCCACCAAGATCGCTCCGGCGAGCCAGGCGGTCTGTTCCTTGACGAAGTACCCGACCGATCCGTGCTCGTTAACCTTGTCGGTGGGGACGCTTACCCAGAACGTCCCCAGGTGGGTCAGCGTCTTGTCCAGGCTATCCAGGGTCGAGCGGCCCCATTCGTTCACTACGTTCTCACTAGCCTTGTTCGCAGTTTCCTGAACGTTGCATGAGACCTGCCAGAACCAGCAGTCGGACATCGTTTCCCTTTCTCCTACGTCACTTCACGGTCCAGGCCGAGTAGCCAGCCGGTGAGTCCACCAGTTCCTGTCCCCAGGAGTCAGAGTTGGGGGCCTGGACCTTCCAGTCGCCGCCCTCCCAGACCATGACCAGCTGCCAGGAGACCATGCGGTCGTCAGTGGCCGAGCGCGAGACCAGCAAGGTCACCAGGATCTCGTTGGGGCCACGTACCTCAGCCCGATAACCGCGGATCGTCACAGGCTGAGTGGTCTGGCCGTCCCAGCCGGTCTCAATCTGGTTAAGCATCCGGCTACGGTTGGAGTCATCAACCATGAGTGCGCGAACCACGTCAGGCAAGCGGTCCTGACTGGAGAACCACCTCATGAAGTTGACCGCACCCACCACAGCACCAGAAGGGCTGTGGGCGAAGCACCGGGTGATACCCGTGGTGATGCCCGGGCCAACGTCCTTGACCTCGGGCACACCCCAGGTCGTAGACACCGGAATCATCCGCTGCTCAAACGGCCCCGACGGCAGATTCTGGCTGCCCGGTGCCAGACCGCATACGGATGAGCCAGCTTCCACCTGAGACGTAGTCTCAGCCGTCGCGGACGGCGCAGCTGACACCGGCGCGGAGGAAGCTGCTGGTTTGCTACGCAGTCCCCGGTTCCACAGGTTTGGTCCGGCGACGTAGATGAAGCACACCGCCAGAACGACGATGAAGACCATGGAAGCGGCGAATGTGCGCTTGCTCCACGTCGAGCTCCCACTACTGCTGGGCTGGGAAGTCGTGTCCTTGTCCTTGCTCTTTCCCTTGCTTGCCACTTCGGATCACACTCCGATCAGCTGGTATGTGATGGTGCTGGCGCCGGCGACAACGAAGGCTCCCAGGCCGACCCAGCCGACCGGGACGACGACCTCCTTGGCGCCGTTAGTACGCCCCGTCGCATTGAGCATGAAGATCATGCCCAGGGTGAGGATGGCGATGACGCACACAGCGGCACCGATCCAGATGAGGTACCCCAGAATGAGGTTGACGCCCGTGTCGGCGCCCGGCGGGGCGATAGGGGTGACCGGGATGGCCACACCCATCAACGTCTGCGCGATCGCGCTGGCGGCTGTGGCCGTTCCGGCACCGAGGATGATCCAGCCGACCGGGACGACCACATCCTTGGCGCCGTTAGTACGCCCCGTCGCATTGAGCATGAAGATCATGCCCAGCACGACGATGGCCACGAAGCAGATGATGCCGGCACCCCACATCAAGTACCCCAACGCGGTTGAGGCCGAGTCCTGCATCCCCGGCGGGGCCTGCGGAGAAGGGTCAACGGCAGGCAGCACCGCGAAGGCGCCGAGCTGCAAGTACTTACTCATTTGGTTTTCCTTTCTGTCACGGTCAGCGGCTTGAGCGCCCGCCGCACCTTGTGCGGGGCCGCTGAGGCCTCCACCTCCTCGTCACTGCGCCACCGCTCCACCCATGGCAGAACCACCTGGGAGGGAAAAGCGCCACTGACGTGAGTTCTGAGCTCGCGCAAGGCGCGCGAGAGCTTCTTCGGGGAGTCCGCGTTCCAGATGACTCCGCCGAGACGCACTCCGGGCACGTTCCCTGAGGCCCAGTGCACGGCGGCCGTTTGAGCAGCCCTCATGCCGGAGGCGTTCGTGCGGGCCACCACCCACACCGTCAGCGGCTCACCACCCGCCGCAGGTACCGGCCATGACCTCTCGGCATCTCCCCAGTTCAGTAGCCTCGCCAGGGTCGAGGTGCCCGCACCCCCGTGGGCGCCAGTCACCCAATGCGTGCTGCCACGAGCAACCACCAGGTCAAGCCCGTCAACGACAGGCAGATCAGGGAACGGGTGCCCCGTGATCTGCCACGACGGCGGCGGGGCCACCTCCTCAATCACGGCCTCAGGAGCCTCAGGAACCTCCGGCTCACTTACCCACGGATTTGCACTCATGCCTTAGGCGTGGTTCGTGCGCGCACGACACCCGCACAAAACAAAGGCAGGGAGCCATGCACCCCTCCGGTAGCGTGGCTCCCAACACACCGATCACCACCACCAGCAGGCGAAAGGCAGGCAGGAAAAAATGAGGGCAGAGATCATCCACATCTGGGCAGCCACCGCAGGCGAGCCCCCCACCTCACCTGCCGGACACACCCCCTTGAGCGCAGATACCTACGACGGGGCCGTCAACGAACTCGCCGACCTCCAGAAACCCGTCCCCGCCGACGCCCCGCACCTCTACCGCCTTATCGCCAACATGGCCTCTCGCATCCGCCCAGACGAGGTCACCCTCTACTACCAGCTCATCGCCACCATGGAGAGCACCTGGCGCCCACTCGACAGCAGCACCGACCTCAGCAAGATCCGCACCACCGCCAGACAGGAGGTCCTCAGCAGTCCGGATCTTCGCGTCGTCGGTGACCACCCCGGTACCAGCCACGCCTACAACCCTGACATCGACGTCAAAGGCGACGAGGTTCGTATCGCCGTTCGCACCGGCCAGGACCCCAACTCCGATGACCGTTCCATCTGGGACATGCGCGTCCCAGCTGAGATCACCACCGATGACCTCACCCAGGTCGTTGAAGAAGTACGAGAAATACTGGCGGAGATCAACCACCCAGACGCCCCGACTCCCGATGAGCCCATCACCATCTGGCACACCTACCGGATTATCGCCACCACCGGCTGGATCCACAGCGACGACGACGTTCCCACGCAAAAGATACTCGACGCCGTCTCGCAGAATCTCAACAGCAAATAACCCTCATCGGGTAGGGGTGCAAAAAGTGCACCCCTACCCGAATCACAGGCGTGAAACATATCACTCAGGCATTTTGTTTGGAGGTGCAATAACTGCACCCCTACCTGGCGAGCGCAATATCCGTCAGGTAGTCACTGACCAAGGTGCTGGCCTTCTCGGCCAGCTGCTCATGGCTCAGATGAGTAACCGGCAGCGCCGCACCACGGCGAGAACCGACCAGGAGCGTCATCCACGCCCGTCCACAGCGCGGCGAGACCCCCAGGTCCGCCAGACGCGAGTCGTCCGCAGCCAGCTGGTGGCACCGGGATATGCCCTTCAGTGAGAGCTCCGCGACCCGCAACGTCCCGGCCCAGGCGATCGCCTCATCCATGCCAGCGCCGATGAGCGCCTCCACCATGCCACCGAGAACCGTCTCGAAGGCGTCCAGCGAGACCACCTCAACCTTGTCCGCATCACCTGGACGCAGGCCTGCGCCGCTGGCGATCGGTGTCGATGAGTCCAGCTCGCTGAGTCTGACGCCCTCAGGCACGAGCCAGTTGCGATCATCAGTCGCACGGAGCGTGGCGGTGGCCCACATCGCCCACGGCGACTTCGCCTTCACGATCACCTCGGCACAGGCGCGCAGGGTCTCCCAGGCCCACGAGGAGGTGTCCCACCTGGCCTCGTTGCGCTCCATGAACGCGAAGTCCGTTCCCCGCTGCACCGCCGTCTTGAACTGCTGCGCGACGACCGCCACCAGGGAGCGGGCGATCGTCTCCGAGACCGGCCCGACCCAGGCCTCGGCCATCGCCTGCTTGATCGCGCGGCGCAGGCCCTCATTGTCGTCCACCTTGATCTTCGGCCCCTTGGGGTTGACCAGGGCGTTCTCAGCCTCGCTGGTCTCCCTGCCCTCAGCCTCGGCGGCATCGACCGCCTTGATCTCAGCGGCGTCGATGACCCCGGCCAGTGCCACCATTCGCCGCGCCGACGTCGCCGGCCGGCCGTTACGGTGCCAGCGCCTCCGGCAGTCGAGCAGCCCTCGAGACACGAGACCGGACAAGGCGTAGTGCACGCTGCGGCGGGTTCGTCCGGTGGTCCGCACCAGATGGGCGACCGGACAGATCGTCTCACCGCGCCAGTCAGCAAGCCTGGCCAGCTCACCGAGAACGAGCTTCTGCGTCGGCGACAGATCGGGAATCCGCCTCGACCACATCACCCACGAGATCCGTGGGATCTCGACCGTGTGTCCGCTCATGGCGCCTCCTTAGGCACATCAGTGCTTGAGTCGTTAACTATCTTCCAGGCAGCTTCCACCTGCTCGGGCCAGCTCGCACCTGGCATCCGCTGGCGCACCTGTGTCAGGGCTGCCTCCAGCGCCGGGTCGTGCTGAGGACGGTCGGGGGCCGCGATGGCGTCAGATCGTCGTTGAGCGGCCTCACGCCGGCGACGCTCCGCATCAGCTCTGACCTTGTTCGGCGCCAGTAACGGGTCGACGTTCGACCGGAGTCGGGAGGCCACCAGCCCCGACAGTCGCGACACCTTGGCCGGGAGGTTCTGGTCCAGCGCCTTGCGGATCTGACGCGGTTCCCAACCAGCATCAAGCCGCTCACGCAGGAGCTGCGCGATTCGTAGCGCACCCTCGGGATCGAGGCCGTCCAGCATCGAATCGGGCAGGCAGTCCCCCAGCAGTTCAACGACAGCAGCCGGCAGCTCAGCCGCAGACTGGGAGGATCCCGGCTGTCGCGAGGGCCCGCCCCGGCCGCTATGGCCGCCGGAGCCCCTTGAGCTACTTGCCGGTGGCACTGGTCGACGATCAGTGGCTGCGGGCGAGGCCTGTGGCCGAGCCCGAGCAGCGCCTGACGCCGAGACGACCGCCCCCCGCCCCGACCGGACCCGACCGGACCCAGACCCGAGATCGACGCGCAGCGAGGACACAGGATCGGTCTGGTCTGGTCTGGTGGTTCTCTTCTGGTGGTTTGGAGTAGATATACCGGTCACCATGGATGACCGGTATGCCCCCCGGTTTTGACCGGTATAGGTCCCATACCGGTCAGATTGACCGGTATCAGTGTTTGCAACGGAAACCCGCTCATCAGACGAGTTATCCACAGATGTTTGCGTTCCGCCTGCACCCATACCGGTCAGATTGACCGGTATGGCCTGACCTGCGGAAACGTCGCCAGGTTCCGGGGTGCCAGAGGGACCCTGCTGGACGTCGTCACCCCCTTGACTGGGCTGGGCGCCCACGTGCAGCCGGTAGACGTTCGTAGCCCGGTGAGTGTTGCCCTCCTCGTCCATCACCCACCGGTCCTCGCGGTCGATCAGGCCCCAGGAAACCAGCGCCTTGAGGCTTCTCCTGATCGTTGACACGGAACACTCAAGGACACCTGCCAACGTCTCCTGCGACGGCCACGCACGGTCTGTGTCATCCGCGTACTCCCCCAGAGTCACCAGCAGGAGCTTGTGCCCCATCGATACGCCCTTGACCTCATGCAGGGCCCAGTGAACAGCCTGGAAGCTCATGCGCCCGTCTCCGACCCACTGAGGCGTGCATTAGTTGCCTGAAGAATCGGTGGCGGCTCGACGCTGAAGACTCGTCCAGACTGAATCATCTTCGTAGCCCACTCAGCGTCCTGATTTGAGAACAACTCCTTTAACTCAACCACTACGGAACCTTGGGGAGTTGGCCCGGTCCACGCCAGGGTCTTCCCGGTCCCGGAAGCAACGAATTCAAGGGTGGGGAGGCTCGGTTTGCGCGGGAACAGAGTGCACCTTGCGGCGCACCATGATCCATACCCCACCGCCGCGCACAGCAGCGCTATCCCGATAACACTTCTTGCTCTCATCGGCGTACCTCCCTACTCGGGAATAACTTTTGCAAATCCCTCTCCGGGCTTGAAACGCATCGAGCCGTGGAAGAAGGACTCACCCCCGGCTTCCTGACTACTGGTTTGCTGAACCGGAAGCAGGCAGAAGGCAACCGACTCAAGCCAGTCGTCCTTCTTAAACCGGTGCCCGTGACGCTGGATCACTCCCTCAAACACACTGCGATCCACGGATTTCAGCTCGTAGCCGTCGTCAACCATCCAGTCCGACACGCACCAGGCACACTCAAGGCGCTCGTCCGCCCAGAACCCAAAACCCTCCGCAGGGTCATACGACACCCGCAGACCAGGATTCGTGCCGATAGGTGGCACCCACCCAGGAGGCGCCTCAAACAAGCGGTCATGACAGATATCGAGACCAACGCACTCAATGGTGAAGCCCGTCTCCTCATCCACGACCGGATCACCACTCACCGACAGCACACGGCTGAACGCCACCCGAACCAGCCTGCCCGGCCCCGCCGCCACCTCACCGGCAGGCTCGTTAGCCTCCTTCCACACATCGATCAAAGCCCTCAATGCGCGACGACGATCCTTTACCAGATCTTCCAGCAGCCATGCCCCGCCAGCGCGCCAGCACTCATCCACCAGAGCCAGCTCCTCAGCACCAGATACCGAGACATCCACCCCGGTCTCTAGAAGCCTCTGGGCGACTAGCAGACCGTCAGGCCCAGCCCGGCGGCTCTCACGCAACTGCTCAAGCGAGAACTTCCAACCACTAGTGGCGGCCTCATCCAACATTCTCTGCTCCAGATCCGTCACCGGTGCCAGTGCATTTAAGTCAACGCTCATGATCGAGTTCCTCCAAACTACGAACTACAGTGATGTGATTTTGATTTCTAAAATGTGTCATCGTTATTCTTACTCAACTACCTCCGTGATCCTGCTAACTAGTCGGGAGCTGACGACGCCGACCAAAGAATTAGTTGAGATTCATGAATCTACGCCTCGCGTTTCCTGCACAGCCACATACTCTTTGGACTCAATACCGGTGACGGTTTTTGCGGGACGCAGCATCCTATACACAATGTAACCCGCGATAGCACCACATAGCATCGAAAGTCCAAGAATCACCACGAACCCGGTCACCACGATGCGCCACGACTCGTCCCCAGCAGCAATGAGGGGGGACGACATGCCGATAAGCATCAGCCAGACTCCGATGATGATGAACCATGTAACCACCATCCAGGAGGGACGGGCAGCAGAGCTCCTCAGACGTTCTGCCCGAGTCAGAACAGCAAGGCCGGTCATCCCTATAAGTAACCCCACGGTGACCCACGAGATTGAGTTGGTGACCATAATGAGGAGAACACCAGCAATCAGTGAGTTCTCGCCCCGCACTAAGCCGAACAGCAAAGCGGTGTCCCACTGGAAAGGCCTGCGGCGAGCCGGCCGCATCACGGCCTCGGTGATCAGGCCGAAGCAGAGACCGCCAATGAACAGCGACCACACAAGTATCGGAGCGCTCATCTCTCCCCCTGGGAGCCAAGGGCGTATGCAGCGGCACCGTACTGCTCACGGTCCGCCGACCAGGTAGTCCGTGCTCGGTGGCCGGCAGCCCCCACTGCCGTGACCACCGCGACGAGCAGCCATCCTGATGACGCCGGCACTGCCAGAAGCAGCACGCACAGCACCCAAGTCGCTCGCATGACTCCCCTGGCGACCGCGTCCGTGCGTGTGTCCGAGTTCCAGCCCCAGGCGTCCGACATGCCGCTGAACACGGCCGCAACCGTGAGCCACCACCAAGTCGGGATCGAATAGACGAGTAGATACATCTGCTCAGGCGAGTAGATCATCGGTGCACCTCCAGAACACCATCCGTGACGTGATGCACGGAAATAAACTGGGGTGAGTGGTGGGAGGTCAGGCCAGACCTCCCACCACCCCGGTGGCACCAACCAAGAAGGCGCCACCCATGAGACCGGACGGACCTACGTCCTGGCCTCATCCAAGGCCGGCAGGACCCACCCGCCCGCCTTGGAGAAGCAACGACGGACCGTCCGCCGCGCTTCAAGAAAGGAGAGCAGCAATGAGACTGCTCCAAGCAGGAAGAACCCAGATCCTCGCCGTCAGCCTCACCGCGCTCCTCGCCCTCACCCTGACCGGGTGCACAGGGCAGACCATCAACAATGCTGGTCGGGCGGATGAGTCCGCCCTGGAGCCCGCTTCCAGTGCTATGACCAGCGACTGTGCCGTGCCCGCAGGCGATCAGAGCACGCCAAACGGGCCACTGGGAGACAAGACGATCACCATCACTCCAGAACTGTCCGTTCCCGACGTCGACGGCATCGGGCCAGGGATACGCTCCGGAATCACCCGGTGCTTCGCCCACTCCCCCACCGGCTCGGTCGTCGCAGCGGCGAACTACCTCAAGTGGATGTCCTCCAACGAACGGCTCCCCGAGGTCACAAAGACTCTCTTGGCAGCCGGCTCGGACCGGGACCGTATGGTCGCTGACGTCGAGGCCCATTGGGACCGCACCACGACCACAGCCGTCACCATCGAGGGATACAAGATCGAGATCCGCAGCACCGACGAGGTCCTCGTAACCCTGGCCTTCACCCTGTCCGCTGACACAGCCGGCCGCATGACAGCGTGGCCGCTTGTCATGGTCTGGGAGGACGGCGACTGGAAAGTCAAGCCCCCATCGAACGGCAGCTGGGGCCAAGAAGCCATCGAAAGCCCCGCCTCGGAAGGAATGACCACCTGGAAGATCTAGCAGCCACCCCCACCCGCCCTCTGCTGCGGGTGACGCCGTCGAGTCACCTCTGGTTGCGTGGAACGAACGAGTCTCCGTTCCACGCAACCAGAGGTATCCGTGCTCCATCAGTCCAGCAAGGGGCCTTGATGAAGCATCGCCATCGCGCCTCACCGCCCCGTCGCTCACTGCCACGGTCTCCTTGACAGCAGGTCTCACAGCAGCGCTTCCTGCCCAGGAAGCTCCGGCACCTCGGCAAGCCCTGACGGTGTTGCGAGTCTGGACGCCGCTGGTCTCAGCAGAGCCTCGATAGTGCTCTGGCGAAACTTCATCCGTCCTGACGGAAAACGAACCACGTCGATCAGACCTTCGCGCCCCCAGCGCCACAACTGCTCGCGCGAGAAGCCCGCGTCCGGCCAGCGCTCCACCACCTCTTTCGCAGTAAACAGTGGATCACTCACTCTCCACCAGCTCCTTCATGGCAACTAGTGGATCGCTCAACTTGCGATCGTTCGCTCTGCTTGCATTCATACGAATGAGAATGCACTCCCTATGAACATCTGTCAAGGTTTCACTTGCTAGCGTTGCTTACGTCTGTTACGTTAGTTGCATGAGCGAACCTTCCATCCAGGATCAGACGCCAACCATGGAGTTCGACCAGGCGGTCGGCTTCACTGTCAACCAGTACCTGTTTGCGCGCTCAGTGACGCAGACGATGCTGGCGAAGAAGCTCGGTATCACCTACCCAGGCGTGTCAAACCGCCTGCGTGGTCGGATCAAGTGGACGGCCGCCGATCTAGCTGTGACTGCCAACATGTTCGGCGTAGAGGTTGCCGACCTGTACCCCACCCGCAGCGGCGAGGGATGGGCTCCGGCGGCCTATGTTCCGGGCATGCAGAAGGCCCCGGTCCCTGTCGGGACCGAGGCCTCTGGATCTGGAGTGGTAGCGGGGACAGGATTCGAACCTGCGACCTCCGGGTTGCAGGCCTTCTGTCTCACATCGTGGATGCTCTGGCTTGCCCGCAGGGCGATCGTCGCGCTCGAACACGCGAGCCTCAGTCGCTTCTACAGCCAGCGTTTTAGGTTATTCCCAGTCTAACGCACAACACCATAGTTCACATAAACACTGGTGTTTTAAGTCAACTCAAGCGTTAGATCTGTTCACCAGTACTCACAAAGGAGGGAAGAAGTGAACCTGACCGCCATCAACATGAGCGGTACCCGATGGATGACGCACATCAAGGCTCTACTTGCGAGCACCGTCCAGCCTGATTCCGGCTCGCCAGAGCTCGAGCGAATCCACTTCCACACCACCTCCTCGGAGGTGTGGATGGCGTCGACAAACGGCACCATCGCAACCGTCGCACACACCGCCGACAGCGTGGAATCCGATCCCGGTGTCGATGACACCTTCAGCATCGACACCAACGCTGCGCACACAACACTGACGATGATCAGTTACGTTGCAGGTGAAGGTGATGCCACCGAGGTGATGGTGTCTCTGGCAGCGATCGGAAGCAACGTCACCATCCACGTCCATTCAGACTCCAGAAGCGCGACGCTGACCACCTCCAGCCACGACGGGATGGTACAGGTCATCGCTGGAGCGACATTGAAAGAACTTTGCCAACAAGACCTCCGGCCCCACCTAACAGATGTCGAGCTTCTCAAGACAGCCATCACCCCCCTCGAGGGACGGCTGACGATTCAGCATTGTGTGAGCGGCAGTCTCGCCGCCCTGTCTGATGACGGTGATCTCCTCACGGTCATCGTCCCAATCCGCTTCTCAGGGTCGCCAGAAGAAGGACCGTCAACCAGGGCCCTCAAGACCTGGACAGAACACCTGGAACATCTCATTTGAAAGGAAGACTTGTGACAACCACATCGACAAAGATCCCGCTGTCACTGACACAGCAGTCGTTGCTGGTGATCAGCATCGAGGACCACCTGTGCAGGCTGCCGAAAGGTGCTCCCTTCCATCAGGAGCTGAAGCGTCTTTTGAGGCTCGCGGCCGACACCGTTGGCCTTGAGGTCGAGGAGATGTCTCCTCTGGAGGATTTCTCCTCTTTGCCTGACGAACAGATGCCTGCCGAAGCTATGGGACTAGTAATGGAGAGTGCGACATTATGACCACCCCAACCATGGAGCAGCGGCGGGCAGACTTCGAGGACATGCTCAAGCGTGCCGCCCGCGACATCATCACAACCGTAGCAGAGGTGATGAGTGCATCATGAGTAATACCGACATCCCCGTTGAAAACATTGGTGACCAGCAGTTCCTGCCTGGACAGACAAGCATCTACGACTTCCTCGACACCGAAGGAGCAACCCCATGCAGCGACTGACCTTCGAGCAGCACCTCCTACTCATGGAGGCCGTAAACAGGCTCACCAGCAAGGTCCGCGACCGCGTAGCCGCAGGTGACCCTTACCTCCAGGACACGCTCAGAAAGCTGGAGACCATCGAAAAGCTCCTCGACACCGGCACCGTCCACATCAAGCCACTACCAGGCGCCACCCGAACCGCCAACAAGCACGCAGGAGAAGCAGCATGAGCGCCGTCACCGACACCATCCGCAAGCTGCTGGCCATCGCCGAGGACCCCTCAGCCTCCCCGCACGAACGCGAGGTCGCCGCCAACCGTGCCGCCACACTCATGGCCAGACACGCCATCACCTCCCTCGACCTCAACACAGCCCACACCGAAGAAATCACCACCACCAGCATCTTCGTCCCCGGAGGCCCCTCAACACCCTCGCTCGCCCAGGTACTCGGGATAGGCAGGGTAGCCAGAGCCTCAGGAGCACGGATCTACTACAACGACAGACGACGCCGATACCACACGGACACCGGCCCCGGCATCACCGTCCACATCGCCGGCTTCCGCACCGACCTCGACACCCTCATCCCACTAGCCAGCTCACTCATCGCCCAGACCGCCCTCGCCTGGACCACCTGGCGACGCAGCCACCGCTACGACTACCAGTGGATGACCCCAGTCGAGCGAAAAGAGCTCCGAGCCGGATACGTCTACGGCTACGCCGAAGGCGTCGCACAACGAATCAAGTCATCCAGACAGGAAGCCGTCCAGGAACGAACCAACTCCGGAGACACCAGCACAGCCCTCGTACTACGCACCAAGGAACAAAGGCTCCAAGACCACATGAACAGCCTCAACCTCGGAGCCCCCAAACACCTAACCCTCGACCCCGCCGGCGTCGCCGACGGTCACGACGACGGCTGGGCCTCAGGCCTCGGAAGCCCAACCAACAAAACACTCAAAGACCTCAACCCCAACCTCATCACCCAGTAACGAACGGAGACACCATCATGGCCGGAGACACCATCATCACCATCATCGGGAACCTCACCGCAGACCCCGAGCTCCGCTTCACGCCCTCCGGGGCAGCGGTAGCCTCCTTCACCGTCGCCTCCACACCACGCACCTTCGACCGCCAAGCCGGCGAGTGGAAGAACGCCGAAACCCTGTTCATGCCCTGCCAGGCATGGCGACAGCTGGTCGAGAACATCGCTGAGTCGCTGACCAAGGGCACACGCGTCATCGTCCAGGGCCGACTGGTCCAGCGCT
>ERZ773100.1108-NODE-1108-length-12879-cov-27.470056_pt1 | contig 12879 bp, 12 predicted proteins | sample MGYA00511119_ERZ773100 | MGnify/ENA primary metagenome ERZ773100 (study PRJEB29015, sample SAMEA2738000) | human oral metagenome | biome: human oral; feature: human-associated habitat; material: dental | place: China | collected 2111 ...
GCACGCCCGAGGGTGCGCGTGACTTCCTCGTGCCGAGCCGCCTCAATGCGGGCGAATTCTATGCACTGCCGCAGTCTCCGCAGATATTCAAGCAGCTGCTCATGGTCTCAGGCTTTGAGAAGTATTTCCAGATCGTGCGCTGCTTCCGTGACGAGGACCTGCGTGCTGACCGCCAGCCTGAGTTCACACAGCTGGATATTGAGATGTCCTTCATGGATCAGGACTCCATCCTGACGCTCATGGAGGAGATGGTGAAGGAGCTCTTTGAAAAGAGCATTGGCGCCAAGATCGAGACGCCCTTCCGCCGCATGGCATGGGACGAAGCGATGGAGCGCTTTGGCTCGGACAAGCCGGATCTCCGCTTCGGCATGGAGCTGCAGGACATTACGGACTATGTCGGCGGTTCGGAGTTCAAGGTATTCAATTCTGTGCTTGAAGCGGGCGGTCGTGTGAAGGTCATCAACGTCGAGGGCTATGCGAACATCCCGCGCCGCGAGCTTGACGGGCTCGTCTCCTATGTGCAGAACTACGGAGCAAAGGGACTCGCGTGGATTCAGTACAGCGAGGAGGGCGTCAAGTCGCCCTTTAAGAAGTTCTATTCCGACGAGACATTCGAGACCATCAAGAATGCCGTTGGAGCAAAGACGGGCGATCTCCTGCTCGTCGTCGCTGATCAGCCTGCCGTTGTGGCCCAGGCGCTCGGAGAACTCCGTCTCGAGATGGGGCGCCGCCGCAATCTGATCGATCCGAACGCGCTTTCCTTCCTTTGGGTTGTGGACTTTCCAATGTTCGAATACAGCGCCGAGGAGAAGCGGTTCAAGGCGATGCACCATCCGTTCACTGCGCCGCGTGACGAGGATATTCCACTGCTTGCGACCGATCCCGGCCGCGTCAAGGCGAATGCCTACGACATGGTACTGAACGGCGTCGAGATCGGCGGCGGCAGTCTGCGTATCTATCGGAGTGATCTCCAGGAGCAGGTCTTTGAGACCCTCGGCTTTACACCCGAGGAGGCACGTGAGCGTTTCGGCTTCATGATGAATGCATTCGAGTACGGTACTCCGCCGCACGGCGGCCTCGCATTCGGCCTGGACCGCCTCGTGATGCTGATGGCAAAGCGCCGCAGTATCCGTGACGTCATTCCGTTCCCCAAGACGCAGAGCGCGTCGGACGTTATGTGTGAGGCGCCGTCGCCGGTCGACGAGAAGCAGCTGCGTGAGCTCTATATCCGCACGGCTGTGCCGAAGAAAAAGGCGGACAGCGCAACGCAGTAAGAATTGGAAAAGGGGAGAGCGTCTTGGCGGGCGCTCTCTTTTGATGATGTGGGAGGGGAGTGCTCCTTGGCAGAACGGGTCAATATATTGGGCGTAGAGGTCGATGCGGTCACGATGACAGAGGCTGTCGCTGCCGTTCGCGCCTATATGGATGAGCGCGCAGGCGTAATGATCGCTACGGCGAACGCAGAAATGATCATGCGCGCGACGCACGATCGGGAACTCTGCACGATTCTCAACGAGGCGGCACTTGTTGTGCCGGACGGAGCGGGGACGGTCTGGGCCGCGCGGCATCTCGGGCATGCGATGCCCGAGCGTGTGGCAGGCTACGATCTGGCGCAGGAACTGCTGCGCTGCGCCCCGGCGGAGGGACGACGCGTTTATTTCTTTGGCTCTGCGCCCGGGGTGGCGGAGAAGGCAAGGGAAAAGGCGGAGCAGCTTTATCCCGGCATCGAGATCGTCGGCGTGCGCAACGGCTTTTTCAAAGACGAAGACAACGCAAAGATCATCGAGGAGATCCGGACGGCGCGCCCTGATCTTCTGCTCGTGGCGCTCGGCGTGCCGAAGCAGGAGAAGTGGATCCATGCGCATCTTGCGCAGCTCGGGGGGGCCGTCGCCATCGGCGTCGGCGGAACGCTGGATGTGATGGCAGGCGTCATGAAGCGCGCGCCGCGTTGGATGCAGAAGGCAAAGCTCGAGTGGCTGTTTCGCGGCATGATGCAGCCGCAGCGTGCGGGACGCTTGCTCGCTCTTCCAAAATTCGTTCTGAAGGTGCATGCAGCACGAAAATAAAAGCCTTATCTGTGGACAAAGAATAGGCTTTCCATTATAATTGATGAAAGAAAAGGAGGCGGATGCGCATGGTCATTGTAAGCGAGGGCTATAAATTTATCGGAGCAGCGCTTATTTTGGCTGTCATTCTCGGATTCTTTGCACATCCGTATGCGGCAGTTCCGTGCGTCGTGCTGGCGTGCTATTTTGCGTATTTCTTCCGCAGCCCCACGCGTGAAATAACGCAGAACGAAAACCACATTCTCTCGCCCGCAGACGGTACGGTCACGGAGATCACGTCGGTCGGAACGGATGACTTTGTGGGAGAGCCGTGCAATAAAATCGTTATCTTCATGTCGGTGTTCAACGTACACGTCAACCGCAGCCCGATCGACGGCGAGATCAAGCTTCAAAAATACTACTGCGGGCGCTTTCGGCCCGCTTACAAGGACGAGGTCGGTTTTGAGAACGAGCACCACCTGATCGGCATCGACCGCGGCGACCTGCGCATCACCGTGAAGCAGATCGCGGGGATTCTCGCGCGCCGCATTGTCTCGTGGGTGACCCTCGACGATCGGCTGCGCCAGGGCGATGTCTACGGCATGATCCGCTTCGGCTCGTGTCTGGAGATCGTCATGCCCGAACGGGCAGAGATCCTCGTGAAAAAGGGCGAAAAAGTGCAGGGCGGAAAGACTGTCCTGGGGAGGCTCGAAGGCGAATGAATTACAGACGGTTTCTGCCGAATCTCTGTACGGCGATGAATCTTGTCTTTGGCATGTGTTCCATCCTATCAACAGTCGAAGGACATTTGGACTGGGGGGCTCTCTTTATCCTGTTTGCGTTGGTTGCCGACGGACTGGACGGACGCATTGCGCGTGCGTTCGGCGTATCCAGTGAGTTCGGCAAGGAAATGGACTCGCTCTGCGACCTCGGTTCCTTCGGCATTGCGCCGGCGCTGCTTGCATGGACGCTGGCGCTGCACACGTACGGCATCCCCGGCATTGCGGTGACGATCTTCTTCGCCGTCTGCGGCATGTGGCGCCTCACGCGCTTTAATGTGAACGTGCATGTTGTGCATGGCTACTTCATGGGCCTTGCCATCCCCGCCGGCGGGAACCTCGTTGCTATGTCGGCATGGCTTTTCCTCTCGCTCGGCATCGACCCGACCTCATTTGGCCTGCTCTATCCCGCCGCTGTCGCCGTGACGGCTTATCTGATGGTCAGTCACGTGCACTATCCCGACTTCAAGGGCGGCGGGGAGAAGATCTATATGGCCTCTAAAATCTTTGCGCTGATTGTTTTCGGCGGGATCTTGTATTTCGGCAGGGCAGCCGTGCTGCCCGCCGTATTTACGGCTATATTTGCGACCTATGCGCTCTTTGGGATTATCAATCATACGATTGCCGCTACGGCATGTGCAAAGGAAGGCTGAAGCCGCATGACAGACATCCTACATCTTGTCTCGCCATATCTTCCGGCACATATTTTTGACATCATCATGGTGCCGGCGCAGATTTTTATTTTTCTCTTTACTCTGTATTTTTTCTTTATTGGCTTTTGTTGCCTGTGGCGGCGCAAAGAGGCGAAGATTCTCGTGCCGGAGAAGACATTCGCCGTTGTCGTTGCCGCACATAACGAAGAAGCGGTCATCGGTCAGCTCATCGAGAATCTGAAACGCCTCGATTACCCGGAGGAGCTTTACGACATCTACGTCATTGCTGACAACTGTACGGACAGCACGCCACAGATCGCGGGGAAGGCAGGTGCCATTGTCTGCGAGCGCACGCATCCGACGAAGAAGAGCAAAGGGTTTGCCCTCGAGTGGATGTTTGAGCGCCTCTTTCAGATGGACAAAGAGTACGACGCCATCGCGATCTTCGACGCAGACAACCTCGTGCATCCGAACTTCCTCAAGGAGATGAACAACCGTCTCCTCAAGGGAGACAAGGTCATCCAGGGCTATCTCGATGCAAAAAACCCTTACGATACATGGGTGGCGGGAACATTCGCCATCGCGTTCTGGGTCATCGATCACATCTCCCATCTCGCCAAGACGAACATCGGACTCTCGGCGTGTCTCGGCGGCACTGGCATGTGCATCACGACGGACGTGCTGAAGCGGCATGGCTGGCGTGCGACCTGCCTCACAGAGGATATGGAGTTCACGATGAAGCTGCTCGCCGAGGGGATTAAGACGACGTGGGCGCATGACGCCGTCGTCTACGATGAGAAGCCGCTCACGTTCCGGCAGGCATGGAACCAGCGCCGCCGCTGGGCGCAGGGGCAGTTCGATGTGGCGCACCGATTCATCCCGACGATGATTCGCGAGGGATGGCGCAGGAAGGACATCCGCATCTGGGACGGATGCATCTATCTCCTCCAGCCGCACTTCCTCATGATTTCGACGCTGTTCATCATCATCAGTTACGTGCAGCTGGCATTCCCGCCGTTCTATACGAGCATTTATAAATTCCTGCCGTCGCAGCTCATGACCGCCATCATGATCGGGCAGTATGTTCTGCCCATGATTATCCTCATCAAGGTGCGGGCAAAACTCAAAGCATGGTTCTACCTGCTCCTCTATCCTGTCTTCATCTACTCATGGATTCCGATCATCTTCCTCGGATTCATCCACCGGAACGAGCACGAGTGGAGCCATACGAAGCATACGCGCGCCATGAGCATGGATGAGGTCATGGGTGACGTGATGAAATAAAAAAGGCTGCTGCATAAGTGCAGCAGCCTTTTCCTAAACGAAGGAGAACGCTATGTATACATTGCGCATCGAAGGCGCATTCGAGGCGGCGCACCGCGTCGTGAACTACCCGGGGAAATGCGACCGCCTGCACGGGCATAACTGGGCGGTCGAGGCGACCTTTCAGGGAACGGAACTGGATGAACTCGGCATGCTGATCGACTTTAAGATTGCAAAGAAGGCGCTTGCCGCCGTACTCGACGACTTTGACCATTATTATCTCAACGACTTCCCTCCGTTCAGCGAGGGGATCAACCCCACGGCGGAGAACCTCGCGCGCATCATCTTTGAGCGCCTTGCCGCGCGCGCTGAGGTGCAGACATCGCCGGCAGAGCTCACGGCCCTCACCGTTTGGGAGTCACCGAAGTCCTCGGTTACCTATACGAAGGACTGATATGTGCGAGAACATCATTGAGATCTTTTCCTCCATCCAGGGGGAGGGGAAGTACGTCGGATGCCGTCAGATCTTTGTGCGCCTTGAGGGCTGTAATCTCGACTGCACTTACTGCGATACGGAGAACGAGATTGGCCGCCATCCGCACTGCATGGTGGAGGAGGACGCGGGCTCGCATGCGCTCATCTCCTATGAGAACCCGCTCTCTGCGCAGCGTACGGCGGAGATCATCGCGCGCATCGTGGGAGATGTTCCGCATCACTCGCTCAGTATGACAGGCGGGGAACCGCTGCTGCATGTGCCTTTTATTCGCGAGCTTGCGGCGCATGTCCATTTGCCGCTCTTCCTCGAGACGAATGGCACACTGGATCAAGCACTTGCGGAATGCATTGACTGCATCGACATCATCAGCATGGATATCAAGCTGCCGGATGTTCTGTCCGTGCCCGTCTGGGATGCGCATGCACGCTTTCTTGCGGTTGCACGCGCAAAGGATGTCTACGTCAAGATCGTTGTGGCCGCGGAGACGGCGGATGACGATATCGTGACGGCGGCACGGATCGTTGCAGACACTGCGCCGGAAACACTGCTCATCCTCCAGCCCGTGACGCCCTACGGCGGCTGCACCGCGCCAACGCCGGAACACCTCCTCGCATTCCAACGTCTTGCGCTTCGCCATGTTTCGGATGTCCGTATCATCCCGCAGACCCATCGCATGATGGACTTGCTCTAGCGCAGCCATAGGAGAACAGACAGAAAAACACTCGCATACCGGCATCATACCGATATACGAGTGTTTTTGTATTTCAGAACCGCCATCCGAGGGAGAAGCCTCCCGTAACTTTAGCCGTATGGAACCCGTCGGGTTTTCGGATCGGCATCGCCGCAAAGACATCATAGGACAGAGCATCAATCATCCCGCGCACGCCGAGCGCCGCTCCCGCGATCGTGTGCCCGTTGTAGAGATCTGCACCGGCGCCGTACACTGCACCGACATCAAGGCCAAGATAGAGCTCCAGCTTCTGCTTTGGAAACCGCGTTGCAAACTCATTGCGGAGATACCAGCCGTCCGTCCCCATCAGCGTAACCTCGCCGTCGAAGCCCCGCACCGTATACCGATTTCCCATGCTGATCATATCCGTGCCGTAGAGCTCCATCCCGTCCATCGTCCACTGCCCGTGAAAGGACGTCGTAAACGTCGCAGGACGGTGGCTGAACTCAAATGGATGCACATAGTCCGCATCCAGGAGCCACATTCGGTACCGCGTCCGCGGCATATCCTCATAGGGACTCTCCTCCTGCGCCCCCATCCACCCGAGACCGAATCTGTGGGCCAAACGGAAGTAGAGCGTATCTCTCTGCAGATAAAGGCGCTCTGCAAGCCCGATCTCCATCGAGGTCTGGTGCATCGCCTGAATGGGCAGCTCGACATTGTTGAGGAAGCGATGCGAGTTCCGCTTTCGCAGACGAATGTCCATGCTCGTCTTTCGATTTGCCGAACGGATCAGCATGTAGTCCCATGAGAGCGTAGAGATATTCGTATCGCCTGCACTGATGAAATCATAGGGCATGCTTGCTACCGTCTGATGATATTTCGACCGCTGGTAGGAGAGGGAAAAGGTATGGCGTCCATAGGGATAGGTGTAGCTGATATTGTGGCCGCGCGTTCCCTTCTCGTATCCGTCCTGCGCACTGTCAAGATTCACGCCGATGCGGAGCATATCGTTCTTATGAAAGAGCTGATCGATGCCGAGAGAGGCGTACCACTGGAGCTTTCCCGTGTCCTCCAGACCGGAGTCGTCGAATGAAATCGTTCCGTATACATTCCTCCCGCGTTTTACCGTGAGCTCGATATCCGTCATCTGGGGCTCATCGGCAGGCAGAAGCCGAACAGAGATATCCTGTGAGGGAAGCCGCTTTGCCTGTTCGATGCCCTGCTCAATGTCCCGTACGTTCAGAACATCTCCCTCGCGGAAGGGAAAGAGGTTCTTCCAGTAGATCACAGCGCTGTCATCTGCAAAGCGAACGGCATGGATGTAACCGACGAGGAGGACAAGACGCAGCTCGCCGGAGGAGAGATTCTGTTCGGGAACGGCAATGCGGCTCGTAGAGAAGCCGCGGGACATGAGAGTGCGGTTCATCGCGGTGACCAGTTCATTGATCTCGCGCAGAGAGAGCTCTTTTCCCTCATAGGGGCGGGAAAGACGATCGAGGAAGCGAAAACGTTCCGTCTGATGTTCGATGGTGACGTGAGAGATATGAAAGCGCACACTCTCATCGGCGGGAAGATCGGAGGAGGGAGGGGGAGGCATAACGACCTCCGTACGCTCCTGATTCCTGTGTTCCTGCCGCTCAGCCTCCTGCGCACGCGACTGATCGAGCTGTTCCTGTTGGGCAGGGGCGGCGATAGCTGGGACGGCAGAGAAGGAGAGGAGGGGGATGAGGAGGAGAATTGAGGGACGGTTGAGTGTTATCAAGTGGAGTCGCCTACTTTCCAAAGAAAAATTTACCTATTCGATGATAGCAAACAGTGCGAGCGTTCCCATTATAAAAAAATAGATTGTGATAGCGAAATATAATATCTTATGATCTTTTATTTCGTTGAAAATCTGTAACTGATATTCTGAACGAGGATAGTTTGGCATTTTATCTAATTCTTGCAAAAAAAAACAAAACATATTTTCTTAGTAAAATTGCTGTAATTCCAGTACAATAAAGGACAGCTACCAATAATTCTTCTGTATAAGCACTTGTATAAGCACTGCCTAGTAGAAATAGGCAACACATTATAATCCATGGTAATTTTCCTATTGAGAAAAAACGAAAGTAAGCTTGCTTCACACGGGGCGTCCCAAAAGGTCCTGTTGATTTATAGTTCCATAATGCTCCTCCTATGATAATAATACTTCCAATTATGTATATATAATCCAAGATTTGTAGATGCATTTATTTTTTCCAACACTTGCATTGCCCTTTCTAAAATGATATATGGATTGATAGAACTATTTTGCCTATCTATCTTTTAGAAAGATTTTTCTCAATTCATACTTTGCAATATCTCCTGCGACGCTACCCGTAATAGCACCTGCTGAACCAGTGAATATCGAGGCTGATCCCGCTGCAGCAGTAGAAAACCCGCTAATTGCAGAAAATGTGAATTGAACCATGTGTCTATCCAATATTTTCCGCCAAATATGAGCTGATAGAGAAGCTATATGATTGCGAGCATTCGGCCTAGTCTATATGATCGGACACATATCCCCTTCATATGGATAAGCTGCATAATTCAATTCTCTGTTTTGTCCAGATAAGAGGGAAGGGGGAGTTGGGCAGAAGAACCGCGCCTTTTCCCTGTAGCCCACCTCGTTTATGAGTATTGAAATCCTTATTTGGTTAGAAGTAAGTATAAACAGAAAGTTCCCATAGCAAAAAAATATACTACTCCAACAAGATAAAAAATACTATGTTTTTTTAGTTTGTCCATAAAAATCCATTGTTGGTGTAAAACAGAATGACTGCAATCTTTGGGGATTTCTTGGAAAAAAATGATGGTAAAGCGCCGAAATAGTATAAGTGTAATCCCCATCCAATAGAGCGATATCACTAAAAATAGATTAGCATATGGAACATCTAACATTCCAATCCACATAATAATGAAAAGAAGAAATATTCCCAATAACAGAAGTTGTAAATATGCAGATTTTAATATAGGTGAATATAATTCTCTGTTTTTCAAATATCCTATTACACCTGCTCCACTGAGGATGATAATTCCTATGGTAAAAATCCAAAATCTTGGATCGTCTTGTTCATATATTCGAGCAAATAAGAACTCCATTTATCTTCCTCCGTTATTGTTCACGTTAGGGCTTGATAACATTCCCTTTCGTATTCTATATTTCAAATAATCCCCACCTACGGCTCCCATAAAAGCCCCAAAAGATCCCATAAGTACTGTTCCAACTCCAGGCGCTATCAAAGTGCCCACTCCACTACCCAATTCCCCCAAAAGGATACCCGAACCTAGCGGTATAAGGTCAGTTCCTATAGCGATTGCTAACTCAGCTCCATTATATGTGTTCCAATCCTGTCTTATATCTGCAAAAGTCCAGCCAAGCGCAACAACACCACCGGTTTTAAGCTATTTAGATATAGCCTTCTCAAAATGACCATCTGCCTTGATTGCGGCAGGAAGAAGATTTGCTTTTTCAGAAACTCCATTAACTACAATTGACTTCAAGATATTAAAGCCTTTATCATCCTCCGCTTTTTGAGATTTAGAAGAAGACTTGCCGTCAATGGACTGCCCTTCTGGATGAGTTCCCGCTGAGGCTGAATTATTTTGAGGTTTGGAAGAAGTCTCGGCACCAATGGCTTGCCCTTCTGGATGAGTTCCCTTCCCAAGAGGATTATTATCATCCTCCATTTTTTGAGATTTAGAAGAATATCCCCCGCCAATGATCTGCCCCTCTTGATAAGGTCTCGTATCAAATGGATTGTATACCGGAATCGGAGGTCTAAGGGGAATATCAATCATCGTGTATGTTTTTCTATCTCCATGTACGATGATTACGCCGGGCTGTTCATATACACCTGTCCAATTCCGGTTTCGAACGGTCTCGTTGTATGCGGTGAAGAATCGCTTCGCACTGTCTGTGGTAACTCCATGCCGGCTAAGATATCCAATTGCATATTTGTAGTTATTTATGTCCTCGGCATAAGGATTTTTTTCATCGTGTCCAAGATCAGGCTCCAATAAGGACAGAATATTATTTACTTCTCGTATGAGTTGATTGGTTTCTTCCTCTGAGAGTTCTTGCCCATCTTTTTTTCTTAGGATATTTTTGGCAAGTTCACGGATGCCGAATTCATCCGGGCGACTCATAAGGAAGTAGTTCCACTTTGTTCCTGCCGCCGCAGCGGATGCTCCTGCAGCTGCACTTCCTCCGGCGACTTTCGCCGCAGCGGCACCAATGATGGCGCTGACGATTTGCGCTGTGCCGGGGTCTTTGCCCTTTAGGTTCTTAATGAGCGCCTCGTTGAGTCCTGCACCGACGGCACCTGCTGCAAAGCTCGCGCCCGTGATCTGGCTCTCAGTCCGCCGATAGCCGCATGCACGGCAATCTTTCGCCTGCTCCCGTCGTCCTTCATTTTGTGGACGAGACGGAATGCCTCCTCGCCGAAGACTGCGGCAAGCTCCTGTTGTTCCTCAATCTTCTTTTTGTCAAAGATTCTGCCGAGTTCGTTGAGTGCGTTCTCTGTGTTACGACTGAGGGGAGAGATATCCTGCGTCGGATTCTCCCTTATGTCGATGGTTCCCTCTGCAACGGCAGATTCTCAATCAGTTATAAAATGATGATCTTTATAGTTCCATGTTGAGATACTTAAAGAGCATATACTCTTTGTTGTCATGTCTAGGATAAATGGAGTATGTGAATATGTAATTGTGTAAGGGACTCCACAGATGGTTTGAATCTCTATATCTAAAAAACCACCTGCGCTGCTGCTTTTAGGATACATTGTCATTAAAACCTTTCCGTTATGATAATCAAGAACTTCGTAGATGTGGCTGCCCAGAGAGTATATAGTTTGGTTCTCTAAATTCATAATTTTAGAGGTTTTTCCCTTTTTATTGTACACCAATAGGGTGTCGTCTGAGCACATTCCACAAAACTCATCGTCTTTATCAAAAGGCGATATACAGTAGTCTTTGTTAGAATCCATATAAATTAACTCATTGTTTTTGTTTATCAGAGCAATTCCGTCTTTCCTTTTGCTTACAACACTGTTTGGTTTACGATCATAAAATATTTTTACTATATCTTTGGTATTTATATCGAAAACAAATACCTTTTCTTCGTGGATGACATAAAGATATTGCCCGTGATAAAATATCTTCTCATCTGCATAGCGTGAAGGGGGGAGTTCACATAACATATCTATGGTATTTCCTTTGAGCTCAGACACAAAAGATATATCAGTTTGCTTCATAGGATAAAGAATGGTGAAATAATCATGTGAACTTTTTTTTGTTAGAAAATAAATACCATGATATTCTTCATAGAGATTATCGCCTAATTTAATATCCTCCCTCGAATCTTGTTCTAGTAATGACATGACATACCAATTATTTCCTGAATCATGTATTAAGATTTTTTCATCAAGAGATTTCCCTTTGTACAAATTAAACGATATGAATATAAAAGAAATAGAAAGGTAAATGTAAAGTATATATCGTAATTTCATTCGATAACCTCCTCTACCAATCCATTTCCATGACTAAGGAACCCAAGCTGCATTTACTCTAAATGCAACTTGATCCGAGGCTATATAAGTACTTAACAGATACAAGGGTTCATTGACCTTATAAGCGGTGCCGTCAAGTGCCTTAATGAGAGCCTCGTTGAGTGCTGCGCCGACGGCGCCTGAGGTGAAGCCTGCTCCTGTGATCCGGCTCATGAGTCCGGCGATGGCGGCATGAACGATTATCTTTCGTCTGCTTCCGTCGTCCTTCATGTTGTGGGCGAGACGGAATGCCTCCTCACCGAAGACCGCGGCAAGCTCCTGCTGCTCCTCGATCTTCTTCTTGTCAAAGATTCTGCCGAGCTCATTGAGTGCATTCTCTGTGTCACGACTCAGCTCCGAGATATCCTGCGTCGGATTCTCCCTGATGTCGATCGTTCCCTCTGCAATGGCAGACGTTGTCCTGCTGCTTGCATTGCCTTTGACGGGCATGGAATAGGAGGGCAAATCTATAAAGATAGCATAGAGGAGGACTTAGCAATGTAATGTCATTTAATCATTTCTACTTTGCTAATCAGAAAATCCATAATCTCATCGAATTTTTCATCGAACTCTTCTTCCGTTAGTGTAAATTCACAACCAGGAAGAGGTTCCATATAAGAACGTGTCTTTTCGTCTCTTCTGTTCATACTTATATAATAAATTTTCTTTTCCTTATTGTAGCGGACTGGTATATAATCATGGTACTTAAAAAACTTATTCCATGTTTTATATGGAGATGCTTTAAATGGATCGGTAACTTCGACTTCTTGTTGATAAGCAGATATACTATCTTCTAAGCATGAGAGGACATTGGCTTTTAATAATTCTCGATTTGTGGGAATTAAATAGCCCATAGATTGCCCATATCCAATCTTAGTAATATGTGCTTTTAATAAAAAAAATTCTCTATCTATTTTATTAACAAAAATATCTACGTGAGCTCTCACTTTTGTACTCCTTTCACTTTACAAGAGTTATAGTGATTTCAATCCCTTTTTCTTTTGCGTATTCCTTCACCATTTCGAGCCCCCTTTGTTGTTCCGCTGTTATCTTCATGTCTTGTACAGCAATTTCTAGCTTTTTAGCAGAATAATCTTCTGGAGAAACGATATTATTTTTTCGCCGCCCAGTTGTAAATTCATCCAACGCATCTACATCTCTCCTTAACTTGTTATAGATACCTTTTGCCGTCTCGTAAGTCTTATCACTGAGTTTTATACTCTTAATGCTGACGGCTACGCCATTATCCAATTTGTCTATTTTTGGGAAATTACGACCAAGGTTATTCCCTAAAGCACCATCTATTATCTGCCCCCTTTTTGCTCCTCCTTTTTTCCACACATCACCTCCAATGGTAACGGTTCGATCAGCAATTTTAGCCGTACGGGTAGTCACTCTTG
>ERZ773100.1111-NODE-1111-length-12859-cov-11.167604_pt1 | contig 12859 bp, 15 predicted proteins | sample MGYA00511119_ERZ773100 | MGnify/ENA primary metagenome ERZ773100 (study PRJEB29015, sample SAMEA2738000) | human oral metagenome | biome: human oral; feature: human-associated habitat; material: dental | place: China | collected 2111 ...
AACTAAAAATAATAGCTATAAAATATAGAATTCTACTTACTTTCATAATATTTTTAAGAAATAAAATTACAATTTATTTTCTACATATACAAGTCATCTGCCGAGCCAGAATGCAATAGGATAGGCAATGGTAATGCTTACAGGCTTATCTCCTTGTAGGGCAGGGGAGAGCTGAGGGAATCCGTCAAATACCCTACAAACTTCTTCTTGTAGGAGAGGATCACCCTCCCTTATTTCTTCTATAGAAAAAATCCCTTTTTCATCTATCTTGAATATTACAATTACTTTTCCTTCAATCATTTCTTCTACAGCTCTTTTTGGATATTGAAAATTTTTTCTCACCCATCGGTCTAAAAAATTCTTGATAGGTATTTCTTTTTTTTCTCCTGTAAGGGTATCGGTTTTTAAGTAATAAGGTAGCTTATCTATCCGTGTAGAAGGAATATCCTTCTCTTCTTGGGCATATAAGGAGAAAGCCCCCAAGATCATTCCTATAAGAAATAAATACCTAATAACTGTCATATATTTCTGTATTGAAAGGCAAAATTACAATTTATTTTCTACATACACAAATCAGTGGTCAGTGGTCAGTGGTCAGAGGTCAGAGGTCAGTTGTTAGTGGTTAGTTGTTAGTGGTTAGTTGTCAGAGGTCAGTTGTTAGTTATCAGTTGTTAGTGGTCAGCCTCTGTCGTCTGACTTCTGTCCTCTGTCGTCTGACTTCTGTCCTCTGACTTCTGTCTTCTGCCCACTGACTTCTGCCCACTGATAACTGCTAAGCAGCGTATTTTCCTTTCTTGGAGAGTTCCCAAGAGTTGATGATATTCTGCCAGAGGATATAGCAACCTGGCCCCACAGTGGAAAGGGGGTGGAGATAGGTGGCGGCAATCCATATGGCAAAGGCGGTGTTCTTCTGCCCTAAAGCCTGACCTGCCTCAATGGTACAGCCAAGATGGCGACCAATCTTCCAACCTACGGCGTATTGTAACAGACATAATACCAAGCCCGATAATCCGATAACAGCCAAGAAGCCAAGGCTCGTCTGGGCATTCATGATGTTCTTCAGGGTGGTACCCGTTACAATCATCAGCGAACAGCCCCATAGGTAAAAGGACAGGTCGGGTATGTGTATGAGCCATTGGTGGTACCTCCTTAGCGGTGGCAGGCTCTTGGTGAGTAACGCCAGCAACATAGGGACGACCAAGACGAGGAATACCTTGTTGAGTATCAAAAGGAAAGCACTCCAAAAGGTGATGCCCGAGGCGGGTTCTATCAGTGGGAAGCAGATAGGAATCAGCAGTACACACACGAGGTTGGAGAGGAAGGTGTAAGTGGTCATCTGCTCGAGATTGCCGCCGAGCTTGAGTGTTACCACCGCAGCGGCTGCCGCACAAGGGCTGATGGCACAGACCAATACACTCTCCAAGAGGATTAGCGTATCCCCTGTGAGTCTTAGCAGCAGGATCATTCCCATGAACAAACCTACAAAAAGTATTTGGAAGACACTTGTCCAAATATGCCACCTGACCACCGCGATTTTTTTGAAATCTACCTTACAGAAAGTAACATAGAGAATCAGAAACATGAACAGCGGCAGTATGGCGTCAAAAACAGGTGCCAACTGCTGGGAAAGCCCGTCTAAGGCTTCCACATAATAAAAGATGAGATATACGACAGCTCCTATTCCCATAGAGACAGGTAGCGTCCATTCTTTGATAAAACGAAGCAAAATTCTAATGATTAATGTTTAATGACTCTTCACTGATTTAGGGTACAAATGTACGAAAAAAAATGGTTTTGAGTTTTGAATTTTTAGTTTCTGACTACTGGCCACTAACCACTGACTACTGAAATAAAAGTATTGTTAAAAACAAGCAACTTTGCTATTAAAAATGTAACTTTGTGTCCTTATTCCAAAATGTATCTTTTATGACTACCAACAACCCCAAAATTATTAGTGAAGGGCTTACTTATGATGATGTGCTCTTGGTGCCACATTACTCGGAGGTACTCCCACGGGAGGTCTCTATACAGTCCTATTTTAGTAGGAATATCCCACTGAATGTGCCCATTGTCTCTGCGGCTATGGATACGGTAACCGAATCGGCTATGGCTATTGCTATTGCACGAGAGGGGGGCATAGGGGTGCTCCACAAGAATATGACCATAGAGGAGCAAGCCCTACAGGTGAGAAAGGTTAAGCGTGCTGAAAGTGGTATGATCATAGACCCAGTGACACTTTCACTCACCTCTACAGTAGGTGATGCCAAACTCTGTATGAAAGAGCATAGCATAGGGGGTATCCCTATCGTAGATGAAGCGGGTATCCTCAAGGGGATTGTTACGAACCGTGATTTGCGTTTTGAGCGTGATAAAAGCCGCCCTATTACCCAGGTGATGACAGGGGAAAACCTCATTACGGCACCTGAGGGTATCTCCATGAAAGATGCAGAAAAGATATTGGAAAGCCATAAAATAGAGAAACTTCCCGTAGTGAATAAGGACTACAAACTGGTGGGGCTGATTACCTTCCGCGATATAGCCAACCTGCAAAGCAAATCCGTTTCCAACAAAGATAGTATTGGTCGCCTACGTGTAGCGGCTGCCCTTGGGGTTACCCTTGATGCAGTAGAACGCGCCGAAGCCCTTGTACATGCTGGGGTGGATGCCGTGGTGATTGATACCGCTCATGGCCATACCCGCGGGGTGGTGGCTGTACTCAAGAAAGTCAAAGAACGTTTTCCACAGTTGGATGTGGTAGTGGGTAATATAGCTACCGCCGAGGCAGCTATCTACTTGGCTGAGGCAGGAGCCGATGCGGTGAAAGTGGGGATAGGCCCTGGTTCTATTTGTACCACTCGTGTGGTGGCTGGGGTAGGCTATCCACAGCTCTCGGCAGTGATGCAAGTGGCTGCGGCACTGAAAGAGAACAACTTACAGATTCCTGTAATTGCCGATGGGGGTATTCGCTATACGGGGGATATCGTCAAGGCTATTGCCGCAGGGGCTGACTGTGTGATGCTTGGTTCGCTCTTGGCGGGTATCAAGGAATCCCCAGGGGAAACCATTATCTTTGAGGGTAGGAAGTTCAAGTCCTACCGTGGTATGGGCTCCGTGGAGGCTATGCAACATGGTAGCAAAGACCGCTATTTCCAAGATGTGGAAGACGATATCAAAAAGCTCGTACCCGAAGGTATCGTAGGGCGAGTGCCTTATAAGGGCGAACTACAAGAGAGCATGCACCAGTTTATAGGTGGTTTGCGTGCAGGTATGGGCTATTGTGGGGCTAAGGACATAGCGACACTTAAGGAAACAGGGCGCTTTGTGCGTATCACTGCCAGTGGTATTGCTGAAAGCCACCCTCATAATGTCACCATTACTAAAGAAGCACCAAATTACTCAAGATAATGAATAGTGACAAGTGACTAATTAAACGAATAGTGAAGAGTGAAAAGTTTTTAGCTTTTCACTCTTCACTTTTTGTTATTCACTTAATTAGTACTTGTACTCAGTAGTTTCTTCAAGTACTCTATTACCACCATTTTCTTCTCTGTACTGTCTTACAGTAGTAGGATAGTCACCATTGTATTCATATTCATAAAATCTTCTACTAACCTCAGGATTTCCATTTCTTTCATAGGTAGTTACAACCGTAAGCACATTATTTTTACTATTGTAGTATTCTATGAAATGCTCGGGGTTCAATATCTTAGTAAGATTGTTCAAAGAAGCGTTGTTCTTGCCATCATAAGTATATTCATCGGTTACCTTAAAAGAGGGGTCGTCTGTTCTCTCTTTTTTGATTACATTTCCGTTTTCTACAGTGTAGATTGTAGTTTCTACCCCTTCATCTACTTTAGATTTGTCAGCTACTACCTCTTTATAGGATTTTTCATTTACAGTGATACGATTTCCATTGTAAATAAAATCAGACTCTTCGTATCGGATGGCAGGTACTGTATTTCCATCTTTGTAGGTTTCAGTAGCCTCTTTTCTAACGATTTTAGAGAGCTTGCCACCTTCGTAAGCATAAGTGGTTTCTTCGGTCTCACCACCTTTTACGGCTACTCTTTTGATAAGTCTGCTACTCTCATCGTAAGTATAGGTTTCTGTCCTGCCTGGACCTTCTGCTTTTACAGGGAGGGCACCGTTGTAGGTAATGATCCTCTTTTTAGTGTTTTTGAGGACACCGTTTTCGTAGTTTCCATAGCTCCAGCCCACTACTTTACCACCTTCTATTGTGGTAATAGATTTTCCGATGATTTTTCCATCTTTGTTTTTGTAGGTAACTTCCTTAGGATAAGTTCCTTCCTTAATATAGGTATCAGGACTGTCATCTTCTTTTTTGCAGCTAACGAGCGCTGTGATGGCCACAAGGCCGAGAATTACTTTTCTCATTTCTGTTTAATTTTAAATTGTTTAATTGTTTAGTGATTGATACGCTTCACTTATTTTGAGGCAAATGTACAATATATTTCAACAATCAAGTGAAGAGCAAAAAACCTTTCACGCACATACCCAGCTCCAAGTATTCGCTGGCTTTACTTTTTATTATTCACTTAATTAGTATTTGTACTCGATAGAACCAGTAGGTTTTTTTTGTCCATTTTCTTCAGTAAAGTTATTCCGAGAAGTAGGATAGTCACCATTGTAGTCATATTCGAAAAATCTTCTACTAACCTCGGTATTTCCATTGTTTTCTGTAGTTTCTGTAACTGTTAGCAGGTTATTTTTACTAAAATCTTCATCTATAAAATAATCAGGTAATGTTATTTTAATAAAATTAAGTGACTTTGGATTGTTTTTGTTGTCATAAGTGTATACGGTAGTTCTCTTACGGGAAGGACTAATGGTCTCTTCTTTCTTAACAACATTTCCATTTTCTACAGTGTAGATGGTTGTTCCTACACTTTGATTTATTTTAGATTTGTCAGCCAATTCAACATAGCTCTTTTCATTCACAATAACTAAATTTCCTTCGTAGCGAAAATCAGTTTCTTCGTATTCGGTAGCATCTTGGCCTCCTCTATAAGCTTTTAGGAGCTTCTTTTCTGTAGCTTTAGAAAGATTGTTTCCCTCATAGGCATAAATAATCTCCTTACTTTCATCGACGGATACTTCTACTTTTTTTACGAGTTTGTTACCTTCATAAGTATAAGTTTCTGTTTCTCTAGGGCTTTCCACTTTTTCTGGGAGCTCTCCTTTGTAGGTCACAATACTGTTTTGAGGGCTTCTGAGTTGTCCATTCTCATACGTAGCCCAGTTCCAACCGGATATTTTTCCACCTACTATAGTATAAACGACCTTAGCTTCAATCGCTCCGTTCTTATCTTTGTAGGTGATTTCCTTAGGAAAGGTTCCTTCCTTAATAGTAGGGTTGCCATTGTTGTTGAACCCACCATTGTCATCGTCTTTTTTGCAGCTAACGAGCGCTGCAATGGCCACAAGGCCGAGAATTACTTTTCTCATTTCTATTTAATTTTAAATTGTTTAATTGTTAGTTTTTTTGTATGTCTTCTCTTTGAGGTCTTTAGTAGTTATACAAATATCAATACCTTCTTCTATAAGTCCTCTCATAAGTCTAAAATCACAAGTCCATATTCTATGCCCTTTCTGTAAATGTAGTGCTATAAAAGGATAATCATCAGGGTCAATATTTTTAACTATTTCCTGAGCCTTGTCTATATATTTCTTAGGAATATCATCTATTCTGTAGAAAACAATGTTTTTTGTAAACTCTCTTAGTAAAGTATGAGCCTGTGATTTGGTCAAATTATTATCCTCCATGATTTCAGGCAAATGTTCCTCTACCTCTTCTAAAAGAAAATCAGGTGCAATGAATTGTAGCTTTTTCTTTTCATTTTTTAGAATAGTAGCTATCACTCCATTAGGTTTATAAAAACAACTGTATATAATGTTGGTGTCAGAAATAACTATCATATTTCTACAGTTTCGTTTCTTTTAGAGAGTGCTTCGTCCCAGCGTTTTGCAATAGCTTTGTTTGTTTTTCGAGAGAGTTCCATAATTTTGTCTCGGTACTTGATAGGAATTCCATACTCGTCTTCCTCCAAGTCATCTTCTATGGCTTGTTCTTTTGCCGTAGCTTTTCCCTTAGTTATAGGAGTAGTGGATTCTGTGAATTTGACAAAGCTAAGAGTCTTGAGATATTCTATAAGCGCTAAAGTCTGCTGGTTTTGATTGTCAATGGTAAAGGTGATAGGCATAATTATTGATTGTTAGTAGTTAATTTCTCTCTTATTTTGAGGGCAAATGTACAATATATTTTTCAATAATCAAGTGAAGAACAAAAAACTTTTCACGCTTCACTTAGATTAGAACTTCATTCCAAGTCCTATAGAAAGCACAGCATTCTTAAAATTGTTGTTGTTACTACCGATACCAGAGGCTTTGAAGTAATCATCATTAGGGTCAAAGACATTGGTTAAGGAGTGGGTGTAGCGGGCTTCTGCAAAGAAGCGACGATTAAAGTTGAATCCCAATCCTGCACCTACCCCAAAATCAAAGGAGTTATAAGAATCCTTGTCCAAGAGGGTGCCCACACGTACATTGGTAATATAACGACCCAATTCGGGTTTGCCCACAAGGAAACCAAACTGTACGCCTCCCTGTAGGAAGAGCGGGCCGAGATTCACTTTGGCCATTACAGGGATATTAAGGTAATCGAGCCTAATGTCAGCATTATTGATACTAACATTAAGACCAAAGCCTTTGAGTTCTTGTCTCAAAGCAACCCCTTGTCGGGAGAAAATAAGCTCTGGTTGTATGGAAAGCACATCGCTTATAGGCAGTTCTACCAAGCCTCCTATATAGAAACCGCTAAGCCCCTCAATGGTAGAGATGGAGGAGGTCTCCCCACGGAATGTGCTATAGTTGTACCCTGCTTTGACTCCAAAGTCTTGGGCGTGAACTTGTGAAAGACCGCATACGGTCATGATGATTAAAAGCGCAATTTTTCTCATTTTTTTAGTGTTTTATGGTCAATATTCTATTTGATGTAAATGTGTATAAGCACAAGAATTACACCAGTTTTTGTAAGAAAAGTGAAGAGACCTTCACTCTTCACTTTTCGTTATTCATTTTCTTAGAACTTCACTCCAAGCCCTACTGAGAGCACAGCATTCTTGAAGTTATTATCATCGCTGATACGGGCATTCTTTAGAGAGTTGTTGTCAGGGTCAAGGGCATTGGTAAGGGAGTGGGTGTAGCGAGCTTCTATAAAGAAGTGCTGGTTGAGATTGACGCCCAATCCTGCGCCTACCCCAAAATCAAAGGCAGCATAAGCGTCCTTGTCTAACTCATGAGAGCTACGTTGGGCACCTCTTGTATAACTTACCTCAGGCTTACCTACCAAGAAACCGAATTGTACGCCTCCTTGTAAGAATAGAGGGCCGAGATTCACTTTGGCCATTACAGGGATATTGAGGTAGTCTAATTTGAGATCTTTTTTGAACTCACCCAAGATATCTTTTTGTTCCCAAGCGGCACCTTGTCGGGAGTAAATCACCTCTGGTTGGAGGGAAAGTACATCGCCTAAGGGCAGTTCCAAAAGGGCACCAACATAGAAGCCACTAAGCCCTTTGAGTGTGTTGTCTTTGGCAACTTCGCCATTGAAACTACTGTAGTTATACCCTCCTTTGAAACCAAAGTTTTGGGCATTTGCTTGTGTGAGACCGAAAAAGGTCAGGGCAATTAAAAGTGCAATTTTTCTCATTTTTTAAGTATTTTGCAGTCAATATAATATTGACGCTGTTAATTCATTGAGAGTATTGCAAAAACTATGCCAAGTTTTTGAGTGAAGAGGGAAAAACATTTTTCACTTTTCATTATTCACTCTTCACTATTTAGAGGTTCCCTTTGAAATCATTGTTGATAAAGAACAGTAGTTTGTATTGGTCGCCTATTTTATTGATGCGTATCCAGCTACCGGTGGGGGCGAGGTGGCCTGTTTTGCCCTCATAGCGGCCATCGGGGTACTGTATAGACCAATAATTTTCATCGCTATCTACCTTGTCCAAGGGGAGGAGTTCGTCTATATGCTTTTCACTAAGCTCAAAAGTAAAGGCATTGTCCATGTTGTTGGGATCCGAGAGAGATATTACCAAGCGCTGGTTTGCAAGGGCATAGCCTACTCTTGGCTCAATTTTAGCTCCCTTATAGTATAAGCCAGGGAGGACACGCTCTACAAAGGTGAGTGTCTCATTGCCTTGGGCCGTATGTCCGTTGTAGGTAATGCGGTAGGCTATCACAAAGCGCTTGCCTGGGCTTACAGTACCTCCTTCTTTGATTTGCAAGTAGCTACCTGCCTCGGCGGTGTGGCCATCTTGTCCATAGATACGCCAAGAAGGTGCCTTGAACTCCCAAGGTTGGTTTGGGGGGACAAAGCCCTTATCGGGTTGGCTTAGGTCTATTCTTTTGTCCAAGTGAGACCTATCTATTTGTATATACAGCTCTTTTCCCTCTTTGTTAGTCAGGTAGAGTTGTAGGTCACCCCTTGAAAAAGCGCCTGCATCATAGGTAGCTGTAGCAGGGTAGAAAGGAGCGTTGTCCAAACTAAAACCACGAGAGGGAATCTCAGGAAGCCCTGGTTCCTCTGGATCTTCTTTAGCGCAGGCGCCCACCAAGAGCGCACTTAGCGCGAAAATAATTGTCTTTTTCATAATGATTAGGGATTAATGATTAATGCCAATAATGATTAATGCCAACAATGATTAATGATTAATGCCAACAATGATGAACATTAATCATTAATTTAAGTTTCGCAAGTTCTGTAACTTATTGATATTCAAAAACCTCCCCCTACCCCCTCCAAAGGGGGAATGAGATAGTTTATGATTCTCAAGGAGTTAAAGAGAGGACATTTTCCAGATTGATAGACAATTTTTATCTTTTTCAACGAATTTTCACATACTCTCCTCCAAGTATTCGGAGACTTTCCCTCTCGGAGGGGGCAAGGGGGAGGTTTATTTTGCAATATATTGATTATTAACTGATTATAAATCCAATTATAACCTAAAAATGACTTGCGAAACTTAAATCATTAATTGTTAATCATTGTTTTAAGTTCTCCTACATGTATAGTGCGTTTAAGAATTTTGCCGTCTTTGTCCAAAAGGATAGCGGTAGGAATCCAGCGAAGGGCATAGGTCTGGGCGGCGTTGGACTTCCATACCCCTTTGGCTAAGGCCTGTGGCCAGGTGTATTGGTCTTTGCTGATGGCCGCTTGCCAAGCATTGGTATCTTCGTCTAAGGACACACTGAGGATTTCCAAACCTTTGTCCTTGTATTCTTTGTATAAGGCAACCAGCTCAGGACTAGCCTTGCGGCAGTCAGGACACCAAGATGCCCAAAAGTCTATCAAGAGCTTTTTACCACGGAAGTCCTTGAGGGACACCTTTTTACCTTGTGCATCAACGAGATCTACTTCCGGAGCCTCGGCACCTGGTTGTATTTTGGCTGATTGGGCAATAGCAGCATCTAATTCCTTCAAGTAAGGGTTGTCTTTGAGGGAGGCGTCTAAGCCCTTGCGAAGCGCTACCAAGGTATCATAGTCGTATTTGTAGGCGTTGCGCGCCAAGAAATAAGCCAAGTGTGGGGAGGTAGGTGCTTCTTTGATTTCTTTGTTTAGGTCTAAGGCATTATTGATAGCCATGCGGTTATAGCGCTCGAAAAGCTGAGCGGCATCGCTGGAGCGGAAATACTCAAAGCTCCAGTTAGGATTGAGAATCAGCTCCACGGGGGAGTTGTCCAAATATAAGTGAGCACGTGTACCGCTGCCGTTCAGGCGTAGTGCATAGACTTGCGGAGTATCGGTTTTCCCTTCAAAGTGGAAATGCCCTTGTGCATCAATAGCGGTGGAATCCACAGGCGTATAGGCTCTATCTTGGTAGCGGTATAGGAAGATACGAGCACCTTCGGGATAAACGGGTGTGGTTCCTTCAATCACATAGTGGTCGCCTACCTCATAAGAAGAGGAAGCGCTGGGAGCAGTAGTGGCAGTACCCGCTTGCTGTTGGGTGTTTTGGCACCCAATAAGCCCTAAGGCCAAAAGACTTATCAATTTCTTCATTACTTGATATTTTATTTAGCAGCAAAATTAGAAAAAAATGATAATACAGCAATGAATTTTAGTATATTTTTTTATTTTATTAGTCGCTATTCATTAGTAATCGGATCATTGAATATAGTATTGGTATCTATACTCAGGTTGGGGAAGGTAACCGAATGCACTTGTTCGCCTTCTACTATAGGGCGAGAGGCACTATAGAGGCCGTCTTTTAGGATATATACAGTAATGCTTTTTTCTTCAGGACGGACGATCCAGTATTCGGGGACACCAGCCTCTTGGTAAAGTTCGTATTTGTCCTTCAGGTCTCGCTGAGAATTGCTGGGAGAGAGGATTTCAATAACCAAGTCAGGAGCCCCAAGGCAACCCCGACTGTCCAATTTCTCAGGATCACAGACCACACAGATGTCGGGTTGTAATACCGTGTATATCTGCTCATCAGCCTTCCCCTTCTGAGGCAAACGTACATCAAAGGGAGCGGAGAAGACACTACATTTTTTCCCTGCAAAAAAAGGATACAATGTAACAAAGAGCCTGCCAAAGATACTTTGGTGCAGGGTACTGGGTGCGGGACTCATTTTAAAAATTTTCCCGCGTAGCAATTCTATACGCTCAGAAAACTGCCAAAGCAGATAATCGGCGTAAGTGTATAACTTGTTTAGATTCAGTTGATTGATATTTGTAACCATAAAAGTGAATTAGTCATTAATCATTAGTCATTATTTTAGTCCATTTCCTCTGTCAGTTTTTGGAAAGTCTCGCGGGCGGGGTGATGCAGGTAAAGCACCTTATAGACAGCATTGAGGATAGGGGTATAGGCAGGAGGGGATTGGCGTTGGTTGATCTTATAGGCGTTTTCCACAGCGTAGTAGCCCTCGGCCACCATGTTCATCTCCATAAAAGCGCTTCTTACGGAATAGCCCTTACCTATCATGCTACCAAAGAGGCGGTTACGGCTAAAAGCGGAATACCCCGTAACGAGCAAATCGCCCAAGTAAGCCGATTGGTTAATGTCGCGGGCGATGGGGTGAATGGCGTCCACATAGCGCTGCATCTCGCGAATGGCATTGCTCATCAGCACGCTCTGGAAATTGTCGCCGTAGCCCAAACCGTGGGCGATTCCTGCGGCAATGGCGTAGATGTTCTTGAGCATAGCCCCATACTCCACCCCTATGATGTCCTCACTGATTTTGGTACGGATAAAGGGGCCACGTAGTGCGGAAGCCATTTCTTCTGCCTTTTCAAGGTCTTCGCAGGCCACCGTAAGGTAAGAAAGGCGCTCGAGAGCTACCTCCTCAGCATGGCAGGGGCCAGTGATCACCCCAATATTCATAGGGTTGATGCTGTAAGCCTCCATAAGGTGTTCGCCTACCACTAAGCCCGATTCGGGGACGATCCCCTTGATAGCCGAGAAGATGACCTTGTCCTTGAGCGACACGGTGAGTTTGGAAAGCTCCGAGACCAAGAAAGCCGAAGGAATCACGAAAATGATATAATCCCCCCACTCCACAGCCTCATTGATGTTGCTGGTCAGGTGGATTTTGTCCGTATGCAGCTCCACCGAGGAGAGGTAGTTAGGGTTATGTTTGTATTTTTTGATATGCGAGATAGCCAGATCGTTGCGCATATACCAAGTAATCTCAGGGAGGTTCTCACTGAGAATCTTTACGATAGCCGTCGCCCAGCTACCACCACCAAGTACTGTATATTTCATCATATTTAGGAGATGATTAATGACTAATGACAAGTGACAAGTGACTAACAACTAATCACTTACTACTGATCACTAACCCCTATTTTTTGTTGACAATTTTTACTACGGCCATAATCAGCGCCCCCATAGCCACGAAGCTCAAGAGGGTAGCCCACCAATATTGTAGGAATAAGTCCTTGAGCACCACGGCAAAGACGATAGCAAAGAGCAATAGGGTTGCCACCTCATTGGCCATACGTAGCTTGACCGAGCTGTAGCGAGTCTCTCCGCGCTGTAACTCCCTGAGGGTACGCCAGCTCCAGTAATGATACGCCAAGAGTAGGACGATGCCAAGGAGCTTGATATGCATCCACCCTTGGGTTAGGAACACCCACTGGAATGCCCATAATAGGTAGATACCCGAAAGCAGCACAATAACTAAGGCAGGCACGGTGATGATATTCCACAGGCGCTCTTCCATAAATGAGTATTGCTTGTGCAGTATATCGCGCTCTTGTCCCTCTTTGCCTTGTAAGGCCTCAGTATGATAAATCAGCAGGCGCACTATATAGAAAATCCCTGCAAAATAGCTCACCACAAAGATGATGTGTATGGATTTGATAATGAGATACAAAATAATATCAGTTTTAGTTTTAAGTTGTTCTATGTGGTGATTTACTAAATCTTAATATGTGATGTGACTTCCTTAGTTTTCTTTAAAATTTCCTCTTTGCGCTCCATTTTGCGATAACGCATTTTGCGACAAATAGCTAAGAGTTTGTCGCTTGGATTTTCAATAACAGTCTCCATTATATTGGGAGCAATCTCTTTTCTAATCATAGGTTGTTAGGTTTTAGTTGTTAGCACTCCTTACATTTCAATTACTTCAGCGTGCAAATTTACGAAATTATCAATCAAAAGTCAAGATTTTTTTCAGAGTTCAGTCGTCAGTCGTCAGCCGTCAGTCGTCAGTAGTCAGTCGTCAGCTACTGACCTCTGACTTCTGACTTCTGACCTCTGACTTCTGACCTCTGACTTCTGACCTCTGACTTCTGACCTCTGACTTCTGACCTCTGACTTCTGAC
>ERZ773100.1114-NODE-1114-length-12839-cov-4.217225_pt1 | contig 12839 bp, 11 predicted proteins | sample MGYA00511119_ERZ773100 | MGnify/ENA primary metagenome ERZ773100 (study PRJEB29015, sample SAMEA2738000) | human oral metagenome | biome: human oral; feature: human-associated habitat; material: dental | place: China | collected 2111 ...
TTCACCTCTTAACCGGTAAAATTTCTATTCCGGGTTGCGGTCCGTTCTCTTTAACCGGTCAACCGTCTGCTTGTGGTACGGCGCGCGAAGTCGGTACCTTTATTCACCGTTTACCGGCAGACTTAGTGGTTACCAATCCAAAACACCGTGAAATTGCGGAAAAAATTTGGAAACTGCCTGCCGGTTTAATTCCTGATTTGCTTGGTTTCCATGCAGTGGCACAAAGCCGTGCACTAAAAGACGGCAAAATGCGTGTGTTATGGCAAATGTGTACCAATAACATGCAAGGTGGTCCAAACATTAACGAAGAGACCTTCCCGGGCTGGCGTAATCCGGATAACTTTATCGTGGTATCCGACCCATACCCAACCGTTTCTTGTTTAGCGGCTGACTTAATGCTTCCAACTGCTATGTGGGTAGAAAAAGAAGGGGCTTACGGTAACGCAGAACGTCGTACGCAATTCTGGCGCCAACAAGTCAAAGCGCCGGGTGAAGCAAAATCTGACGTATGGCAGCTAGTAGAATTCTCTAAATATTTCACCACCGATGAAATGTGGCCGGCTGAAATTCTAGAGAAAAATCCGGAATATAAAGGTAAAACCTTATATGAAGTGTTATACCGCAATGGTCAAGTGGATAAATTCCCATTAAGCGATCTTGCAGAAGGCCAATTAAATGATGAGTCCTACGACTTCGGCTTCTATTTACATAAAGGCTTATTTGAAGAATATGCTTCATTCGGTCGTGGTCATGGTCATGACTTGGCACCGTTTGATATGTATCACAAAGCACGTGGCTTGCGTTGGCCGGTAGTTGACGGCAAAGAAACCTTATGGCGTTACCGTGAAGGCTATGATCCGTATGTGAAAGAAGGCGAGGGTGTGGCGTTCTACGGCTATCCGGATAAAAAAGCGATTATCCTTGCTGTGCCTTATGAGCCACCTGCAGAATCACCGGATGAAGAATATGACTTATGGCTGTCTACCGGTCGTGTGTTAGAACATTGGCATACCGGTACGATGACTCGTCGTGTGCCTGAGTTACACCGTGCCTTCCCAAACAATCTTGTTTGGATGCACCCATTGGATGCTGAGGCTCGAGGTTTACGTCATGGTGACAAAGTTAAGGTTTCATCTCGTCGTGGTGAAATAATTTCTTACTTAGATACACGTGGACGTAACAAACCGCCTCGCGGCTTGGTTTACACCACTTTCTTTGATGCAGGCCAGTTGGCAAACAAATTAACGTTAGATGCGACTGACCCTATTTCAAAAGAAACCGACTACAAAAAATGTGCGGTAAAAGTGGAAAAAGCAGCCTAAACGTATCACTAAAATAGCACCGCATTGAGCCCTTGCCCGATGCGGTTAAGAAAAGAAAATGAAGAAACCTATCCTTAATCCTGAACGCAGAAAATTTTTGAAAGACGCCGGTAGAACCGCTGGCGGCTTAGCCGGCGTGGGGATTTTGTTGGGGTTACAACAAAACCAAAGTCTTGCTCGCGAAGGCGTGGCGTTGCGCCCCCCTTTTGCTTTGCAAGATGCCAAAGCCTTTTCGGCCGCTTGTATCCGCTGCGGACAATGCGTACAAGCTTGTCCTTACGATATGTTGTACTTGGCGTCTTTATTATCGCCATTGGAAGCGGGCACGCCGTACTTTATCGCACGCGATAAACCTTGCGAAATGTGCCCGGATATTCCTTGTGCCCACGCTTGTCCGAGCGGCGCATTGGATCGTCATGCGACAGATATCAATGAATCGCGTATGGGGCTTGCGGTATTGCTCGATCATGAAACCTGCCTGAACTGGCAAGGATTACGTTGTGATGTGTGTTATCGGGTTTGTCCGTTAATCGATAAAGCGATTACACTGGAAAAACAACATAATCCACGTTCGGATAAACATGCTTTATTTATCCCGACCGTGCATTCCGACGCCTGTACCGGCTGCGGAAAATGCGAACAGGCTTGCGTGCTAGAGGAAGCAGCGATCAAAGTATTACCGATGGATCTCGCCAAAGGTATGTTAGGCAAGCATTATCGTTTGGGCTGGGAAGAAAAGACAAAAGCCGGTCATTCCCTCGCGCCGAAAGATATGATTTCGTTGCCGACGCGTACACCGGAAGCCGCCGCAACGGCGACTATGCCGGAACCGGCGGAACCGATTTTGGCACCGACTTTAGGAGGGGCTAAATAATGGCGAATGCACCAAAATACGCAGGTAAAGAATCCCGTGAAAAATGGGGTTGGTGGTATGCCAATCGTTTCTTATTTTGGCGCCGCTTAAGTCAATTTAGCATTCTCGCAATGTTTTTAAGCGGGCCTTATTTAGGCGTATGGATTCTAAAAGGCAATTATAGTGGAAGTTTATTGCTGGATACCGTACCGTTAAGCGATCCCTTAATTACGGCGGAAAGCTTGGCCGCGCGTCATTTACCCGATGTGTTGACCTTAATCGGAGCGGTAATTGTCGTGTTGTTTTACGCCTTACTCGGCAGCAAAGTTTTTTGCGGCTGGGTATGTCCGTTGAATGTGGTCACCGATGCGGCCGCTTGGTTACGTCGTAAACTCGGTATTCGTCAAACCGCCAAACTCTCTCGTGGCTTGCGTTATGGTATTTTAGCCATGATTTTAGCGGGCAGTGCGGCAAGCGGTATGCTTCTCTGGGAATGGATTAATCCCGTCGCAGCATTCGGTCGCGCTTTTATATTCGGCTTCGGCGCAACCGCTTGGTTATTGTTGGTCATTTTTCTTTTCGATTTATTAATTGTAGAACACGGCTGGTGCGGCCATCTTTGCCCGATTGGCGCCACTTACGGCGTTATTGGCGCAAAAAGCCTAATCCGTATTAAAGTGATTGATCGCGCGAAATGCGACAATTGTATGGATTGCTACAATGTCTGCCCGGAAGCCCAAGTGTTACGTTCGCCTTTACACGGCAAAAAAGACGAAAGCCTTCTCGTGCTTTCTAAAGATTGCATCAGCTGCGGACGTTGTATTGACGTTTGCGCTGAAAAAGTTTTTAAATTTTCGACCAGATTCGATCATTCAGGGGAGTGATTAAAATGACTAAACAGGTATCTAAAATTCTAGCGGGTTTCATCACCGCGCTTTTGGCCGGTTCCGTTATCGCAGCCGATAACAACATTGAACCGATAGGAAAAGATTTAGCCGCCTCACCGGAAAATATTGAACCGGCATTCCACAATGCGCCTCGTCAAAGCGAACTGCCGGCCTTAAACTATGTTAACCAACCACCGATGGTGCCGCATAGCGTGGCGAACTACCAAGTGACCAAAAACGTCAACCAATGTTTGAACTGTCATAGTCCGGAAAACGCGCGCTTAAGCGGCGCAACTCGCATCAGCCCGACACACTTTATGGATCGCGACGGCAACATCGGTTCAAGTTCTTCGCCGCGTCGTTATTTCTGTTTACAATGCCACGTATCCCAATCTAACGTGGATCCGATCGTGCCTAATAATTTCAAACCGTTAAAAGGTTACGGCAATTAATAAGGAACGGCTATGTCAGAGAAAAAACCAAACTTCATCCTACGCTTTTGGCATTGGTTTCGTAAACCGAGCCGTTTAGCCGTTGGTACGATTATTTCCCTCGCCTTTATTGGCGGTATTCTGTCTTGGGTTGGATTTAACTACGGTTTGGAACAAACCAACACCGAGCAATTCTGCGCAAGCTGCCATACGCAAGATGCATATCCCGAGTACTTACATAGCGTGCATTACCAAACGCGTACCGGTGTTGGCGCAAGCTGTCCTGATTGCCACGTACCGCATGAATTTTTACCGAAGATGAAACGTAAAATCATTGCGGCGAAAGAAGTGTATGCATACTACACCGGCAAGGTGGACACGCTTGAAAAATTTAACCAACATCGTTTGGAAATGGCGGAAAACGAGTGGGCGCGAATGAAAGCGAACGATTCGAAAGAATGTCGCAATTGCCATAAAGTGGATCGGATGAATTTCAACGACCAACGTTCCGTTGCGGCAAGAATGCACCAAAAAATCCAAACGGAAGGGAAAACCTGTATTGATTGCCATAAAGGTATTGCACACCAATTACCGGATATGAGTGGCGTGGAATCCGGCTTTAAAGACGACAATAAAGCAGCAGAAGCGAAAAAGTAAAGCGTTTCGCCTGCACATAAAATGAAGGTCGTAAATAGCACCGCATTGGAAAGCCTTTCAATGCGGTGCTATTTTCAATTATGAACGACGAAAAACGGCACCTATTTCTTATAGGTGCCGTTTTTATCGGGAATTTATATTATGGGATTTAGAAGAACAAAATCGCCCCCCAAACGACGCCAACGATGCAAAGTGCCACAAATACCGCAGCGGAACCTTGATCTTTAGCGCGCCCTGAGAGTTCATGGCGTTCGCTACCGATACGATCTACCACGGCTTCCACGGCGCTGTTTAACAATTCCACGGCCATCACTAATAACACGGAGGCAATCATCAAGGCGATTTCAATTTTGGTTTTGCCCAAAAAACAGGCGAGCGGAATTAAAATCACCGCGAGAAAACATTCGTGGCGAAAGGCCGCTTCGTTTTTGAAGGCGCTTTTTAAGCCTTGCAAGGAATATTTAGTAGAATTGATTAAATGGGTTAAGCCCGTGGTTTTATACATAACTGTTCCTGTTTTATAAACGTTTGGCTTCGATCACGTCGTCGAGTTTCGAAAGCCGTGCCAAAATCTTGCTGAGGCTTTCCACATTATGGAGTTCAATTTCCATATCGATGGTCGCCAGTTGTTTTTTGGGTTCAGTGCGGGTCGATACATCCGACACGCTGATTTTCTCATTTGCCAGAACCGTAGTAATATCGCGCAATAAACCGTTCCGATCGCTTGCCACAATACGAATATTAATGTGGAAACCGCCCGCATAATTTTCACCCCAAACGGATTCCACCACACGTTCCGGGTGCATTGCCTGTAAATCCGAAAATTGTTCGCAGTCGGTTCGATGAATGGAAATACCGCGCCCTACAGTGATATAGCCGACAATGGCATCGCCCGGAATCGGTTGACAGCAACGCGCGATATGATGCATCAAATTGCCTACACCTTCCACAATTACGTAGCCCTGTTTACCTTCATTTTTTTGCTGCGCATTGAGTACGCTTTTATTCACCGTCTTATTGGCAACATGGCGCAAAATTTCTTGATCAGCTTGCTCGGCGCTCACTTTAATCAATTTGCTTTGTAAAAAATTCACCAAATGATTCAGACGAATATCACCGCTGCCGATGCCCGCATAAAGATCCTCTAAATTTTTTAGGTTGTAACGTGGCAACGCATAAGGCTCGACTTGTTTGATATTGAGATTTAAACGTGCCAATTCGTTATCGAGCAATTCCTTACCTGCCGGAATATTCTTATCGCGATCTTGTTTTTTAAACCATGCTTGAATTTTCGCGCGAGATTTCGCCGTGTGAGTAAAGCCTAAATTCGGGTTCAGCCAGTCGCGGCTTGGGTTCGGGTTTTTCTGTGTGATGATCTCAATTTGATCACCCATTTGCAGTTGATAGGTAAACGGCACGATACGCCCTGCCACTTTCGCACCAACACAACGATGACCGATTTCGCTATGAATGGCATAAGCAAAATCCAACGGTGTAGAACCGGTCGGTAAATCCACCACTTCACCTTTCGGAGTAAATACATAAACCCGGTCGTCAAACACTTGGCTACGCAATTCCGCCATCACTTCGCAGGAATCAGTAATATCGTCTTGCCACGCCAACAGTTTGCGCAACCAGGCGATTTTTTCTTCGTAAGCCGACATACTGCCGGTAGTGCCTTCTTTATATTTCCAGTGGGCGGCGACACCGAGTTCCGCATCATCGTGCATTTGTTGGGTGCGAATTTGTACTTCAATCGGTTTGCCACCTTTACCCAGCACCACAGTGTGAATGGATTGATAACCGTTTGGTTTCGGATTCGCAACGTAATCGTCGAACTCTTTTGGTAGGTGTTTGAAATGAGTGTGCACGATGCCCAATGCGGTATAACAATCCTGCAATTTCGGCACGATAATGCGCACCGCTCTGACATCATATAAACCGCTAAATTCTAAATGTTTCTTACGCATTTTGAGCCAAATGCTGTAAATATGTTTCGGGCGACCGTAAACTTCCACTCGTTCAATGTTTTCGCGCAAATAGCCACTGAGTTCCGTCACAAAATCTGCAATGTAGCGTTCACGATCAAGGCGACGCTCCTGTAAAAGGTTGGCGATGGCGCGATATTGTTCAGGATGTAAATAACGAAAGCAATAATCCTCCAACTCCCATTTCAACTGACCGATGCCCAAACGATTGGCAAGAGGCGCATAAATATTGGAACATTCTTTCGCGGCAAGCACTTTGTCTTCTTCGGAACAGCGATTTTCCGCATCGCGTAAGAAGGTAATACGCTCGGCAAGTTTGATAATCACGCAGCGGAAATCGTCCACCATGGCAAGCAACATACGACGTACGTTATCAACTTGCAACGCATCAGCGGAATGGCTGGCGTTGAGTTGGCGAATGTTATCCATATCCTCCACGCCTTTGAGCAATTTACTGATTTTCGATCCAAAGGTCTCTTTTATATTTTCCCAATCGACAAGCTTATTGGCGACCACAGGAAACAGCATTGCGGTCAACAAACTATCCGCATCCATATTGAGCTCGTGCAGAATTTCCACCATTTCCACGCTGGATTGCAGAGTTAAGGTCGCATTTTTCATCTCGTCGGGATTGGCGCTCATTAGCCTGCGCGCATAATACCAAGCCTCAATCAGATTTTTTTCGGTTTGTTCCGCCAGTTTCAAACCGTCACACCATTGTTCAATCACAAAATCTTGCGGATTTGACAAATGAGAACTGCGCACAGCAACCATAATACCCCCTTGTGATGAAGAAAGAGCGACCTCCTGTCACTCCGTTTTTGAGCCGTTATTGTACACTACTTTCGCGTAAATAATGTGATGGATTCCAAATGCCCGGTATGCGGAAACATGTCAATCACTGCGCTTTTTTCGATTTGATAGCCGAAGTCGCGTAAAATTTCCGCATCGCGCACCAGCGTCGCCGGATTACAAGAAACATACAAAATCTTTTTCACTTGCAATTCCAGCACCGCATTCAAGGCAAACAACGCACCGCTTCTCGGTGGATCAAGTAAAATTTTGTCGAAGGGCTGCATTGCCCAAGATTGATCGATAAAGGATTGGGCAAGATCCGCTTGAAAAAATTCAACATTACGAATCTGATTATCTAAGGCGTTTTGGCGAGCTTTTTGTACCATCTCCAAAACACCTTCAATGCCAACCGCACTTTTTGCCCGTTTAGCAAGCGGCAAGGTAAAATTGCCCATACCGCAGAACAAATCCAACACACGGTCTTGCTGAGTTAATTCAAGCCAACGAAGCGCCGTTTGAACCATTTTTTCATTTAACGCACGGTTAACTTGAATAAAATCGCGAATATCAAAATGCAATCTTGTGCCGTCATCAAATTGATAATAAGGCGCGTCGCCGTAAATCTGCTCAATGCCGTCATCGCTTTGCAAAAACAGCATTAAACATTCGCGTTCGGCAAAATTTCGCAGCAAAACGCGGTCGCTTTCTACTAAGTTTTTGGTATAACGCAATAACATCGCCACGCCGTTATCCGCTGCCACCAACTCAAGGTGACCAAGTTGTTTCGGCGCGGAAAATCGGTTTAAAAGCGCGGTAAGTTGCGGCAATAAGCGATTAATGGCAGGCACCGCCGTTGCACACGATTGCACGGCGATAAGCTGATGCGAATTTTTCCGGCGAAACCCCATTTCAATGCGGTGCTCTTTCGGGTTCTCACATATACTCAAACGCACGCGACGACGGTAGCCCCAAGGCTCACCACAAATCATCGGTTGAAAAGAAATCGGTTCGGGCTGTAATTTGCTTAAGCGACTAAACAATGCGCGCTGCTTCGCTTCGCGTTGCATTTCGACAGGAATGTGTTGCCCTTGACAGCCGCCGCAATGCTCGTAATAAGGACATTGCGGTGCAACGCGTTGAGGGCTCTTGATTCGCCATTGTTGTGCCGTTGCGCGTCCGTATTGGCGCTTTTCTTCCAATACGCGGCATTCCACTTGTTCATGTGGCAAGGCATTTTCAATAAACCAAGTTTTACCGTTAATTTTCGCTACACCGAACCCTTGGTAATCCAAATCCAAGATTTCGGCCTGAAGGTTAGAAACGTTTTTTGTTTTTTTCGGAGGAGAATAAAGGAGTGCCATTATTTTAAATAAAGAATATTTTGCGTGAATAATTCTCGGCTTTTTAACGGTTTGTTTCCAAGATAAGGTTTAAGCGCCATACGGGTGAAGCGTTTAGCCGCTTGGCGTACGCTTTCATCGGAAAAATCAAGTGAATTGAAGGCCATCAAATCGCGCCCGTAAAAAGTCTGGTTATCTTTCACTAAGGACGCGATAAAACCTTTTTCTTCGCGGTAACGATAAGTCATACTCGCCTCCACCACTTCACCACTGCCGACGCAATGCAGAAAATCCACACCGTAGCCGAGGATTCGCAATAAGTTAAATTCAAACGAACGCAAACATGATTCAATGTTCGGCTCCGTAGCCAAACCGGTCAAACATTGCAAATAATGCTGAAACAGTTGTGGATTTGCCGTTTCCGGTTCAATCACGCGCGTCACTAATTCATTCACATAAAAACCGCTGTAAAGAGCGGTTTGTTGCAAAGGTAAAGTGATAGCGGCGGCTTCCGCTTTAGTGAGGGTTTTTAAACTGCTTTTACCGCTCCAACGTAACAACAACGGGGTAAAAGGTTGAAGCGCCGATTTCCACGCGGAACGTTTGGCGCGCGCACCTTTGGCAACCACGCTTAAGCGACCGCTTTCTTCGGTAAACAAATCCACCAATAAGCTAGTTTCGCCGTAGGGACGACGATGAAGCACAAAGCCGCGTTGAAGTTCTGTTTGCACAGATTATCCTAGGGATTTATCCGTGGTAACTTCACGCGGTTGCAACACGCATTGCTCCGCCAATATTTCGCCAACACTGGTTTTTAAGCTGCTAAAATCTTCGCGCTGTTGCCACGTCCAACGAATATTACCGTAATTATTGCCGCGTTCTGAAATAACGGAAGTCAATCTTTCCGTCACACCGTTAAAGGTGACGGTAACGCGTTTTAAGATTTTCTTATTCTTTTTTTGTTCGCTATGAACGACGCGAACTTGCTTATTATCTTTACAAAGATATAAAGCCGCCGCGCCTTTTTGTGACGCTTTATCGACTTTCTCAACCGCCATTTTCTGCGGGTGCGGTTCGTTTAATAAAGTATTTTGTGCACAACCGACCAGTAAAAGGACGGAGGAAACCAGTAATGTTTTTTTCAGCATAAGCACCTACCTGAATTAAACAAATTAAGCGAATGAAAGAAAAAGGGCGAATATTCGCCCTTAAAGATTATTTTTTGAATTGATACGAACCGTCGGATTGACGAACAAACTTCGCACCGTCAGGTAAACGCAGCTCACTAACACGCCCTTGTGCGTTCAATGAAACCTGCACTTTATCGCCCGATTTAAAATTACTTAACGCATTGCCCGCACCGCCGGCCTTGGTCATCGCGTTCACATCAGCGATATTTAAATTGTTATCGCGGAATACTTGCATTAAAGACACGCCTTGCGGCACCGTTAACGTTTTGCTCGTGCGTGCCGTGGAGGCGGTTTCTTTGGTCGAATTACCGACCGGTTTTGCCTCAACGATTTGAACTTTATGATCATTTTTTGCCGCGATTTTCGCCTCTTGAACAGGCACTTTCGGTGCGCTTTCGACTTTTACCGTTTTCGGCTCTGCCGTATTTTTTTCGACGTTTTTGCGTTCCTGCATCGCCGGTTTGAGCGCTTCATGTTTTACCGTTTCATGGCGAGACTCCGCCACTGTTTTGCGCGCTTGCGAAAGCGTTCCGGTTTGCTCACCGGAGAGCACCGCATTGCTTTGCGCAACTTGAGGTTTCAACATATTTTGAAGCGTCTCGGCCGGCATTTCACTTCCCGTTTGCGCTTGCTGATCCGTCTGTGGTGCACTTTCAGATTGCGACGGAAGACCGTCTAACACGGTGTTTTCCGGCGCCTGAGATTGATCTAAAGATTGAAATTGCAACGGAATTTCGTTGCTATTTTGCAATTCAAAAGATTCCACCGTATCGGAATTCGGTTTTAACGCGAAAAACACCATCAACAAAATCACCAATGCCAAAATCGTAACAAATAAACGGCGATGTCTTTCCGGCAAAATTTGCAATAATTTCCATTTTTCCGGACGTTTCAATGCGGTGGCCGCAGCGGCAGCGCTTGCCGCTAAAGTTTGTTTGCTTGGCTGCGCGCTAGAAGTGTCCGCCTCAAGTGAGGTTTCCTCGTTGTTTTCTGCATTATCAACGACCTGTTCGGCGCTGGATTCGACTTTTTCTTCCGCATATTCCGCCTTCGGCTGCGGAATCGTTTGTGTCGGCGCCGCCATATCTTTTGTCAATTCACTTTCACCGAAAGTCGGTTCGCGCCGCACGTGAAATTGGGTTTCCGGCTGTCCCTTACGACCGAACAAACCTTTTAAACCTTTCGCTTTATCTAACAAAGATTCACTTGGTTGTACCGGTTTTCTCGGTGTAACCGCATCCTCTTGGCCTAAACCAAGATCCAATTCGTTTTGGGATTTGTCGTTTTGGGATTTGTTGTCGTTCAACGGATTGTTATTCGCCATATCTACAGAACTACCTCGATTAATAAATGACGGCACATTTTCGTTCTTGTTGCCGAGTGCAGCAAAAGTACAATAAAAAAGTACAGTGAAAAAAGTGCAGTAAAAAAATTGCGGGTATTTTATCGGATCTTACTGTGGGTATAAAGTTTTATTTGGCTCGCCGGCAATTTCTCGCACCAGCTTCGGCACCAGGTAACCGCTAGTAAGCGTCTGTAATTTTTGATAAATCGCCAAAGCTCGTTCATCTTCGACTAAGAAATGCGCGGCGCCTTGTACACGATCCAACAAATGCAAGTAATAAGGCAAAATACCTGTTTGAAATAATTTATCACTCAAGGTTTTGAGAATATAGGCGTCGTCGTTAATGTCTTTTAACAACACCGATTGATTAAGTAAAGACACGTTCGCTGCGCGCAATTTTTGCATGCTTCCGGCAAAAAGTGCGTCAATTTCGTTCGGATGATTAATATGTGTAACCAAGACGGTTTGTAAACGCGTTTCAACTAACAAACGACAAAGTTCGTCAGTAATGCGTTGCGGAATCACCACCGGTAAGCGGGTGTGAATACGTAAGCGCTGTAAGTGTGGAAATGCTTCGAGGTGCGTGACCAACCAGACCAGTTCGGCATCTTTCGCCATCAAAGGATCGCCGCCGGAAAAAATGATTTCTTCGATTTCAGGATGGGCAGCGATGTAATCTAAAGCCTGTCGCCAAGTTTTTTTATTACCGGGATTTTCATCGTAGGGAAAGTGGCGTCGAAAACAATAACGGCAGTTTACCGCGCAACCGCCTTTCACCATAAAAAGGAGGCGATTTTGATATTTATGAATGATATTTGGCACCGCATTGAAGCCCTGTTCTTCCAGTGGATCGGCGCTAAAACCTTGCGCCTGTATGAATTCCGAATCACTGCACATAACTTGTAAAAAAAGCGGATCCTGCGGATTGCCCTTTTCCATTTTCGCGATGAAAGGTTGCGGTACGCGCAAGGCGAACGACTTACGCGCGCCAAAGGACTGAATAAAATCTTGTTCCGACAAATTTAAGGTTTTTAGCAACAATTGAGGATCGGAAATGGCATTTTTTAGTAAGACGAGCCAATTTTGTTCTTCTCTAATCGTGAGTTCTTGAGTTAGAATACGCACCTTTCAAATCATCTCTATTTCTTATTCTTAGGATATTTAATATGGCTACATATACTACCAGTGATTTCAAACCGGGTCTAAAATTTATGCAAGATGGCGAACCTTGTGTCATCGTTGAAAACGAATTCGTAAAACCGGGAAAAGGTCAAGCGTTCACCCGCACCCGCATTCGTAAATTAATTTCCGGCAAAGTATTGGATGTGAACTTCAAATCCGGTACTTCCGTTGAAGCCGCTGATGTGATGGATTTAAACTTAACCTATTCTTATAAAGACGATGCATTCTGGTATTTCATGCATCCGGAAACTTTCGAACAATATTCTGCCGATGCAAAAGCCGTGGGCGATGCGGAAAAATGGTTGTTAGACCAAGCGGATTGTATCGTGACCTTATGGAATGGCGCACCGATTAGCGTAACGCCGCCGAACTTCGTCGAACTAGAAATCGTCGATACCGATCCGGGCTTGAAAGGCGACACCGCAGGTACCGGCGGTAAACCGGCAACCTTGAGCACCGGCGCTGTGGTGAAAGTACCGTTATTCGTGCAAATCGGCGAAGTAATTCGTGTCGATACCCGTTCCGGCGAATACGTCTCTCGCGTAAAATAATCTTTTAACGATAATTGAAAAGCCAAAAAAGTGCGGTCAACAAGAAGAATGTTGACCGCACTTTTATTTTGCCGCTAAATCGCGTTGTTCGTTAAATACAATAATCTTGCTCAATCGGCATTTTCGCCTGTAACAAAAACTGCTTGGTACGTTCTTTTTGTGGGTTGCCGAAGAATTGCGCCGCGCTGTTTTGTTCCACGATATTGCCGTCTTCCATTAAAATCACGCGATCCGCGACGTCTTTGGCAAAATTTAATTCATGGGTCACGATAATCATCGTCCAGCCTTCTTGTGCCAA
>ERZ773100.1115-NODE-1115-length-12835-cov-3.762207_pt1 | contig 12835 bp, 20 predicted proteins | sample MGYA00511119_ERZ773100 | MGnify/ENA primary metagenome ERZ773100 (study PRJEB29015, sample SAMEA2738000) | human oral metagenome | biome: human oral; feature: human-associated habitat; material: dental | place: China | collected 2111 ...
GTCCTTGTCCGATATTCAGAAGTCGAAACCGGGGTTGAACATCACATGACAGAGAGATCGGGATTCTTCGTCTCCATCAACGGAGACCGGAAGTACTCCGCGGACGACTTCGGCCGAATGTTCGACGGGGTCATTTCCGACGGCATCTTCCAGAACTGGGGTCGAGCCTACCAGGTCGTCAAGGGTAACGGACGGACCATCATCATCCAGTCCGGTCGCGCCTGGCTCAAGGGGCACTGGCTTGAGAACGACGCGGAGCGGTACTACAACCTCAACCCTGGCAGTACCGACGGTGATCGCTACGACGCCATATTCATCCGGGTCAACAACACCAGAGACGTTCGCATCGCCGGTATTCGGGCTCTCCAGGGGAATCCGAACGAAGGGATTCCTCATCCTACGCAGACTCCGGACAACTACGAGGTTCTCATCGCCGCCGTCCGAGTCCCCAGGGGCGCCCAGGACGCATCCGCCTTCGAGATCATCGATATGCGAGGCAAGGCGGGTTCCGAGAACGCCCAGTGGGCTCAGAGTGTTATGCAGCCCAAGCAGATCACTCTGAACAACAAGTTCGATTTTCTGAACGCCTTCAACAACGACCCGAATCTGAAGAAGGTCATCACCCGGGGCAACAACCTCGGAAGGACCATCACCGCCGCCCAGAAGATGGCCATCAGGAATGGGACATTCGACGGGATGTGGCTGGGCGACTACTGGCAGTTCAATGACAACACCTGCCGATGGATCATCGTCGACTTCGATCGATATCTGGATCACCCGAACGGGACGAACCAGCATCGGATCACGATCATGAGCGACCGGAATCTGGGAATCGATAACATCGGTGAGGCCGGCTGGTGCAACAAGGGCTGGAACGGCTCCAAGATGCGCCGAGACTACGCCGAGGGGATGGTGCGATTCGCCTCCGCTCTTCAGGCATTCGATATCTCGGACTTCAAGACCTTCCCGGTGTTCGAGCCGCACGAGTTCGAGAACACGGATAATTCCTGGGAACTTACTGAGAAGAACTGGAGATGGGAGTACCCCAAGGTCACCATCCCGTCGGAATTCGAGATGTTCGGCTCCAACTTCGTTCACGTCCGCGTCAACGGCGGCGAGAACAACGTGGCGCCGATTGCTCGTCAGCTCAGCTATTTCCGTCTGGGCAACCCGATCCCCTTCTCGGGCGAATCGTTCTGGCTCAGGGATCAGGTCACCAAGAATCGCTTCGCCCTTTATTACGGCGACCAGCGGCATGTCTCCTGGGCGGACTGGACCAGCAAGTACGGTGTTCGCCCGCTCATGTCTATCGGAGGCTGAATGCAACCCATGGTGGAACTCGTGATCACCATTTTCGGCTCGGTCCTCACGAGTAGTGGGATCTGGGCATATCTTCAGAAGAGATCCGAGCGACATGACGCCAAGACCCAGCTGATGCTCGGTCTGGCCCACAATCAGATCGTAGCCATGGGTACGGCATATCTGTCCCGGGGCTATATCACGATCGATGAGTTCGAGGACTTGCAGAAGTATCTGTACCAGCCCTATCACACCTTCGGCGGCAACGGGACCGCCGAGAAGGTCATGGACGCCGTGAACAGGCTTCCCATCCATTTCCCGGACACCAGAAGGAAGGACAAGCGTTTTGTCTCTGTCGAATCAGACCTACAACACCCTGAAGTGGATTGCCCAGATCCTGCTGCCTGCCCTCGCCACCCTTTATCTGGCGCTGGCGGGCCTGTGGGGGTTCCCTCACACTGAGGCCGTCGTCGGCACCATCACCGCCGTCGACACCTTCCTGGGCGCTCTGCTGGGTCTGGCGTCGAAGAACTACGAGCCCAAGGTGGACGGCGTCCTCCATGTGGACCACAAGAACCAGGAGGTCTACGCCGCCCTCGAGACTCCCGCTGAGGACATGACCAAGAAGGACACTGCCACTCTCAAGGTGTCAGAGGTCGCCTGAGACGCGGATCAGACATGGATCATAATGATACCCCCATTTGAAAGGAACACCATGTCCGACAACAAGCCGAATGCCAAGACCGCCCTGGATGACGCTTATTCCTTCATCGACGGCATGGATCCCGACAGTGAGGCCTACACGCACGCTCTCCGCAACATCAAGGACCTGGAGCAGATTCAGGACGCCAAACGGCGCCGCTTCTGCCCCAGTCCGGATGCTGTGGTGGGCGCTGTGGGCTCATTCGTCGGAATCGTCGCCATCCTGAAGGCCGAGCAGATATTCCCGGTCGCCTCGAAGGCTCTCGGATTCGTCGCCAAGATCCGCATCTGAGAATCAAGACCTAGGACCCCACAAGGGTTCTAGGTTTTTCGCAAAGGTTACAAGGGCTATAATGAGACCCCATTACCTCAACGAAAGGAACCATCATGTTCACCACCGTTCTTGGTTGCGCCGCCTTCGCCGTTGCCTTCCCTGTTACTGTCAAAGCCACTTCCAGCGCTATCCTCAATAGCGTCAAAAAGGACCAGGAGCAGAACGCGAAGCTCTGCCGCATGGCACGCGCCAACTGCAAGAACCCTCGTCACGATGCGTGCCCCATCTACGAGCACTGATCTCGAACTCCAGAATCCGCAAGGGTTCTGGTTTTTGATTCTGAAAAATTCCCGGGGTTAGAATTCAGGGACGCGATTTCAGCATCTCCTATAATGAGACCCCTCAAGAAAGGAACTGTCATGTCCATCATCTTCACCATCTTCGGAATCATTTCCTTCGTCATGTTCGTCTACGCCGTCTACGCCCAGAGCAAGCAGATCGAACAGCTCAAGAAGCTCGTCCGCCGCCAGCGGAAGACTATCGAGAGTCTGTCGACCCCGCTTCCTCAGGACGCACTCAGCGTTCAGCAGCGTTTCGAAGAGAGCTGGAACGAGATCAAGAAGGTCCTCGACCCCGACACCACCAAGAACTGAATCTCATTCCCAGAGCCTACACGGGCTCTGGGTTTCTCGCAGGATCAGCATAGTATATAATGAGACCCATACGAAAGGATCACATCATGCTGATCTCCCGCCTCGTCGAGAGCTTGATCAAGTCGATCATCTACTGCGTTGGCATCTACGCCATCGTCAAGTGGTGCATCAACCGAAGCAAGAACTCTAAGCAGGACTTCACCAAACCCATCCACATCGACACCAGTCTCTGATACCATCCCTAGAACCCAACCCGGGTTCTAGGTTTCTTGAGAAAGGAACGCACATGAACGACGCTGATGTCCAGGTTATCTGCCGCGACACCGACCTGGAGACCAACACAGTCCAGGTGACCCTTAAGGTGCCGAGGGGCACAGACCCCAAGATCGCCAAGGCAATATTCCTCGAAGCAATCAAGAATATGCAGGAGGACTACCGATGAACCCCTCCATCCTCAAAGCCGCCCAGGCATTCATCCTGCGCAACTCGCACCATATCCTCACGGGTCTCGCTCTTCTCGGAGTCGGGGCGTCCGTGGCCCTGAGTGTGCGAGCCGACAGGATCATGCATGAGTGGGATATTGACGAGTTCAAGCGCCTCACCAAAGAGCAGCGGATCAAGCTGTACTCCCGCATCTACGCTCCTCCGGCTATCGCCGTATTGGCCACTGGAGCCTGCATCATCGGGGCTCACAGCGTCTCGGTCAAGCGGGAGTCGTCCCTGCTCCTCGCCTACGAGGGCACTCGCCAGATGTACGATCGTTATCGTTCGACGGTTCAGGAGCGCCTTGGTCCGGAGGAGAAGCAGATCGCTGAGAAGGCCGCATCCAAGGCTCAGCCGGTTCCTCGTGAGACGATCGTCTACGGCGAGGGCGACTGCCTGTTCTACGACGCCTACAGCGGACGCTATTTCAAGTCGACCGTCAACAAGATCGATCGTGTCGTCAACGAGCTCAACTACACGCTCCTCCGTGAGATGTGTGTCAGTCTCAATGAGTTCTACGCCGGTATCGGCCTCGAGGGCATTTCCCTGGGCGACCAGCTAGGGTGGAATGAGCAGAGGCAGATCGAGGTGCACTACGGCTCCCGGGTAACCGAGGAGGGTCGAGCCTGCATCGTCCTCGATTTCGTAATCGAGCCGACCGAGCGGTGGTACAAGCTCTCGTGAGATGAGCATGGATCATAATGAGACCCCCTCTAGAAAGGAATGACCATGAGTTTCAAAGAAACCACCGGATACAAGGTCGTCAACTTTGTCGCCTCGACAACCGCCAGCATCACCGCCGGTGCTGTAGTCAGCGCTCTCTGCCCTCCAGCCGGAGTGGCATTGACTGTCGTCTACAGCCTCGGCAGTGGTGTCCTCGGCTCATATGTCGGAGACAAGGCTGGACAGCAGTACGCCGAGAACTTCGCTGAAACCATCGACTCCATCAAGACACCCTCGAACAACTAGACCGGCCATGCCCTCAAACAGAGGGTATGAGCTTTCGCGATTTTCGCACGCCTTATAATGAGACCCCATCAACTCGAAAGGATACTCACATGACTGAGACCACCATTTCCACCACGACTCCGTCCACCGAGCCCGTTGAGGACGACTCCCCCGTCGTCACCGTCAACTGGAGCAAGCTCGGCCGTATCGCCAAGAAGAGTGCTCGCTACGCCCTGCCCGCCGCAGCCGGCTTCGCGGCTCTCTGCCTGGTGAAGGCCCTTGCCTCCAGTGACGATGACACCGAGGAGCCCGCCTCGACGTCTTCGGACGACGTGGTTGACGCTGAGCTCGTCGACGAGACCGACGACTGATACGACCTCGACCCCAGGACCCCTAACACGGGTCCTGGGTTTCTCATTTTTTGAAAGGAACGAACATGGAGCTTCAGACGGCCGTGGTGGTCACCCTCACCGAGAACGGCAAGACTGTCAAGCGCACGATCAAGAAGAGCGAGCAGTTCGACGAGAAGACCTCGTGGGACCATATCGTCAAGACGACGAAGTCGCTCGCCGGCATCACTCTCAACTCGATCGCCTGAGGAGGCATATTCATGATCAAGATGAACGTCAGCGCCGAGACCTTCGACGGGGACATGGTCACCGAGACACTCTGGTTCCACATGAACAAGGTGGATCTCATCGAGCTCCAGCAGTCGGAGCCGGGCGGGTTCACTGACACGCTTCAGGCGTTCATGTCCCGCAAGTCCGAGGACTGGACCATGGCGGACAAGTTCAAGCTGTTCGATTTCTTCCGCACCATGGTCGACAAGGCCTACGGTGAGAGGTCAACGGACGGCAAGCGATTCCGGAAGTCCCCCGAGATCCTCGCAAACTTCAAGGACAGCATTTTCTACGACGAGTTCGTCCTGAGTCTGCTGGAGGACGAGGAGAAGAGCATCAAGTTCTTCAACGGGGTCATGCCCAAGAGCCTGATCGAGCAGGCGAAGAAGGAGCGCCCCGACGTCTTCAAGACGATCGAGGCCTGACATCCATATCCTGAGGAGGCCCCGGGGAGACTCGGGGCCTCCCATTTCCCCAGAAAGGACGAACATGACGGACAACATCCCGATCCGAGGCGACCTGCCGGCCAACGCCCGCAAGTCCAAGCCCAGGCCCGAGCGCATCGTATCCACGCCCGCCAGGATCGACAAGGGATCGCTCGGACGCCAGGCCCTGAGCGCCTTCTTCGCCGAGGACATCAAGGAGGTTGGGAACTATCTGCTTTGGGACATCGCTCTGCCGAGCATCAAGAACGCCGTGAGCGATATCTTCACCTCAGGAATCGACCGTCTGCTCTTCGGTGGTGATGGCGGTCCCCAGCGATCCAAGTCCGACAGGACCTACACCTCATATTCCAACAGGACCTACGGCAGGCGCGAGACCCCCACTGAGCGGGTCTACACCCAGAGGGACCGCCGTGAGCACAATCTCGAGTCCATCATTTTCGCCACTCGTAACGAGGCGGAGGATGTCCTGAACCATCTGATCAGCATCTGCGATCAATACGACGTGGCGACTGTAGGGGATCTGTACGGCATGGCCGGGATCTCCCAGACGTATACGGACGAGAACTGGGGATGGAGGGACCTGCGAGGAGCCAGGGCCCTCCGAGCCCGCAACGGGTATATTCTTGATCTGCCGAAGCCGGAGGACGTTCGATGAAGGACGAGGACCGGACCACGGCGTACGGGATTGGAGCCATATTAGTGGTGCTCGCAGTCACGGTCGGCCTGATCGCCCAGGAGATCTGGCTCGTGGCTCTCAGTCTCACGACGGTGACGCTCTGGGTCGCCATAGGATTCATTTACGACTTGTGGAAGGATGACGACGAGTGACAGTCGCGCAGATGCGCGCCAAGCTGCGCACGGCATACGGAGCCGCCCAAGCGTGGGTCTCCAAGGTCGACAGGATGAGCGACGGACAGGTCATCGCTGTTTACAACAAGCTCAACGAGAGGAAGTATTTCGCATCATGAGTCTCAGCATTGTTACGCGCCTCATCGGAAAGGGCGCTCTCGTGGCCTCGAAGCACGCTCCGGCCATATTGACAGGCCTGGGCATCGCCGGCTTCACTGCCACCACGGTTCTGGCTGCGAAGCAGACGCTGAGCGTCGGCGAGGCCACATGGGAGGACCTGAACGAGCTGTCGACGATCAAGGCGGCCGAGGACGAGGAGAAGTTCGAGAAGAAGGATATTCAGATCGCCAAGGCCCGAGCCTGGGGCAAGCTCGCCGGTGATCTCGTCAAGCACTATGCGCTGCCGCTGAGCATCGGTACGGCCTCCGCCATTTCTCTGGTCCTCGCTCACCGCATTTCCGCCAAGAGGATCGCGGGTCTGTCCATGGCCTACGCCGGTCTTGAGGAGTCCTTCCGCAAGTACCAGGACAAGATGAAGGAGAGCCTCGGTGAGGAGACGGTCGAGAAGATCGTCGACCACTCCAACGAGAAGGCCCTCAACGAGGCCAAGAAGCAGTACTACGACGAGACGGGGCGCGAGTTCCAGCTCAAGCCCGAGGAATTCATGAGGGAGCTCGGGGTCTCGCCATATGCTGTCGTGTTCGACCAGAACGCTGGAGCCTGGGAGGGCAACGAGGACTACAGCCTCATGATCCTCCATGCCCAGGAGAACTATGCGAACGATATTCTTAGGACTCGTGGGTATCTGCTTCTGAACGAGGTCTACAAGGGTCTCGGGCTTCCTCAGACGAGCGCCGGTGCAGTGGTCGGCTGGGTCTACGACAACGAGGACGGCGATGGTATCGTCGAGTTCGGCAACTTCGAGGTACTGAACTACCGGGATTACGATCCGGTCATCGGACGAGAGGTGACCAAGTTCATCCTCGACTTCAATGTCGACGGCGTGATCTGGGACCAGATCGACAGGCTGGCCGTTCGATGAAGGCGCTGTTCTTCATCCTGCTGGGTTATTTCGTCGGACGACTGATCACGAGAAGGGGACGATAATGCATTTTCTGCCGGCGCTCGTCGTCGGTCTCACGGCGGGATTCCTCGCCGTGCTGGACTACAAGGACGAGAAGTGGACCACGGAGAAGGAGCCCGAGCGAGAGGTCGCATATTCCGTCGAGGAGCATAACGAGATGAAGGAGAAGTACGAGAAGGTCGTCAACGACGAGTATCTTCGGTTCGCCATGGAGGAGGATATTTCCGAGGAGATCGATGACGAGCCGGAGGAGGAGTCCGTCGCCGAGGGCGAGTCCATCCGTGAGATCACGGAGGACGAGTACAACGAGGGCGCCTTCAACTTCGAGCGGGTTGGTCTGATGTATTTCACGGAGGACCGCATCCTCTGCGACGGCGACATGGTCACGATCGACAACGTGGGGGAGTGGCTCGGCAATGTCGACCTCGAGACACAGTCGGACGAGATCGTCGTCAAGTGGATTCGCAACTTCGATCTCTCCTACGATATCCGCCTCGAGATCATTGAGGACGCGTACTCCGGATCCCGCTGATGGAACAGGAGTACTTCGACTTCCTGCTCTCGTTCCTTGACGAGAGCAATGAGGAGCAGCCGAGCATATTCGACTGCCATCACCTCCTGTGGAAGCTCCACCATATCGAGTTCCGCTACTCCGCCATGATGGACCGCAATCGGGACATGGATGGTCGCGAGTGGCGGAACCGCTATGGCGGCAAGCTCTCACCGGCATTTCGCAAGAGTCCTGCCAGCGTGCTCGAGGTCCTGCTCGGGCTCGCCGATCGCATGGCCTTCGAACTCGATGACGAGGAGGGTCTCGACCCGTATTTCTGGGAGATGATCGAGAACCTCGGAATCAACTACACGGACTACCAGTTCGACAACAGCGGCAACGCTCTGGATCGAAAGGTCGACAAGACCGTCCAGAGGTGGATGAGCCGTCAGTACGATTCCCACGGACGCGGAGGCATATTCCCCCTTGAGTCCATCCCGGAGTTCTACGAGTCGGATGAGTTCCAGAACCAGAACCGTCTTGAGCTCTGGTACCAGATGCAACTCTATCTGGCGGAGAACTACGACATATAAGGAGTCTAATGGATTTCTACGAGATTAAGGAGCGAGCCCTCAAATCGGGGACGACCGAAGTACGGCCGGCCTGGCGTGTTCTCCGATTCAAGGACCTCATGATTCGTGGGAAGTCCTTCTACGCCGTGTACAATCCCGAGACGCATTTCTGGAGTACCGAAGAGTACGACCTGATGCGAATCGTGGACGCAGACGTCGCTCGTCGATTCCAAGAGGCCTCAGAACGGGTCGACGGGTCCGTCTGGGCGCGGTATCTGGGGGACTACGACTCCAAGACATATTCCGACTACAAGGCGTGGATGTCCAAGCTCCCGGACGTCTACCACCAACTCGACGGCGGAATCCTGTTCGCCGACCAGACTCCCCGAAGGGAGGACTACGCCACCAGGACTCTCACATATTCGCTGAGCGACGATCCGTGCCCCGCCTACGAGGAGCTCATAAGCACTCTCTACGATCCGGACGAGAGAGAGAAGCTCGAGTGGGGTATCGGAGCTGTGTTCACGGGGGACTCCAAGTGGATCCAGAAGTTCTTCGTGCTCTACGGATCAGCCGGCTCGGGAAAGTCGACCGTTCTCAATCTCATATCGAGACTGCTCGACGATCATATCGGCAAGTTCGACGCGGCGGCTCTTGGGCGTCCTAGCGACCAGTTCGCCCTCGAGCCGTTCAAGTCAAACCCAAGGGTCGCCATTCAGCACGACGGAAACCTGGTTAAGATTGCCGACAACAGCCGACTGAACAGTCTCATATCGCATGAGCCGATGGTCATGAACGAAAAAGGGAAGTCCCTCTACTCATTCAAGTCCGAGGCCATGCTGTTCGTGGGGACCAACCTGCCGGTCCGCATCACAGACTCGAAGAGCGGACTGACGAGACGTCTCATCGACGTGGAGCCCTCGGGTCGCAAGCTCGATATTCATCGGTACAATGACATCATGGACCGAATCGAGGACGAGCGGGGCTCCATCGCCAAGCACTGCATCGAGGTCTACAGGACCAAGGGCTCGTCATATTACGATGACTACAAGCCGATCGGCATGATGAGCAAGACAAACCCCATCTTCAACTTCCTCGATTTCTATCAGGACGAGTTGGATGATGATGATGGCATATCACTGAAGCGCATCTACGAGATGTACAAGGAGTACTCCCAGACGTACTCGGACGGGTATATGTACCCCATGTACAAATTCAAGGATGAGATCCGGGATTACTTCGAGGAATTTCACGATCGCATCGTGATCGACGGGGTTCGAAGGCGCAAAGTGTACAAAGGGCTACTGAAATCCAAATTTTCCCAAGGGGAGAAATCGGAGAGCCCAATTCCGGACTGGACCGACATGAGCGAGCGGGAGTCATATCTCGACGAGCTCTACAAGGACCAGCCGGCTCAGTACGCCAACGAGAACGGTCTTCCGGCATATCGCTGGGACGACGTCACCACCACTCTCAAGGATCTGGACACCAGGAAGGAGCATTATGTCCTTGTTCCCGAGAGAGACATTGTTATCGACATCGACCTCGACAAAGACCGCACTCGATGCCTTGAAGAGGCTCGGAAGTGGATTCCCTCCTATGCTGAACTCAGCCGATCGGGGGGTGGAGTCCACATCCACTATCGATACCCGGGGGATCCGTCCGAGTTATCCAGGATGGTTGCCCCGGGAGTCGAGTGCAAGGTCTACTCGGGCAAGTCGGCCCTGCGTCGACGTCTCACCGAGTGCACCGACCACCAGGGCCTTACCGAGGTTGAGGTCGGATATCTGCCCGTCAAGGAACAGTTAGTGATCAAGCAGGAGGTCATGCAGAGCGAGAAGTCGATCCGTAAGCTCATATCCCGCAACCTCCGCAAGGAGATCCATCCCGGGACCAAGCCCAGCATCGACTTCATCAAGAAGATCCTGGACGATGCCTACGAGTCGGGCATGCCGTACGACGTGAGCGATATTCGTCAGAAGGTCCTCACGTTCGCCATGAGGTCGACTCATCAGGCCGACTACTGCATCAAGCTCGTTCAGGAGATGCATTTCTCCTCCGAGCATGATCACGAGGAGGAGTTCGAGGAGCCGACGGACGACGATACTCCGATCGTATTCGACGTCGAGGTGTTCCCGAACCTGTTCCTCGTGAACTGGAAGGTCCGAGGCTCGGACGAGATCCAGAGGATGATCAACCCGACTCCGAACGAGATCTCCGACCTTGCGGAGAAGAAACTCGTCGGATTCAACAACCGTCGGTACGACAACCATATCCTCTACGGTCGGATGCTGGGGTACTCGAACGAGCAGCTCTACCATCTGTCACGCAAGATCATCAACAACCTCATCAAGGAGGGCTTCAAGGAGGCGTACAATCTGTCGTATACCGATATCTACGACTTCGCCGCCAAGAAGCAGTCCTTGAAGAGGTGGGAGATCGAGCTGGGAATCCATCACAAGGAGCTCGGCCTTCCCTGGGACGAGCCAGTTCCCGAGTATCGCTGGGAAGAGGTCGCGGCATATTGCGACAACGACGTGATCGCGACCGAGAAGGTCTGGGATCATCTAGAGGCGGACTGGGAGGCCCGTCAGATCCTCGCATCGATCGCGGGTCTCCCGGTCAATTCGAGCACCAACAACCTGACCACCAGGATCATATTCCAGGGTCAGAGGAACACCAAGCAGTACCTGAGGTACACGGACCTGTCCGAGATGTTCCCGGGCTACAAATACGAGTACGGCAAGTCGACATATCGTGGTGAGGAGGTCGGAGAGGGCGGATACGTCTACGCCGAGCCCGGTTACCACGAGAACATAGCCCTGCTGGATATCGCGTCGATGCATCCAACGTCGATCGAGAACCTCCAGCTCTTCGGCCCATATACCAAGCGCTACAGTGAGCTCAAGAGGGCTCGTATCCTCATCAAGCACAAGGAGCTCGATGAGGCCAGAAAGATCCTGAACGGCGCGCTGGCTCCATATCTTGATGACGAGTCGAATCTCGATGCGCTGGCCTATGCGCTGAAGATCGCTCTGAATTCGACGTACGGACTCACAGCCGCCAAGTTCGACAACCCGCTCAGGGATCCCAGGAACGTGGACAACATCGTCGCCAAGCGCGGCGCCCTGTTCATGGTCGACCTGAAGCATTTCGTGCAGGAGAAAGGATACACTGTTGCCCACATCAAGACGGACTCGATCAAGATTCCGAACGCCGACGATCGCATCATATCGGAGGTCTTCGAGTTCGGCCGTCGCTACGGCTACGTATTCGAGCACGAGGCCACTTACGATCGGATACTGCTCGCCAATGATGCTGTGTACATCGCCCATGACGAGGACGGATGGCACGCGACAGGGAAGCAGTTCCAGGAGCCGCTCGTTTTCAAGACCATATTCTCCGGAGATACTCTTGATCTCGAGGATGTCGCCCAGACACGATCGGTTACTACTCGCATGTTCCTCGAGTTCGGGGAGGATGACCGGAAGTTCGTCGGGCGTGTCGGGAGCTTCCTTCCTGTTGTCCCAGGTACTCCCGGAGCGGGTCGACTGGTACGAGAGAATCACAGAACTGACAAGGAGGGCAATGAGCTCATTTCCTACGGCGATGTCAGCGGTTGCAAGGGTTATCGCTGGCTGGACTACGAGGACGTCCAGGGGGACTGGCGTGACGTGTACGACGATCGATACGGCAGGCAGCTCGTTGATGCTGCCCTGGACCAGATCAGGAAGTGGACGGACGTCGACTCCTTCCTGACGGTATGAATCGCGAGACGGGCAGGGCATATAATGAGACCCCCATCAGAAAGGAACTGACCATGTCCTGCCCCTCCGTCGCCCGGCAGTATGTCCTCACTCACCTCGCCGAGATGGGTGTTGGCCTCGCCGTTGCCACGTTCGCCTACTACGCGACACGTGACTTCTGTGTCCAGCACCGTCCCGACGCCACGAACGAGGACATGCTCGCCATGGCTAAGAACATCAGTGACACATTCGCCACCAACTGAAAACCTCACTCCTAGAACCCAACCCGGGTTCTAGGTTTCTCGAAAGGAACGAACAATGACCGAGTCAGTCTACGACGGCGCCCAGACAGCTTCCGATATCCTCTACGGCTACCGCAGATACCTGAGGGCCGAGATGGTCAATCTCACGAACGAGGAGATCGAGGACCTGATCAAGAAGCTCAAGGAGTGCGCTGGCAACAGCCATGGTCCCCGGAGGTGCGAGGAGATCAAGGAGCTCATCGATATCTGCCGCACCGAGCTCGACGAGCGTGATCTCGTCCACTGCCTCATGCAGGGGGGTCTCATCGTCGGGATCACCAACGTCGACGTCCCGAAGGAGGACTGAGATGATCTGCAAGAAGGACGTCGATAGCGGTAAGGCCTTCTGGGTGGCCGCAATTTCCTC
>ERZ773100.1116-NODE-1116-length-12833-cov-7.541399_pt1 | contig 12833 bp, 10 predicted proteins | sample MGYA00511119_ERZ773100 | MGnify/ENA primary metagenome ERZ773100 (study PRJEB29015, sample SAMEA2738000) | human oral metagenome | biome: human oral; feature: human-associated habitat; material: dental | place: China | collected 2111 ...
CAAAGGCCAGCAGCGCCTCGGTCTGCGGCTGCATCTCCTCGGTCAGCAGCAGCTCACGCAGCCGCTCGGCCAGCGGGCTTCCGCCCGGTTCGCGGCTGAGCACCACGGTCTCGCCCTGCGCACGCAGCCAGTCCACACAGGCCCCCACGTGCGTGCTCTTGCCTGCACCGTCGATGCCCTCGAACGTGATGAAACAGCCCGGCATGAAATCCTTTGTGGTCATGGGCGCGCTCCCGGGCTCTGGCCCGATGCATTGTTCCTTGCGCCCGGAGCCGCCTTCCTGGGGTCCGCCAGGTTCTCGTCGGCCGCCGCCGTGCCTTTCAGCGGCTTTCCGCCGGCACGACGCTGGAAGCGGTCAACGGCCCGGTTGTGGCTGGCCAGGTCGGCCGAGAACTCGGAGCGACCATCGCCACGAGCAACGAAATACAGCTTGTCCGATGGTGCCGGACGCGCCGTGGCCTGCAGCGCATGAAGCCCCGGCAACGAGATCGGCGAAGGCGGCAGCCCCCGGTGGACATAGGTGTTGTAGGGCGACGGGTCGCGCAGATCCTTCTTGCGCAGATTGCCGTCAAAGCGCTCGCCCAAGCCATAGATGGTGGTCGGATCGCTCTGCAGCGGCATGCCCTTGCGCAGCCGGTTGGTGAACACCGAAGCCACCATCTCGCGGTCCAGCACGTGCCCGGTTTCCTTTTCCACCACCGAGGCCAACGTCAGCAGCTCGGCCGGCGTCTTCAGGGGGGAATCGGTCGCACGGTTTTCCCAGACGGCGTCCAGGCGGCGCTGCTGGAGCGCCAGCGCCCGGCGCAGCAGCGCCACGTCATCGCTGCCGGGCCGGTAGGCATAGGTGTCCGGCGCAAAGCGCCCCTCAGGGCTGACCCCGGGCATGCCCAGCTTTTCCATCAGCGCGGCATCGGACAGGCCCGAGAGCGTGTCGTTCAGATCGGGGGCCTTCTTCAGGGCGACCCGCAGCTCACGCATGTTCCAGCCTTCCACCAGCGTGATGAGCTTGCCCTTTTCCTGCTGGCCGCTCACCAGCTCGTCCAGAAGCCCCTGCAACGTGGCCGGCCCGGTGATCAGGTAATTGCCGGCCTTGATCCGCGCCGCATCTCCCCTCAGCCGCAGCGCCAGGGCCATCTTCCACGACGGAACATCGACACCGGCCTGCTGCAGGACCTCGGCCAGACGTGCGCCCGCGTGGCCGCGCGGCACATCGAACACCACCTCGGCATTCGGCGCCACCAGCTGGCGATGGGAATAGCCCCACCATTGCCAGCCCGCCGCCCCCAGGCAGAGCACCAGCAGCAGAAGAAAGATACGACCCAACATGCGCATGATTCGACTCATCCGGCGGTCTTGCGCGCCAAAAGAAAGCGACGGTACACGCTATGATATACAGAGTATGCCGGCTGACCCTCCTCCTGTGGACGAACGGCCCCACACGCCGGCCCCGAATCTGCCCATCCCATGAACGACATCCAGTCTCCCACCCCCACGTCCGGCGAAGCCGTCCTGCCCTATGCCCTGCTGCAGAACCTGGGTGTTCTGCGGGCCCAAGGCCCTGATGCCCCCTCGTTCCTGCACGGCCAGTTCAGCAACGACATCCTCACCCTGATGCCTGGCCACGCCCGCCTGGCCGGCTATCTCACCCCCAACGGACGGCTGCTGGCCACCTTCTGGGTCATCCGCCACGACATGCCGCCCGCCGCGGACCAGCCCGCAGTGCCCACCTTCTGGCTGGTCTGCTCGCGTGATCTGGCTGCAGCCATGGCCAAGCGCCTGTCCATGTACGTGCTGCGCGCCAAGTGCAAGATCGTGGACGCCAGCAACGACCACGCCGTCCTGGGCTTCGTGGGACCGGCCCACCGTGCCACCCAGGCCCTGGCCGGGCACGAGGACGTGGTGGTGGCGGCCGCCCTGCCCGACGTGACGCTCACCGAGACCACAGCCGACATGCTGACCACCTCGGTGCGCCATCGGCTGGGCAGTGACCGCCTGCTGGTCCGCAGCCTGCTGGTGGTACCCCGTGCCCTGGTGGCACCGGCAGCCGACACGACGGACGCGCCGGCCGACAACGGCGCATCGGCCAGCGACGCCCCCCAGGCCACCGGATCCGCCGCCGAAGGCCCCCGTGACGACCAGGCTTCCACCTCAGAAGAGGCGCCCGGCGCCACGCAAGCTTCCTCCGATAGCAGCGCCCAGGACGGGAGCAGTGCAGCAGCCGATGCATCGCAGCCCGCCCCCCGCTTCCGGATGAGCGAGAGCGACTGGCTTCAGCTGGACGTGGCCAGCGGCATCCCCTGGATCCGCGCCGCGTCGTCCGAGACCTTCGTGCCGCAGATGGTGAACCTGGAGCTGGTGGGCGGCGTCAACTTCAAGAAAGGCTGCTATCCCGGCCAGGAGGTGGTGGCCCGCAGCGAATACCGGGGCAAGGTCAAGCGCCGGATGTTCGCCGGCATGTGCAGCGGCCCGCTGCCCGAACCCGGTACCGACGTGCTGTCGTGGGACGGAACCCCCATCGGCCAGGTCATCGAAGTGGCCAGCCTCTCGGCCGACACCGACGACGAGGTCATCGCCGGCAACGATCTGGTGATGGATCCCGATCAGGAGGAACTGCCCATCGTGCTGGTGGGTCGGCGCTTCCTGCTGCTCTTCGAGGCCCGCATCGAGGTCATCGGCGCCCAGCCCCGTTCCGCCGGCATGATCGCCACCAGCCTGCGCATCGGCAACGCCGCCATCGGCCTGCTGAAGCTGCCCTACGACATTCCCGAGTGCTGATCACGCATCAGAACCAGGCGGGCTGCATCTCCAGCGCACACATCTCCATCTGTTCCAGCAGCGTCAGCTGGGGATCAACGCGCGGCAGCTCGTGCTGGTAGAAGAAACGGGCTGCCTGGCACTTGCCGGCATAGAAATTACGCTCTGATCCATAGGCCGACAGGTAGGCAACCTCGGCCACCAACGCCTGCTCCAGCCAGATCCAGGCAATCACATAGTGGCCGAAGGCCTCCATGAAGATGCTGGCATTGGCCAGGCGCCGCCCTGCCTCGGGTTCCTGACGCATGCGGTTGATCACCCAGCCAAAGCGTTCCGCGTACTTCTGCAGCTGCACCGCCATGTGGCGCACGTCGCCACAGCGGGCCGCCGCCCGGCCCAGGGTCTGCTCCACCTCGTGGGCAAAGCGCTGAAAGCCCGTGAAATCATCGGCCAGCAGGCGATCACGCATCAGCTCCAGCGCCAGAATGCCATGCGTGCCTTCCAGGATGGTGTTGAGCCGGTTGTCGCGGTAGAGCTGCTCCACCGGGTAGTCGCGCGTATAGCCATAGCAGCCCAGCACCTGAATGGCCAGCGAATTGGCGATCAGACAGTTCTGAGCCGACCAGCTCTTGGCCACCGGCGCAAGCAGCAGCAGCAGGTCACGGGCTCGCGTCCGCTCCGTCGACGTCTCGGCCGTGTCCGCCTCGTCCATCAGGCGCGCGCACCACAGGCCCAGTGCCAGGCTCCCTTCCACATAGCATTTCTGAATCAGCAGCATGCGCTTGATGTCGGCATGCTCGATGATCGGGATCTGCCCCCCCACCTGGCTGTTCATGCCCGGGAAACGCCCCTGATGACGCTCGCGCGCGTAGTCCAGCGCATGGGAGTACCCCGTATAGCCCAGTGCCGCCGCCGACAGCCCGATGTCGATCTGGATCTCGGGCGCGGCCTCGTTCACCAGCGCCATGCCGGCATTTTCCTCGCCCACCAGCCAGGCCACCGCACCGGCCTGCCCCTGGGGCAGATGATTGCCCTCGCCGAAGCTGAGCAGGCAGCTGGTGGCACCGCGCTGCCCCATCTGGGGATAGATGCCCGCCGCCACGATATCGTTGCGCTCGCCCCGATCGGCAACGCCCTCGGCTGTGATCGGATCAGCCGGCAGGTACTTGGGCGCCAGAAAGAGCGACAGCGACTCGACCCCGGGCATGATGTCACCCGAGTCGTCCTCGATCCGGGCCAGCACCAGGTGGACGATATTGTCGGTCACGGCATGATCGCCACCGACAATCCACATCTTGTTGCCATAGAGCCGGAAGCTGCCATCCGGCTGGCGTACCGCTCGTGTACGGATGTCCGACAGCGACGATCCGGCCTGCGGCTCGGAAATGCAGAACGTGCAGGTGGCCCGCCCCTTCAGCAACAGCGGCAGCCAAGCCGACGCCAGTGCCCGACCCGCATGACGTTGCAGCAACCGGCTGCCGGCCTGTGACGGATACAGGTAGGCCGTGGCAGCGGCACTGCCGGCAAACAGCCAGGCCGTGACCGTCTTCTCGATGAGCACCGGCAGCTGCATGCCTCCCAGCGCCCGGTCCTGCGACACGGCCAGCAATCCCGCATCGCGAACCGCCGCCATGACTTCCGACAGCACCGGCGGCGTCCAGATATCCTCGGCGGTCAGCCGAGGTTCCTGTTCATCCAGCTGCCGATTGGCAGACGCCAGACATCCACGGGCCAGTCGCGACGCCTGTGCCAGCACCGCATCAAAATGGTCGCGACGCAGCGAGGCAAAACGCGCGCGGTCGCACAACGACTGGACATTCAGCCATTCATGGAGCAGGAAGTCCAGATCCCGCCTGGAGAGCATGCTTCTTTTCATGGGGGCAGTCTAACGCCACAATAAGCAATACTTGTTGCAACTAAACAAATAGTTTTACTTTATTGCATTGATTCAACATTGATTTGGCCACAGCGTCCCCCACCTGTCGGGCAGGCACGCCCGCTCCTTTATCATCCCCTCCTGTTCCCGCTGCTGCCCTGCTCATGAAAACCCCATGAAAAACAAATGGCTGTTCGACCTGCTGCCGGTCATCCTGTTCTTCGTTGCCTTCAGGCTTGCCGACATCTACGTCGCCACCGTCGTGGCCATCGCCACCAGTGCGGCCCAAATCGGCTGGCTGCTGCTCCGGCGGCGTCCGATCGACACCATGCAATGGGTGGGCCTGGCCATCATCGTCGTCTTCGGCGGCATGACGCTGCTGCTGCACGACGAGACCTTCATCAAGTGGAAGCCCACCATCCTGTACTGGTGCTTCACGGCAGCCCTGGGCATCGCCTCGCTGCTGGGCAAGGCGCCGCTGCGGCAGCTCATGGGCAAGCAGATGCGCCTGCCCGATCCCGTCTGGAAACGTCTGGACCTGGCATGGTGTGCATTCTTCGCGCTGATGGGCATCGTCAACCTGTACGTGGCCTACCAGTTCAGCACCGAAACCTGGGTCAACTTCAAGCTCTTCGGCACCACCGGCGCCACGTTGGTGTTCATCCTCGCCCAGGGGTTCTATCTCAGCCGCCACATTCAGGAAGACCCGTCCGATGAAACCAACGTCTGAAGCACTCCTGCAACGTCTGAAACAACATTTTCCCGACGCCCACATTACCGTTCAGGACGACAGCCATCATCATAGAGGCCACGCCGGTGCCGCTGGCGGGGCCGGGCATTTTGCCGTCACGCTGGTCTCGCCGGTGTTTGCCGGACTGCCCACCGTGCGCCGACACCGGCTGGTGTATGATGCCGTCGCCGACTGGATGCCGCACCGCATCCATGCGCTCAGCATCCATGCCGAGGTGCCCGGCAACTGAGGGCGAAGCTGCCTTGCCGGCTGAACTTTCCCGCATCCGGCGCATGGCTCCTGTCAACGTGTCGGCCCCGCACCCGTTAGGAAAGGACCGACCACGGTTCGTTCTTCCAACCCGATTTCTTTCTGGAACCGAATATGACCCAATCCTCTTCCGGTCTTTTCTCCAAGCGCACCCTCGGTGCAGCCGCCCTGCTGTCGGCCGGCCTGCTGCTGGGCAGCCCCGCCATGGCGCAGAATGCCGCCGTCGTCAACGGCAAGGCCATCCCCTCCTCGCGCGTCGACGAGTTCGTCAAGATCTTGGCCCAGCAAGGCCGGCCTGACACCCCCGAAACCCGCAAGATGATCCGCGACGAGCTGATCACCCGCGAGCTGTTCGTGCAGGAAGCCGACAAGCGCGGTCTGGAGAAGACCCCCGAGGTCAAGCAGCAGCTGGAGCAGATCCGCCAGGACGTGCTGATCCGCGCCCTCATCGCCAACGAGCTGAAGCAGTCGCCCGTCACCGACGCCGAAGTCAAGGCCGAATACGAGAAGCTGGTCAAGGACTCGGCCCAGAGCGGCGCCCAGGAATACAAGGCCCGCCACATCCTGGTCGAATCCGAGGACGAGGCCAAGCAGATCATCGAGCGCCTGAAGAAGGGCGAGGGCTTCGAGTCGCTGGCCAAGCTGTCCAAGGACCCCGGATCGGGCGCCAACGGCGGTGACCTGGGCTGGAACACGCCCGACACCTTCGTGAAGGAGTTCTCCGAGGCGATGACCAAGCTGAAGAAGGGTGAATACACCGTCATCCCGGTCAAGACCCAGTTCGGCTACCACATCATCCAGCTCGACGACGTGCGTGCCGCCGAGCCGCCTCCGTTCGACCAGGTCAAGCCCCAGCTGAAACAGCAGCTGGAGCGTCAGAAGATCCAGGCCCTGCAGGAGAAGCTGCGCGCTTCGGCCAAGATCCAGTAAGGCCAGGAACTCTGGCAAAGGTGGCGGCAGGCACGATCGGCCCCGCCTTCATCCTGGTTCCGGACGCAGGGCCCTGACCTTGCATCCAACGAAGAAGGGGCGATGCCGGAAGGCATTGCCCCTTCTTTTTGTGTGTCCGCCGAAGCCTGCCACAGGGTGCAGACAGGCGGATGCCTCTGGCCCCGGAAACCTCTCCGGGGCCATTCCCCCTGTCTGGGCTCAGGCCTTGTGCGACTGGTCCACCGCCGCCGTGAACAGCACGTCGGTCGACGAGTTCAGCGCCGTCTCGGAAGAGTCCTGGATCACGCTGATGATGAAGCCCACGCCTGCCACCTGCATCGCCACGTCGTTGTCGATGCTGAAGAGCGCACAGGCCATCGGGATCAGCAGCAGCGAACCGCCCGCCACCCCCGAAGCGCCGCAGGCGCCCAGCGTGGCCACGATGCTCAGCAGCAGCGCCGTGGCGAAGTCCACCTGGATGCCCAACGTGTTCACCGCCGCCAGCGTCAGCACCGTGATGGTGATGGCGGCCCCTGCCATGTTGATCGTCGCGCCCAGCGGGATCGAGATCGAGTAGGTATCCTCATGCAGGTTCAGCTTCCTGGCCAGCGCCATGTTCACCGGAATGTTGGCCGCCGAGCTGCGGGTGAAGAAGGCCGGAATGCCGCTTTCCAGCAGGCAGGTGAACACCAGCGGATAGGGATTGCGGCGTGTCTGGCTGAAGACGATCAGCGGATTGACCACCAGCGCCACGAACACCATGGCCCCCACCAGCACCAGAAGCAGGTGCAGGTACTGCTGCAGCTTCGTGAAGCCATCCGGCGACAGCAGCGTGGTCAGCAGAAGCCCCAGGATGCCCAGCGGGGCAAAGCCGATCACGAAACGCACCACCTTGGACACGGCCTCGGCTGCGTCGTTGAGCATCGTCCGCGTGTGCTCGCTGGCATGACGGAACGACAGCCCCAGCAACACGCCCCAGCCCAGAATACCGATGTAGTTGGCCTCGAGCAGCGCCTTGATCGGGTTGCTCACCAGCTTCATCAGCACATCCTTCAGCACCATGCCGATACCGCCGGGCGCCACCTCGGTGGCGTGCTTGACCCCCTCCAGCGACAGGTTCGACGGGAACATGAAGCTGGCGGCCACCGCCACCAGCGCCGCCGCGAAGGTACCCACCAGATACAGCACCAGGATCGGGCGGATGTTCGTTTCGGTCCCGTGCTCATGCTGCGCAATGGCTGCCATCACCAGCACCAGCACCAGGACCGGTGCCACCGCCTTCAGCGCACCGACGAACAGGTCACCCAGCAGCTGGGCCCCTGCCATGACGTCCGAAGGCCAGCCAGCCGGCAGGGCTCCGGTCCGTTCGATCACGGCGTCCCAGCCTTCGGCACCGCCGCCAAAATGCCGGGTCACCAGCGCCACCACCACGGCCAGCACCAGACCGATGACGATCCGGGTCACCAGATTCAGCCGTGACCACGCTCCAAGAACTCCCTCTCTTGCCATGAAAACCCCTGTCAATCGACATCCGGACCCTGCAGGCCGCCACAGCCGCCCCCCTGCAGGCATCCATGCCAAGGGATCGTCATGCGGCGCCGTCAGCCACGGACCTTCTGCCGGCGTTTGAAAGGGGGCTATTCTTGCACCTTTCACGCAGGAAGCGCACGATCAACCATTCAGGTTTCCTGCCACGTCCAGATGCAGCGTGCCGGCCTCTTCCTCGGCCGGCAGACTGGCCGCCCAGCGCGCCAGTTCGTCCTGCTGCGCCCGCAGGGCAGCCCGATCGGCCCGGCGCTGCGCACGGCGCTCGGCAAAGAAACGCTGCAGCAGCTTGCCGCACTCGTCGGCCAGCAGCCCCCCCTGCACGACCGTCTGGTGGTTGAGCCGCCCCTCGGCCGGCAGATCCAGCACCCCGCCGCACACGCCGGTCTTGGGGTCCGGGGCGCCGAACACCACCCGGCTGATGCGGGCGTGCAGCATCGCGCCCAGGCACATCATGCACGGCTCCAGCGTCACATAGAGCGTGGATTCGCCCACCCGATAGTTGCCCAGCTGCTCGGCCGCCATCCGCAAGGTGCGGATCTCGGCATGCGCTGTCGGATCATGGCTTCCGATCGGATGGTTGTAGCCGGTGGCGATCACCTGCCCTGCCTTCACCAGCACGGCGCCCACCGGCACCTCACCATGCAGCTGCGCATTCAGCGCCTGATCCATCGCCAGGCGCATCATTGCATGATCAAGCTCGCTGAACGACGCCTCCGGCGCGGGCAGCGATCCCTCGTCCGTCTCGTCCATCACGCCCCACCAGCCGCCTGCACACAGCCTGCCTTCTCATCACGCAGCCAGGGCCGCGTGCTGGCCACGATGTCGTCGGCCAGCCGGGCCACCTGCCGCTGCATGCCCGCCACCAGCGCATCCACGTCGTCGGCCTTCACGTGCTCGTAACCCTGGTAGCGGCAGCTCAGCACCCGCGGGCCGGCCGGCGCATGGTCCTCGGCCGCATCCGTGTCGTCCGAGGCATCCGTGCGGCGCAGCCGCCAGTCCACCAGCGCATCCACGTCTCCGGAGCGACTGGCATCGAAGCGGTAGACCTGCAGCGACAGCCGCAGCTGCGCAGGCTGACTACCTGCCGCAGCCGAGGACGCTGCAGCCACCGCCAGCCGGGCCCCCAGCGCGTCACGCAGCGCATCGGCAAAGGGTGCGTCCCAGCGGTTGTTCTCCAGCAGCATCACCGACGTGGCCCATGCCGGGGTACCCGACGGGCTCCCCCCCGCTTGCCCGGTGCCTGCCTTGCCTGCGGGCACATCCGCCTCCCGGCCCGAGACCACGATGTCCACGCGGTTCAAGCGCTCCGGCACATCGACCGTCCCGATCCGGTAGCGCAGGTCAGGCTGTGCGCGGTTGCCATTGCCCGGCGCATCCATGGCCGACAGCGTATGGAAATGCACCGGCGGCGAACTGGCGCAGGCCGCCAGAGACAGGGCCAGCGCCGGTACCACCGACTTGAAGACAGCACGCATGATCATCCGTTCCTCTTGAAAGAAATCAGTTGCCCGTCTTGCCCCGCAGCAGGCTCTCCGGGTGACGCTCCAGGTAGTCGGTCAGACGCCGCAGCGAATCGGCTGCCTTCGAGACCGAACGCAGCGTCTGCTGCAGCTCTTCCTGCGTCGGCGAATCACTGGCCAGCGTCCGATTGGCCGAGACCAGCGTGCGGTCCGCCGAATCCAGCGTCTTCTTCAGGCTCCGGATGGTGCCCATCAGCTGCGGCGCCAGATTGTCGTTGAGCCCCTTGACGGTCTTCTCGGCCGCATTGACCGTGCGCCGCATGCCTGCCAGCGTCCGCTGCAGGTCACGCCCGATCTGATCGAACGGCACCTTGTTGATCTTGGCCAGGATCTCGGCAATCTGCTGCTGGAACTCATCCAGCGAATTGCCCACCGTCGGCAGTTCCATCAGGTCTCCCTGCACACTGCGCATCTCGGCCGGCTTGGCCTGCGGGAAGAAGTCCAGCGAAACATACAGCTGGCCCGTCAGCAGGTTGCCGGTCCGCAACTGCGCCCGCAGCCCGCGCTTGACCATGTTCTGCAGCCAGCGATTGCCCTCTTCCTTGAGCTCCTTCTGCGTCATGCCGGCGCCCAGGGGCCCCTGGGCCTGCAGCCCGCGACCCCGCTTCATGCGGTCGGAAAACACCTCGATCAGCACCGGCATGTGAATCTCGTTGGTGTTCTCGTCCACCACGGCGTCGATGGCCCGGACCTGGCCCAGCTCCACACCCCGGAAGTCCACGATGGCCCCCACCTGCAGTCCCCGCAGCGACTGGTCGAAGTTCAGCACCAGGAAGCGCGACGGTCCATCAGGCTTCTTCATGGCATCCGCCTCACTGTCGGCCAGCGTGAAGGCGGTATGCTCGTTGGCCGCATCGCCCTTGCCCTCGATGGGCGAGGCAAAGGCAATACCGCCCAGCACCACCGTCAGCAGCGACTGCGTGCGGACCGACACTCCACTGGAATCCAGCTTCGCCTCCACGCCGCTGGCTTCCCAGAAGCGCGAGTTCGTGCCCACGAAGCGGTCATAGGGGCTGTTCACAAAGATGTCGATCGTCACCCGGTCACCCGAGTCGTCCAGCGAATACCCGGTCACGCGCCCCACCGTCACCCGCCTGTAGAGCACCGGCGACCCGATGTCCAGCGACCCCAGATCCTTGGCCCGCAGGCGGAACTGGCTGCCCGCCTCGTCATACTTCAGCGGCGGCGGGCTCTCCAGCCCCTCGAAGGTCGAGACCATCTCGGCCGACTTGCCGGCATCCACGCCGATGTAGGCCCCCGACAGCAGCGTGCCCAGGCCCGACACCCCGGAGATATCGGCGCGCGGCCGCACGACCCAGTAGCGCGAGTCCCTGGCCCGGAAGGCCCCGGCCTTGCGATTCAGCTCGATGTCCACTTCCACATGCGAGCGGTCATCGGCCAGCTCGATGGACTTGACCTGGCCCACCTCCACGTCCTTGTAGCGCAGCTTGGTCTTGCCGGCCTCCAGACCCTCGGCCGTCTTGAAACTGACCGTGATCGTGGGGCCATGCTGCGTCATCTGGCGATAGGTGAGGATGGCCCCCACCAGCGCTGCCAGCAGCGGCAGCAGCCAGATCAGCGACGGCAGCCAGCGATAGCGCCGGTCTTCCACCGCCGCCTCGGGCACCAGCACATCGTCGTGATAGCCGCCGGCAGCCCCCTGCGCCTGTCCCTGGCCGGTCCCGGCCGTCGTCACGGGGCGCCCCTGCGCGCCAGATCGTTCCTCGTTGCTCATCCGTCAACCCTTGTCCACACCATGGCACCCGCCGAAGGCCAGCACCGATTGCTCCATCTATCCCGCACGCCCCGAAACCACGCCCGGGTTCGCACGCCGGCGCCTGCGGCCGAACAGCAGCCCGGGCCGGAAACGCGCATCCCAGGCCCGTCGCGCATCGAAACTCATCGTCGCCAGCATCGTCAGCACCACCACCGCCCCGAAGGCGGCAATGCCCGGACCGGCCTTGACCACCGCCACGCCCGGCACCTGCACCAGTGAGCTGGTCACCGCCACCACGAACACGTCCAGCATCGACCAGCGCCCCACCCATTCCACGATGTCATAGAGATGGGTGCGCTCCTGCAGCCGCCACAGGCTGCGGAACTGCACCAGCAGCGTCAGCAGGACCAGGGCCACCAGCTTGAAGAGCGGAATCAGGAAGCTGGCAATGAAGATGATGGCCGCCAGCGCCCATTCCCCATCCTGCCAGAAGTAGATCACCCCGGACAGGATTGTCGAATCATCGGTACCGAACAGCGTGCTGGTGGTCATCACCGGCAGCAGGTTGGCCGGCACATACAGGATCATCGCCGTGATCAGCAGCGCCCAGGTCACGCCCAGCCCACCCGGCTTGCGCCGGTGCAGCCGCGCGTCACAGTGCCGGCAGCGCTCGCCTTCCCGGGCCTCGGCCCAGACCGTGTCGCAATGCCGGCAGGAGATCATGCCCAGCCGGCGCCCGCAGAACCGGGCCGATTCCGCTGCCGTCAGCAGCGCGCCGTCGTGTGCGTCGCGATGCCTGCCCACCGCCGCTTTCCATTCCCCGTCGGCCTCTTCCAGCACCGGCGGCTGGCCCGCATACACGACCTGGTCGTCCTGCAGACGCACCTCACCCACCGGCATGTGGGTGCGCCGGATGAGCCGCCGCAGCCGGAACGTGAGAACCACCGTGAGCGTGATGGTCGTGCCCATCCATGCCCACAGCGCCGGACCGGCAATGATGCTGGCCATCGACGACAGCTTGATGATGGCCACCAGCACCCCCAGCAGGAACACCTCCACCATGCTCCACGGATACACCTGCTGCATCATCCGCACCAGCCGGTTCTGCACGCCGGCCGGCACGTCGCCGCGACCGGTCAGCCACAGCACGAACAGGAGCGTCAGCAGATACAGTCCCGGCAGGAAGAGCGTGGGCACGAACACCATCAGCGCCACCGCGAACATCCCGGACTGCAGCAGCGTCATAACCGCACCCACGAGCGTCAGCTGGTGGACCGTGCCCTGCAGCTCAATGGCCACGATGGGAAAGACGTTGGCCATCACGAAGAGCAGCAGGCAGGTAAGCACCAGCGGAATCATCCGCGCCCGATTGAGGCGTGATGACCTGGCCAGCTCCGAACCACACACCCGGCACCGCGCACGCTGCCCGTCCTTGAGGTGCACACGCCTGTGCAGGGTGTCGCACATCGGACAGGCCGTCAGACCATG